>Ga0307408_100002957_pt1 | contig 11779 bp, 10 predicted proteins | sample 322Cmetagenome_FD_202116 | JGI IMG/M metagenome (GOLD analysis project Ga0307408, IMG submission 202116) | Maize rhizosphere microbial communities from greenhouse at UC Davis, California, United States - 322HYB-C-3 | ecosystem: Host-associated > Plants > Roots > Rhizosphere > Soil | place... | reverse complement strand
AGGTGGTGAAGGTGCCGACGAGGCCGATCTGTTTCGTCGCCACCGCCAGCGCCGACAGGAGGGTGAGCGGTTCCAGCCGGTTGAGATAATGGGGTGGCGAGTGGGGCGTGATGAACTGACTGTCGACGATGAAGACGAGGTCGAACTTCGCTGCCTCGGCCTGGCGCACTATGTCGATGGTCCAGGCGATATTGACGCTGGCGTCCTCCGGAATGTCGGGATCGAGCCAGCGGTTGCTGTCGCCGGGACCGCCGACGCCGGTGGGGACAAGGCCGAGTTTGAGTTGTCTTTTGGTCATGGCGTGATCCCTCAGGCGTCGAAGCCGGGCGACCGGCGCTGCGCTTTGCGAAGCGCGGCTTCCCAGACGAGATCGTAATGGGACTTGGCGCCCTCCACGGGCAGGCGCTCCCGGCTCATCTGGCGGCGCACTTCCTCCTGCGCGGCTTCGGGGGCGATAAGGATGTTGTCGCGGCCGACAGCGAGGGTGCGGACCTGCGCCTTGCAGGCCTCCTCCAGATGATAGATGCCGCTGAACGCTTCGCCCGGCGATGATCCCAGTGCCAGCGTGCCATGGTTGCGGAGCAGCATGACCTTGGTATCGCCAAGGTCCGCGACCAGCCGTTCGCGCTCGTCAAGGTTGAGCGCGACGCCTTCATAGTCATGGTAAGACAGGCGGGGAATCAACGCGAGCGCGCGCTGGTTCAAGGGCAGCAATCCGTCGGCGTGGGCGGAGACCGCCATGCCATCGGCGCTATGGAAATGCGCGATATAATGGGCGTCCTCGCGCGCGCCATGGATCGCCGAGTGGATCACATAGCCGGCATAGTTGATGCCATAGTCGCTGTTCCCGATGACGTTGCCGTCGAGATCGACCTTGACCAGGCTGGATGCCGTGATCTCGTCGAACATCAGGCCGAAGGGGTTGATGAGGAAATGATGGTCGGGCCCCGGCACGCGGGCGGAGATGTGGGTGTAGATGAAATCGTCCCAGCCGTAGAGAGCCGAGAGACGATAGAAGGCGGCGAGATCGACGCGGACCTTCCATTCGGCTTCGCTGATGCCGCTGTGGCGGAATCGGTCGTCCTTCAACACTGTAGCCATGGCGATGCTCCTTTGGGCGCGATAGTAAGAGGACGGCAGGCGGCCGCCCAATGAGGATTTATGAAGGGTCGCGAAGCGCCGCTCATGCTGGGAAGATGCCTGGGTCGACGATCGCGGCGACATCGACATGGGCGGGCAGTTCGCCGTCGGCATGGAAGCGATCGACCACGCGCTGGAGCGGCGTGATGACGGCGTCGTCGGGGGCAACGAGTATCCCGCGCTGCCGGTTGGCCATGATGTCGGCGACCCTCGGGTCCACCTTCGTCTGCTCGACCAAGATAGCGGCATAAGCGGCCGGATGGTCCGCCGACCAGAGCGCAGCCTTCTGAAGACGGCCAAGAACGTCACGCAGCGCGGCGCGCTTGGCCGGATCGTCCAGCGCCGCCTGCGACGCGGCGATCAGGGCGAAGGGACTATTGATTCCCTCGCCGTCGCGTATCAGCCGCGCGCCGGCCAGTTCCGCCGCGATCTGATAGGTGCCGAAGGTCGCCCATATGTCGATCCTTCCCGCGTTGAAGGCAGCGGCTGCGTCATTGGGCAGCATGAAGCCGATATCCACCGCCTTGCGGTCGACATGTGCCTCCTTGAGCACTTCGAGCAGGAGATAGTGGGAAATGCTGCCCCGCGCGCTGGAGACGATGACGCGGCGGCCGGCGAGATCGGTAACGCGACGGACGGGGGAACCTTGGGGCACGATGATGCCGATGTCGCGGGTCGAGAAACCTGTTCCGGCGACGATCTTGAGCGGCGCCTTGGCCGCTGCCGCCAGCACCACCGGCAGGTCGCCCGCCGGCGCGGTATCGACCGCCCCTGCGTTGAGCGCTTCGAGCAGGGGCGCGGCGCCGGCGAAATTGGCCCATTCTATGTCATAGGGCAGGTTGCCGAGCGCGTGCGCCGCTTCTGCCTTCGACTGGAGCAGATGGACCTGATCGCCCAGCACCAGCCTGGTACGGCCGCCCTTCGCGCCTTCACCGCAACCGGCGAGGGCGAGAGCGGCTGCACCGGCGAGGAAGGTGCGCCGATCAGAAGGCAAGAGCGATCCGTCCATAATAATAGCCGCCTGCGGGATTGAAGGGCGACGGGCCATAATAGCCCTGCCCTGTCTGGGGATTGCCCGGCCCGTTGGTTTCGGGCCGCACGTCGAAGAGATTGGTCGCGCCGACCGAGAGAGTCGCGAAGTCGGTGACTTTCGCACTGAGGCTGGCGTCGGTGATGATCTTCGCGCCAAAATAGCGATCGTCGCCCGCTGCCGTGCGCTGCGTATATTTGCCGTAGCGGGTGGCGGTGACGCTGAGACCGAAAATGCTCTTCTGCCAGTTGAAGGTGCTCACCAGCTTCGTGCGGGGCTGGAGCACTTCCAGTTCGCCGATCTTGTCGCCGCCAAAAAACACGGAGCCGGCGCCGAGCAGCGATGTGCCATTGGCCGCAAACAGCTGCGACGGGGTGGCCACGACATCCGTCACCTCGGTCTTGGACTAGTTGAAGGCCAGCGTCAGGCCGATCTTGCCGAGATCGCCCAGATTGCGGCTGTAATCGACGACGAGGTCGAAGCCCTTGGTTTCCGTGTCGGCGGCGTTGATGAAATATTCTGCCTGCTCGATGTCGGACAGGCCGTTGGCGCCAAGGATGGCGGAGATGCCGGGTCCGAACAGGCGGCCGGTGCGCTCCACCCGATCGCGGATGCGGATATAGTAGCCGTCGAGCGTGATCGACAGCGACGGCGCGGGCGTGAAGACGAAGCCGAGGCCGGCGTTCCAGGTCTTTTCCGCCTTGAGCGGCTTTGCGCCCAGCAGCTGGCCCACGGTCGAGTCCGCCGTCACAAGCTTGGCGACGGTGGGGCGCAGTTCGGTCTGGCCGGTGGCGGGATTGAAGAAGGAGGAGGTGCGGCCATCCGTCTGCGCATAACCGATCTGCGTCAGCGACGGCGCGCGGAACCCGGTGCCGACCGTTCCGCGGATCGCCAGCGTCGGGGTGACTTCGTAGCGGCTGTTGAGCTTGAGGCCGATGGGGCTGCCCGAACCGTCGTCATAATGCTCGGCCCGGATCGCCGCGCCGATATACCAGGCGTCGGTCGGATAGATGCCGAGGTCGACATAGCCGGCATAGACCTTTCGGCTGATGTCGGCTTCGTCCGCCGGCGACAGGACGATCGCGCCCTGCACCACCGGGGAGGCGATGCGGCCGACATTCCAGTCATATTGCTGGTCGCCCGGTTTGAACGTGTAGGTCGCGGGCTGATAGGCGAGCGGATCGCCGGCGAAGGTACGGAAGCGGTCGAGCCGATATTCGCCGCCGACCGAGATTTCGAGCGGCCGGGCGAGGCCGATGTCGACGCTGCGGTGCAGATCGACATTGTGCGTCCACTGCCGGAACTCGAAATTGGCGAGGTTGGGCCATTGCGTCGGGCCGGTCGGCCCCAGCGAGGGACGGACCGACAGCTTGGAGAATTGATGGCTGTAGTTGCGGCCGAACGATGAGGAGATGTCGTAATCCCAGCCCGCCAGCGTGCCGCGCAGGCCGCCGACGAACTGGAAGTCGTTTTCCTCGATATTGTTGAGTGGATAATAGCCGTCGGGGAACTGCGCCGTGAAATTGGCGGTGCTGTTGGGGCGGCGGAAATTGTTGCCGATCTGCGCGTCACGCTCGCCATAGGTGCCGAAGCTATAAAGGGTGACATTTTCCGTCACCGGCAGCTCGGCATTGTAGCTGAGGTTGAACGCCTTGACCTGAGGATCGCCATTATGCGCCCCGTCGCGGTTCCACTGCGCGTTGCGGGCGTTGGCGGCGGCGACGTTCGCCTCCACCTGGGCGCGGGTGAGGCCGCTCGTCGCCACCACTTGATCGATGGTGCGACCGGCGGGCAGGCCGTAGAGGTTGGTGTCTGTCGCAGCCAGGTTCCACCACGCGCCGCCGCGCTTGCGGATGTCGCCGCTGATCGTCAGGAAACCGCCATTGTCGCCGATCTTCGTGCCGTAGCGGATCGTGCCCTTCCAACTGTCCGGGTCGCCGTTGGCGTCGTCCAGCGTGCCATAGGTGAAATCGCCGCTCAGCCCTTCCTTCTTCGCGAGCTGAATGTTGATCACGCCGGCGATGGCGTCCGTGCCATATTGGGCGGCGGCCGAATCCTTCAGCACTTCGATCCGGTCGATGGCGCTGGTGGGAATGAGGTCGATGTCGACCGGGTTGGCGCCAGACGTGTCGGTCGGCGAATTGTTGAGGAAGGCGCCGTTGTGTCGCCGCTTTCCATTGACCAGCACCAGCGTATAGGCGGGCGAGAGCCCACGGTTGGTGACGGGGCGCCCGATCGAGAAGACGCCGGCATTGGTGGCACCGAAATTGAGCGAGGGAAGCAGTTTCGACAACGCCTCCCCGAACTCGGCGGAGCCGGTCGCTTGCAGCTTTTCCGCTCCGACGACATCGATCGGCGCAGGGCTTTCCGCGACCGTGCGGGGCGCGCCGCGGACGCCGGTGACGATGATGGTGCCGCCATCGGTCGCGGCATCCTCGGCCGCCTGATCAGGCGCGGAGACGCTCTGCGCGCCGGCGGGCGAGACAGCGAAGTAGACAGCCGAAAGCGCTGTCGAGACAAGGAAGAGGCGGTTTTTGGTCATTGCAAATGGTCCCCCAAGAAATGCTGGAGGGCGGCATATTCTCTATTAATTTTGTTGATAAATGAGTTCGGTCGCCCATCCATGACTTCAGCTAAACTGAAGATCGCCTTGGTTGCGGAAAACTTATTCTTGGCCCTTGCCGAAGCTGTCGTCGAAGGCCAGCCGCACGTCGCGCGGGCCGGTGATGAGGCCGGCTTTCTGGAAGCGGGCGGTGATCGCTTCTTCATGCGCGACGATGCCGGCGTCGATCGGGCGCGACACGCGGTTGCTCCGTTCGAAGCTGGCGCGGGCGATGTCGAGCGGCAGGCCGGTTTCCTTCGAGAGCACCTGCGCGAACTGATCGGGATGCTGCCGCGCCCAGGCGACGGCCTTCGCTTCCCGTTTCAGGAAGTCGGCAAGCATGGCGCGCTTCGGATCGATCGAGTCCGCATGGGCGATGTCGATATAGAGCGGCAGGCCGTAATCCTTCGCGTCCGCGACGGTGCGCGCGCCTTCCTTGATCGCGACGTTGGTGTAGGGCGTCCAGGTGGCCCATGCGTCAATCGAGCCGCTGTCGAACGCCGCCTTCGCGTCGCCCGGCGGCAGGAAGGTGACGCGCACCTTGTTCACCGGGATGTTGGCGCGCTCCAGCGTCTGGAGCAGCAGATGATGGCCGATCGACCCGCGCGTGGTCGCGACTGACTTGCCCACCAGGTCCTGCGGGCTGCGCAGGGGCGAACCGTTCTTCACCAGGATGGCGAGTGCTTCGGCCGCCTGGTTGGCCGGGGCCTGGACGGCGATGGCCTTGACCGGGCTGCCGCTTTGATAGGCGAAGATGAAGGGCGCGTCGGCGGCGAGGCCAAGGTCCGCCGCGCCGCCGCCGACCGCTTCGAGCAAAGGCTGAGCGGCGGGAAATTCCGACCACTCGACGGTGTAGGGCGCGCCTTCCAGAGCGCCCGAGGCGAGCATCATCGCCTTCACCTGCCCCTTCTGATTGGCGACGCGCAGCACCTTGCCGTCGCCGCGATGAAAGGTCGCGGCGGCAAGGCCGAGGCCCGCCACCGCGACAATGGCCGCCGACAGGATGGCGACTTTTCGTTTCGACATGGATCAGCCCGCCAGTGCGAGGCCGGCCGCTTCGCGCTCGGCCACCCTGGCGCGGACGAGCGGCAGCAGTTCGCGGCCGTAAAGGACGGAATCGCCCAGCGGATCGAAGCCGCGGATCAGGAAATGGTCGATGCCGATGTCGTAATAATCGAGCATGGCGTCGGCCACCTGCTCTGGCGTGCCGACAAGGCCGGTGCTGTTGCCGGCCGCGCCGGTGAGCGCCGCGACACCGGTCCAGAGGCGCTTGTCCTGCCGGTTGGCGCTGGCAGTTTCGAGGAGGCGGAGCGAGCCCGCATTGGGCGGGCGATGGCCGGTGAGCGGCAGGCCGGCGGCGACGCGATTTTCGCGCACCTGTTCCTCAATGTCGGCGGCGCGCTTCCAGGCGGCTTCCTCCGTGTCGGCGATGACCGGGCGAAGCGACAAGGAAAAGCCGGGGCTGCGGCCGTGCCGCGCGGCGGACTTGCGCACCGCCCGTACCGTGTCCTGCACGGCGGCTAGGGTTTCACCCCAGAGCGCATAGACATCGGCATGGCGACCGGCGACCTCGATCGCCTCGTCCGAAGATCCGCCGAAAAAGACCGGCAGATTGTCGGGCTTGATCGCGCTGAACGCCTGGCGGATGTCATAATATGGGCCCTGATGATCGAAGGGCTTGGACGCCGTCCATTCCTGCCGCAGGATGGTCAGATATTCGTCGGTCCGGGCATAGCGTTCGGCCTTGACCGTCTTCGTGTCGCCGTCGCGCGCCATTTCATCATCCGCCCCGCCGGTGATGATGTGGACAGCGACGCGGCCGCTCGACAGCTGGTCGAGCGTAGCGAGCTGGCGCGCCGCCACCGTTGGCTGGGTGAAGCCAGGGCGGTGCGCGACAAGGAAGCCGAGCCGGCTGGTTAGCGCGGCAGCATGGGCCGCGACGATCTGGCTTTCGGGGCTGTTCGAGCCGAACGGAATCAGCACGCGGTCGAACCCGCCCTCCTCCTGCGCCTTCGCCGCCGCGTTCACATAGTGGATGTCGAGCGCGCGGCTGCGGACAGCGGACTGCGTTTCGGAGCCGTTGTTGAAGCCGATATATCCGATGAACTTGACGCTCATGTGAGTCTCCTCAAAGATCAGATGACGAAGAATCCGTGGGTGCCGTCGCGCTCCAGTTGGGCGACGAGGCCATATTCCCAGTCGAGATAGGCCTGCATCGCCGCGGCCTTGTTGTCGGTGCCTTCATAGGGCCGCTTGTAGCGACCCTCCGGGCCACGTGGGCTGGGCGCGCCGTCGGAACCGCGCTCCAGTTCGGTGGCGGACCAGTCGATGTCGAGCACATAGACTTCCCAGCCGAGCTGCGCGAGCCAGGAGGCTGTCATGTCGGCGCGCACGCCGGTGGGATCGGTGACGACGATGCGCGCGCCGCGCACCGGTGCGTTATGGTCGGTCTCCTGCACAAGCTGCCCGCCCTGTGCATTGCGGAAGCCGGGAAGATGGCCGCTTTCATATTCGCGCGGCTGGCGCACGTCGTAGAGATAGAGGGTACGGGCCGTCTCGGCTTTCAATGCCGCAAGCTCATCCCAGCCGATCCGCTTTACGCCGGCGCGATAGGCGACGTCGCGGGCATGCGCGCGCGCGCCTTCCGTGACGGCGTCATTGACCTCCGGCGCGGCGCGGGTCTGGCCGGTCTCCAGTTCCTGACCCGCGAGCGTCCAGCCGATCGTGCCGTTGCGCAGCGCATAGACCTTGTTAGGGATACCAGCATTGACCAGTGACTGGGCGCCGATGATCGATCGGGTGCGGCCGGCGCAGTTGACGATGATGGTGGTGTCGGGATCGGGCGCGACGGCTTGCGCGCGCAGCACCAATTCCGCGCCGGGCACGCTGGTGCCGGTCGGGATGCTCATCGTGTTATATTCGTCGTAGCGGCGCGCATCGAGGATCTTGACGTCGGCCTTCTCGCGGATCAGCGCCTGCACTTCCTCGGCCGGCAGGCTGGGGGTATGGCGGCGATGCTCGACCAGTTCGCCGAACGCCTTGCTATAGCTGTTGACGTCCTCGAACAGTTCATAACCGGCCTCGCGCCAGCCAGAAAGGCCGCCTTCCAGCTCGCGCACGTCGGTGTAGCCGAGCGCCTCAAAACGCACAGCGGCCTTGCGCGCCAGCCCTTCGCCATTGTCATAAACGACGATCGGCGTGTCGAGCCGGGGGATGCGCCAGCGCGCTTCCTCATCGATGCGGCGGAGCGGGATCTGCGCTGCGAAGAGCGGGTGCCCTTGCGCGAACTCATGTTCCTCGCGCACGTCGATCAGCGCGATCTCGCTGCCGATCATCAGCGCGCGGCGGATGTCTTGCGGGGTGGCAACCTGGATGCGGTCAAGAATGTCGGTGGTCATGATTGTCTCGATCTGTCCCAGAGGTTGGGGATGACGCGGTTGGCGTATCCCGAGATGAAGGATTTAGGAGTGCCGTCCGGCGCGTAGGTCGCCCGCTCCACAGCGCCGATATTGGCGCCATAGACATGGATGCTGACGGAGGGGCGGTCGGCAAGGCCGTTGGTCACGCGATGGATGTCACCGATGCGCGGTGAAACGGCGTCCACTTCCCCGGCGCGGAGCAGTTCCTCGCCCTGCGCCGCCAGTGCGCCCGAAGGCAGACGGCCAAAGCGCTCCACTTTCTCAACGCCGCGCAGGACGCCGACGAGGCCCCAGACGCTGTGGTCGTGGATCGGCGTGGACTGACCCGGCCCCCAGACGAAGCTGACGACGCTGAAGCGTTCGCGGCTGTCGCAATGGAGCAGATATTGCTGGTAGCGCTCGGGGTTGGGTTGAGCGAACTCTTCCGGCAGCCAGTCGTCGCTGGCGATCAGGCGGGCCAGCAAGGCGCTGCCGCTGTCGAGGATGGCCTGCTCGTCGCGCGTTGCCGCAAGCAGATCGGCGAAGGCAGTGACGAAACCGCGCAGGCGGGTGGTGTCGATCGGCCGTTCGAGGGTGGCGACTGCCGTCATTCGGCCGCTTCCAGCGCGGTCGCGAAGGGGACGACGCTATGATCGTCGCCGCCCAGGGTGGACAGCAGCTTTTCGCGCAGGCGGGCGGAGAAGCTGGCGCGTTCGCCGCGCGGGGTGGTGATGCGTTCTTCGGCGACGATGCGGCCCTGGTCTAGGACCAGCACCCGGTCGGCGAGCGCGATCGCTTCCTCGACATCATGGGTGACGATCAGCACGGCCGGGCGATGCGCCCGCCAGAGCGAGAGGACGAGGTCGTGCATCCGGTAGCGGGTCAGCGCGTCGAGCGCGGCGAAGGGTTCGTCGAGCAGCAGCAGCTTGGGCTCGCGCACCAGCGCGCGGGCGAGCGCTGCGCGCTGCGCTTCACCGCCCGATAGAGTGAGTGGCCAGGCGTCCAGACGATGGCCGAGGCCGACTTCCCGGAGCGCCGCTTCGGCGCGCGGGCGGATGTCTCCCTTCAGGCCGAGTCCGACATTCTTCCAGACCGGCTTCCACGGCAGGAGGCGCGCATCCTGGAAGACGACGGCACGGCTGTCGGGCACTTCCACGTCCTGGCTGCGTACCTCATCTAGACCCGCAAGGGTACGTAGCAATGTCGTCTTGCCTGACCCCGAGCGCCCGAGGAGGGCGATGAACTCACCCGGCGCGATGTCGAGATCGAGCCCATCGATGATCGTGTTCGCGCCGAAGCGGCGGGTGAAGCCGCGCAGGCGCACGACCGGTTCGGGCTGGGGCTGGTGGACGGAGGAGTTCACCGTGGTAAAGCCGAGGCGAGCGTCCATGCTTATTGCTCCACTATGCTGGGGCGCCAGATAAGGGCGCGGGCTTCGATGGCGCGGACCAGCCAGTCGGCGCCAAGGCCGAGGATGGCGTAGACCATCAGGCAGACGACGATGATGTCAGTCCGCATGAAATCGCGGGCATTGTTGATGAGGTAGCCGAGACCCGCCGAGGCGTTGATCTGCTCCGCCACCACGAGGACGAGGATCGAGACGGAGAGGGCGTAGCGCAGCCCCACCAGCAGCGAGGGCAGCGCGGAAGGCAGGACGACGTGCCATATCTGCTCGGCGCGGCTGAGGCCGAAGCTCTTGGCGGCGTCGAGCAGGCGCAGGTCGACGCTGCGGATGCCGCTGTAGAGGTTGAGATAGACTGGAAAGATGGTGGCGAAGGCAATCAGCGCGACCTTGGGGGTTTCGCCGATGCCGAACCAGACGATGAAGAGCGGCGTTAGCGCGAGCGCGGGGATGGTGCGCTTGATCTGCATGAGCGGATCGACCGCCAGTTCCCCGGCGCGCGAGAGGCCGGCGACGAGGCCGAGCGCCAGACCCAGGCCGACGCCGATGAGCAGCCCGGCGGCGACTCGGGCGAAGGAGACGAGAAGATTGGATGGCAGCTCGCCCGAGATCACCATGTCGATGAGCGTGCCGATCACCGCCGAGGGCGCGGCAAGCGTGCGTTCCGGTATCAGGCCGCTGCGCGAGCCCAACTCCCAGAGGAAGAGGAGCAGCACCGGCGAGAGCCAGCGCCCGCCGAAGCGCGACAGTGAAAAGGGCCGCCGGCTCCGTTCTGCGCCGTGTGAATGTTCGATCGCCAAGCTTGCCATATCCAGTCCTTGTCCAGGTCCGGAAAGCCCATCATGTATTCTCTACCAATTCAATTAAGTTTTTGTTGGCCGATCTATGAGCCGTGGTCATATGGCTCGGCCGGGCGCGCAATTGGCTCGCTGCGGCGCGGAAAATCGTCAGGTGCGGGGCGGGATGGGCCAACGCCAAGATTTAGTTGATCCGTCGAAATCTCTACTATTTTGATTGATATATCGGCATCGCGATAAGGGGTTGCCTATTCCCTCCGCTGGGTCGGCTCCTCCCCGCATCCCTTCCAAGAAAGGCCTGCCATGCCGGTCAACCTGCCCACCAATTTGCTGCGGAGCTTCGTCGCGATCGTCGACACCGGATCGATGCTCAATGCCTCGGAACAGGTGTTCGTCACCCAATCGGCGCTCAGCCTCCAGATCAAACGGCTGGAGGAATTGGTGCAGCAGACGCTGTTCCTGCGGGAAGGGCGGCGGCTCAACCTGACGCCCGCCGGCGAGGTGATGCTGGATTATGCCCGGCGCGTGCTGCTCCTTCATGACGAGGCGGTGGCGGCGGTGAGCGCTGGGCGCTTCGCCGGGCCGGCGCGGATCGGCATGGTTCAGGATTTCGCGGACAGCTTGCTCTCGGGCCTGCTCTCGCGCTTCTCGGAACTGCATCCCGACGCGCAAATCTATGCGCGGGTCGCGGGCACGGCGGAGTTGCAGGCGCTGCTGGAGCGGCGCGAGCTCGACATATTGCTGGGCTTCGCCGCGCCCAACGACGCCCATGCCGTAACAGTCGCCGCAATGAGTTGGTATGGCAACGCCGCGCTCGTCGATCGCCCTGTTATCCCGCTTGCCGTGCTGGAGGAGCCATGCCGGTTCCGCGAGGCTGCGATCCGGTCGCTGGAGGACGCCGGGCTGCAATGGCGGATCGCGGTGGAGACGCCCAATCTCGCGACGCTCAAGGCTGCCGTGGGCGCAGGGCTGGGCATTACATGCCGTACCCATCTCTTCATCGGCGAGGAGGCGACCATGGTGCATGAGCGGCTGCCCGAACTTCCGCGCGTCGCCGCCATCATGCGCGCGGGCGAAAAGCTGGACAGCGCGGCGCAGCGGCTCGCCGAACTGGCGCGGGAGACGGTGCAGGCGCTCTGAGGCGCCCGTCCTCTAATAGCCGCGCGCGGGATCGACCACGTCGGAAGGCGCTTCGCCGCGGACAAAGCGGCTGATGTCGTCGTGCACCTTTTCCAGCAGCCGTTGGCGCATCAGCGTATAGTTGCTGGAAATATGCGGGGTCAGACGGACCTGGGGGTGGAGATAGAGCGGGTGTTCTTCGGGCAGCGGCTCGGGATCGGTGACGTCGAGCGTGGCGAAGCCGGGGCCTTCCACCCGGTCGAGCGCGCGGATCAGCGCGTCCTGATCCAG
>Ga0307408_100002953_pt1 | contig 11785 bp, 6 predicted proteins | sample 322Cmetagenome_FD_202116 | JGI IMG/M metagenome (GOLD analysis project Ga0307408, IMG submission 202116) | Maize rhizosphere microbial communities from greenhouse at UC Davis, California, United States - 322HYB-C-3 | ecosystem: Host-associated > Plants > Roots > Rhizosphere > Soil | place: USA... | reverse complement strand
AGGAACGTATTGGTCAAAAGAAAATGGTGGAGATGTTCCTCTTCCACGCTGGGGAGCAATTCCAGAAGGAGGAGCGGGTACCAGATACCAATACGACGGATCTTACATACGTCTGCGGAATGCTGAGGTAGCCTATACATTTAGTGGAAAAGCCATAAACAGAATGGGAGTTAAGAATTGCAGATTTTATGTAAACGGAAATAACCTTTGGGTATGGACCAAAATGCCCGATGACCGTGAGTCAAACTTTGCTACCAGCGGTAGTGCACTTCAGGGAGCTTACCCCACTACAAAACGCTATAATCTAGGTATCGATTTAACTTTTTAATAAGATGAATAAGTATTATAAAATGATATTAATGCCTTTGACGATCGCTGCGATTGGCGTAGGCTTGAGTTCATGCAAAAAATATCTTGATGCGGCTCCGAATTCTGCGATAGGTGCTACGGAGGCTTTCAAAAATTATAGGAATTTCCAAGGATTTACCGAGGAATTGTATAACGCTGTGCCTATAGCTACCGGATCAACTTCGCACAACAGCTGGAACTTTGGGGAAGAGGAACTGTGGCAAACCAATGATAACCGATTATTATCCTACAGGATAGACCAGGGTGATTTTTGGGGATGGGATAATTCAATCTTTGGTTCATGGTTTGGAACCGGCGGAAATGCGAATAATACCGACAGAGGGCAGAAAGGCAAACTCTATGGCTTGGCATGGTATGGCATCCGTAAGGCAAATATTGGTTTAGCAAAATTGGATTTGTTGGTTGATGCCACTCCTGAAGAGAAAAAATTAATTGAAGGACAGTTATACTTCTTCCGCGGTTGGTTTCACTTCATGTTGATGCAGTATTGGGGTGGACTTCCTTACGTTGATGTTTTGCTTCCAGCTGATCAGGCTCCTCGCATCCCACGCTTAAATTATCAGCAAACTGCCGACAAAGTTGCTATCGACTTAAGAAAGGCTGCAGATTTGTTACCGGTTGACTGGGATCAGATTCCGGCTGGTGCTGCTACAAAAGGGAACAACGACCGCCGTATCAATAAAATTATGGCACTTGGCTTTTTGGGGAAAAATCTCCTTTTAGCAGGAAGTCCCTTAATGAACGAGGAATCTACGGGGAGTGCTACATACAACGCCGATTATTGTAAAAAAGCTGCCGATGTTTTTGCAGAAGCGCTACAGATATGCGAATCTACCAAGAGATATGAATTGGTTCCGTTTTCAAATTATACTGAAATATTTTATACGTATGCTAAGGCCGGCCTTGCCCCAGGTGCGCCTGTTGTAAATGGACACAGGTACGTTGAGGCCATTTTTCAGGAGAATCCCTTAGAACCGACTCGCTTCCGTTGGAATCAGATCAATGACTACCGTCCTCAAACAATTAAGAGTACCGGTTTGAAAGTTTATCCTACCGCTAATTACATTAATTATTATGGGATGAAAAATGGTATGCCTATACCAAATCCTACACAGGCGGATGCAGAATCTGGTTGGGATCCTCAATATCCATGGAGAAATCGTGATCCTCGCTTTTATCACGATATCATGTTTGACGGTGAAAAGGCGGTGAGTAATGCCGGTAATGTGGGTAATAATGAGTTCAGGCAATATGCCAGCTTGTTTACCAACGGGCACATGAGAACAGCCAATGGCCCTACTTCTGCCTTCACGGGCTATATGCTTTCGAAATTCACAAACAAGTTATTGAATGATTGGGATCCCTATAACAGCGACAACAACGTGATGTTATTAAGCTTCCTTCGTTTATCAGACATGTACCTGATGTATGCAGAAGCGGCCTCCGAAGGCTATAATTCACCTCAGGGAAAAGCTCCGGGCTATAACAAGACAGCGGTTGACGCCGTGAATTTTGTGAGAGACAGGCCAGGTTTGGAAGTTGGGCATGTGGCAGCGAAGTTTACAGCTTCACAAGATATGTTCCGCCAGGAGTACAGAAGGGAAAGAGCTGTAGAATTGGCCTATGAAGGGCACCGGTTCGTGGATCTGCGTCGCTGGAAATTACTTGACAAGTTGCCCTATACACTCAAGACGGCTGTTCAGTTTGATCGGGTAACTCCGAATGCACAGGTTTATGCTGATCCAAAAAATGCTCGCGTTCAAAATTTCAGAGAAACAGTATTGCTCGAAAGAAAATATACCAGCCGCCATTACTGGTTCCCGTTCCCGGCAGCTGATGTGAATATCTACGAAGGCTTTCGACAAAATCCGGGCTGGTAATCTTAAAATTATGTACACAATGAAGAAAAGAAATATAAAATCTTATTGTATCGTTTTAGCCATTGCTTTAAGTGCCCTGGGAACACAAGCTCAGGAATCCAGAGATAGTATTCTGAAACCCAATAAGGACAGTTTAATTAATGTGGCTTTCGGAAAGGTTGCTAAACGCGATTTGTTGAGTGCTGCTTCTTCGGTAAATGTTGCCGAGATAATGAATAAAAGTTATGGTACTTACAGTCTGGACAATCTCCAAAGCTTTGTAGGCGGGTATAACGGCAATGTATGGGGACAGGGAGCGCTTATATTGGTTGACGGAATTCCCCGTCGCGCATCCGACGTTCGTATGGTAGAGGTAGAATCAATTACTGTATTAAAGGATGCAAGCGCAGTGGCTTTGTATGGTAGCCGTGCATCAAAAGGTGCGGTGCTTATTACTACAAAAAGAGGCTCTATTAAACCTCTTACGGTTGATGTGCGTGCCAATGGCGGCTTGTTGGTGCCTAAAGGTTATGCAACGTATCTCAACTCAGGAGAGTATATGACTTTGTATAATGAGGCCTTACGTAATGATGGTTTGCCTGAGAAATTTACTTCAGAGGAAATTTACAATACACAGTTAGGCACTAACCCTTATCGTTATCCTGATCTTAATTTATTGTCATCAGAGTATTTGAAAAAAGCAACTTACCGCACAGATGTAAATACCGAAATATCAGGAGGGGGGAAAGAAGCTACTTATTATTCAAATATTGGCCTTGGCTATAATAACAACCTGTTGAAATTGGGTGAGTCTAAGAACAATAATGACTTCAATTTCAACCTTAGGGCCAATGTTGATATGAACATAACGAAATGGCTCAAAGCTAAAACAGATGCTGTAGTCCTTGTAAATAATAATTACTCAGCAAGGGGGAATTTCTTCGGAGCGGCGGCTACATTGCGTCCTAATGATGATTGGTTCTCTTATTTAATTCCAATAGACAGGCTTGACCCTAATAATCCGCAATTACAAACTATAGTTGCGAATAGTAATCATGTGATTGATGGTAAATATCTATTAGGTGGTTTGTCAACCAGGCAAACGAATGATCTGTCGCAAATCCTTGCTTCAGGTTATATCAAAAACAGGGAACGTACCTTCATGTTTAATGTTGGCGCAGAAGCAGATCTGGGTGGATTAACAAAGGGGCTATCGTTCAGTACCCGATTCAGTATGGATTATACTTCGAGATATACCGAAGGATATTCAGTAGGCTACGCTACTTACCAACCGACCTGGGAAACTATTGATGGAAAAGAAATCATCACCAGTTTGCAACAGTTCGGTAACGACTTGGTGAGCACGAATGAGTTCATTGGTACGTCACTGTATAATCAAACCATTTCATTAAATCCACAGCTTAATTACAAGCGTACTTTCGGACAAAGCCACAATGTTAGCGGTGCTTTGATCGGTTGGGGATATATGACCCAGATTTCAAGTGACCCGGATACCGATGGAGGTAGTGATTATCAGAATATTAGAAATACCAATCTTGGAATACAAGCAGGTTACAATTACCGCAACAAATATTACGTTGATTTTACTGGTGCAGTAATCCATTCGGCAAAGTTGCCAAAGGGGAACCGTAATGCTTTATCGCCTACAGCGACCTTAGGATGGCGTATCAGTGAAGAAGATTTTTTCAAGAATAGCGTCTCTTTTGTGGACGATCTGAAACTTACTGCTACTTATTCATCTCTAAAACAGGATTTGGATATTACTTCTGGTACTGCAGACTATTATTTGTACCGGGAAAACTGGACAAACACGAACTGGGTTCAATGGCAGGATGGTACATCTGCAGGAGGCTATGCGCTTGCAGCTAATGGTGCAAATCCTAACCTTACGTTTATTAATCGTAAAGAGTTTAGGGCAGGTTTAGATGCATCGCTTTTCAAACGTGTATTGAACTTAAATGTAAACTATTTCCGTCAAAACACAGAGGGGATGTTATCGCAGGGTACTGCAACCATTTACCCATCATACTATACCGGGAACGGTTCTTTTCAGCCATGGCTAAATTTTAATAATGACATGCGTACCGGGCTGGACTTTTCAACAACGTTTAATGGTAAAAAAGGTAAATTAAATTATTCCCTAGGTTTTGTTGGAATGGTTTATAATTCTGAAGCTACTAAAAGGGATGAGGTTTTTGAGAACGCTTATCAATATAGAGTGGGAAGGCCATTGGATGTTAGCTGGGGATATATTGCCGAGGGATTTTTCCAAAACCAAGCGGAGATTGACGGCCACGCCAGACAAACATTTGGCGGTACTTTAAAACCAGGTGATATCAAATACAGAGATATCAATGGCGATAATATCATTGATAATCGTGATCAGGTTGATTTGGGTCATAACGGTGGAGGAGCATCTCCTTTCAACTATGGTTTAAACCTAACGTTAAAATGGAAGAACCTTACCTTCCTTGCTTTAGGATCAGGACAAGTTGGAGCCATTGGGTATAAAAATAGCTCGCAATATTGGGTAAGGGGAACAAATAAGTACTCTGATGTGGTTTTGGGCCGCTGGACTCCGGAAACTGCCGAAACTGCCACGTATCCACGTTTAAGTACGAACAGTCTTAATAACAATTTCCAAAATTCAACTTTCTGGAGATTTAAAAACAATCGCTTCAATCTTGCAAGAGTTCAATTCACTTACGATTTCAAAGGAGCTGCCTTCCGTAATGCTTCATTTGTTCACGGAATGAGCGTTTATGTAAACGGCGACAATCTGTTGGTGCTATCTAAAGAACGTAAATTAATGGAAACTAACATCGGGTCAGCTCCGCAGAACCGTTTTTACAACCTTGGGGTTAAAGCCACTTTTTAAAAGAAAGAAATGAAAGAGATCATGAAGATAAAATTATTAATACTCGGGATAATTGCTTTGAGCTTTACCGGCTGTAAAAAGTTCCTAGAAGAGGACCTTGAGAACGCCCGGTCGGTGGAGAATATGTATACCGATCCACAGTTTGCACAATCCTTCGTTTTGCAAGCATACAGAACAATGCCAGCCTATTACAATAATAGCGATCTGGCAACGGACGATGCGGTGGCAAACGACCGTAACAATGCTTTCAGTCAGATAGCAACAGGTTCCTGGACACCAACGAATGGTACCCTTAGTGTATGGAACCCATCCTTTTCGGCAATCTTGTACGTTAATCAGTTTTTAACGCACTCTAACAAAGTGAAATGGGCAAATGATCCTGCGGCAAATACGCTATTAAACTATAGATTGAGAGGCGAAGCATTTGGTTTACGTGCCCTTCACATGTACTTTTTATTACGTAATCATGCAGGGTTTACTCCTGATGGCCAGTTGATGGGTATTCCTATCATTACCGAGTTTCAGGAACCTACTACAGCAGATTTTAATCAGCCAAGAGCAACATTTGATGCGTGTGTGAAGCAAATCTACAAGGATTTGGACAGTGCAGAGTACTATCTGCCTACTGAGTACAGAGATATTACTACTGTAAGCCAAATTCCAACACAGTTCGCATCTATTACTCAAAACATTTCTGTTTACAACCGGGCAATGGGTAAAACCTTCAGGCAGTTATATAATGGTTTAATTGCTAAATCATTCAGAGCGAGAACTGCCTTGCTTGCAGCCAGTCCGGCATTTCAACACGCATCCAACACAGCAACATGGGAACAGGCAGCGAATGCTGCAGCAGATATCATCCGATATAAGGGTGGGGCGAATGCTTTACCGGCGAATGGATTTACATTTTATAACAACGGACTTGAAATTGACGCGCTATCCCAAGGTGACAACCCGGCTGAAATTATTTGGAGAGAGGTTCGCCAGAATACCAACAGTGCCCGCGAAACGGAGAATTTCCCGCCAAGCCTGTTCGGCAACGGTTTAATCAACCCGACAGAAAACCTGGTAGAGGCGTTTCCTATGGCTAACGGGTACCCTATTGGCCATAGTAGCAGTGCTTTCAATGCAAGTAGCCCTTATGCCAACAGAGATCCTAGGTTTAGAAATTACATTTTGTATAACGAGCATCCTGATCATATAGCCATAAAAACAGGCAGCCAATCGGGTACGCCTGATGGTATAAACGTTAGGGCAACCTCCACACGTACAGGTTATTATCTTAAAAAGACCCTCCGTTGGGATGTAAGCTTAACTCCTGGTGCTGTAACCGGAAGAAACCGCTATACACCGCGTATCCGCTATACGGAGATGTATTTAGATTATGCTGAAGCTGCCAATGAAGCCTGGGGACCTAAAGGTACCGGACCTAACACCTTCTCGGCTTATGATGTGATAAAAGCTATTCGTACAAGAGCGGGTGTTGGCACGGCTAACAACCATGCTTATTTGGAGGAATGTGCGCTTGATAAAGATAAAATGCGGGAGCTGATCAGAAATGAACGCCGCCTGGAATTATGTTTTGAAGGCTTCCGTTTTTGGGACATTCGTCGTTGGAAACAAAATATGAATGCAGAAGCACGGGGTATGGATGTAAATGGTACTCTTTACACGCCTATTTCGGTGGAAGCCAGATCATACCAAGACCACATGCTTTACGGGCCTATACCTAATTCGGAAGTTTTAAAATATAGAAACCTGGTTCAGAACGCCAACTGGTAATATTCGCGGTTGATTTAAAGTTTTACTCAAAATGAAACCATCATGTGCGCTTCACACAAACCGAAAAGAATAAAAACGTCCCGCACATGATAGCTTCATTGCCATTACAAAAGAATTTATTCTAATGAAAAAATATAAAATATTTATTGGATTAGCAGTTGCCTTAGGCACAGCTACCGGCTGTTTGAAAAACAGCGACATTGACCATCCTGATTTTAATCAGCAGTTGGTGTATTTTGCCTACCAGTATCCTGTACGTACTGTTGTATTAGGTGAAGATCTATTTGTAGATAACACACTAGATAATGAGCATAAGGTTGAAATAAAGGCTACAATAGGGGGGACTCGTGAAAATAAAAATGATGTTGCGATTAACTTCAACGTTGATGGATCCTTAGTGAGCAACCAGAAATTTTCCGGCTCGGGCGATCCCATAAAGCTGATGCCAGCCAATTATTATTCGTTGGCGTCTAATCAAATCACTATCCCCAAGGGCAGCATTCTGGGTGGCGTTCAGGTACAGTTAACTGATGCCTTTTTCGCTGATCCGCTCGCAATAAAAAACACGTATGTGCTGCCATTAAAGATGACAAGTGTACAGAATGCGGATTCGATTTTAAGGACTAAGAATTTTGTTCTATATGCACTAAAATTCGTTAACCAGTGGCATGGATTCTACCTTAGAAGAGGTGTAGATTTGATGACTAGTGGTACCACCAGGACTGTCACAAGGCACGCTACCTATGTAGAGAATGATGAGGTGAACAAGTTAAGTACGAAATCTCTAACTCAAGTTGAATTTCCAGTGGTGTTCAAAGACGCTCTGGGAGCTAATTTCTCTTGTACGCTATTGTTAAATTTCGATAATGCCGGAAAATGCACCATAACTACTAATACCAACCTTTTTACTGCAACCGGTACCGGTGCTTTTGTAAAGAAGGGCGAGAAAAAGAGCTGGGGTAACAAAGATCGGGACGCACTTTACCTGGATTATCAGGTGACTTATAACGGTGTAACTGTAGGTACCGCTCCTAATACTAGAATTATCAGTGGTAGTATTGCATCTAAAGACACATTGGTAATGCGAGACCGCGCAGTGAGTTATGAAGTGTTCACACCAGTAGCGCAATAATTACAAAAAAGAAAGAATTATGAAACTCAATAAGAAATTAAATGGAGGTATCGCGATTTGTATCGCAATTTCTTCCTTGCTCGCTGCGTGCTCTGAGTTTGAAAATCGTGAATTTACATTTGACAAACCGCAAAGTATAATTGACCAGGAAACACGAGATTCTTACAAGGAACTTAAAACATACGTTAATTATAGCAATCAACCCAATTTTAAACTTGGGGTTGAACTGACAATGGCAGATGTAGCAAACAGCAGCAATGTGCTATATCGTTTGATGCAGAATCATTTTGATGAAATTAACTTTACCCGGATAAGTCAGATGGATTTTGTTCAAGCAGACGGAAGAATTGATACGACTAACCTGAACAGTGCATTGGAGACAAATAAGTCTGTAGGGATGCCGGTACACGCGGGTCACCTGGTTTGGCACGAGAAACAAAGGGCTGAGTATTTGAATAGCTTGATCGCTAACGTGATACTACCTGGACAATCTGGTTCTGATGTTGTTGTCAATTTTAATAACGACGCTATCGGTACAAGCTATCCAACAACAAGCGGTGCCGCAACAGCAAAAGTAGTGGTAGATCCGGATGGGAAAAGCGGTAACGCCTTACGTATTGCCAAAGTTACAGGAACTGCTTTTCCTCAATTTACCATTACACTGCCTGGGGGGCGCACCTTAGGTCAATATAAGTCGGTGGCAATAGATTTCAAAGGCGGAGGCTGTTGCGGATTGTTTGGCGCAGGTATGCGTTTAGCTATATCTACAGCACCTGGCGATCCTGCACTTACTGGTTATGGCGGTCCTTCATCATTTGGAGTAGGTGATAATTCATGGGGGCGTGGATTGATCGTGCTGCCTTTGGCGAACTTAAATTTAACTACTCAACAAAAAGCGTTGACAACTTTTGTATTAACAATCGGTTCTCAAACTGGGTCTCCTGATTATTTGTTAGATAACGTTACCATGAACTGGGAAACTCAAGGCCAAACTATTGTAAAGACTCCTGAGGAGAAAAAAACGATAATTACAGCAGAACTAGATAAATGGATTAAGGCTATCGGTCAGGCAGGCAAAGACAAAATAAAATCCTGGGGCGTTGTTTACCAGCCGATGGATGAAACTGACCCAACAAAATTGAGAACCGGAATTGGAGCAGGTACGCTGCCGGCAAACACCTTCTACTGGCAGGATTACCTTGGAAAAGATTACGCGGCAACTGCCGTTAAAATGCTAAAGCAATATGCCAATGCGAATGATAAGATCTTCTTTACTGAAACTAACCTGATAGACAAGCCGGAGAAGATCCAGGGCCTTAAGGATTTCATTACCTATACAGAAGGTAAAGGAGCCAATGTAGATGGAATTGCAACAGAATTAGCATTAGATGTTAGCGCAGATAAAGCAAAAGTAGAAGCGATGCTTCAAGCTCTGGCAGCCACCGGAAAACTGATTAAGATATCTGCATTAGATATTGGCACCGGAGGCACTACAGCTCAGGCAACTTTCGCATTATACCAGCAGCAAGCTGATATGTACAAATGGTTTGTTAAGGCATACAACAGCTTAATTCCTGCTGCTCAAAGGGCAGGTATTACTTTCAGGAGTCCCCATGATAGAAATTCAGGAGATAGCTGGAGGCCCAATGAACCTGTTGGATTGTGGACCAGGTTCACAACTGGTAGTACCGTAAACGCGGGATACCAACGAAAACCTGCCTATGTTGGGGTGGTAGAAGCTTTCCAGGGAAAGTAAACTTTAACATTATATTAGAGTAGGGATAGTTGGGTAACAATTATCCCTCTCTTTATTTAATAGCCTGAGTTCGACCGTTTGCAAGGGAGCGGTGATTCGGGCAAAACCTCCTTCTTTGGGCACCTGAATAGCATGTGCCAAGGACAAACATCAAACTGATTTTAATTTTTATTCCAGACAAAGCCATCAACCCTTGCTGCAAACGACTTCGAAGCATATTCCAAAAGCTTGTTCAGCGTAGTAATAGTATCATACTTATTATCTAACGCGAAAGCAAGTATGCAGCCCTCTTCAATCAGCCGATCTTCTAACTCTTGTTTACCAAGCGGTTTGTACCGGTCATTTTGTCTTTTTAATTCTAGTTCTGTAGTTGTGAGTTTATATCCTCCAATCTGAAGAACCGTATCTTCCACGCTATTTGTGTTACAGCCAAGAGATGTAATGATCAGTAGTAGCACTGTCCTGAGCAATTTTAAGTTCATTCATCATTATTTATGGTTCAAATGGCAATTTTAATCCCCAGGAATTACTTAAGGGGACCTCTAAAACAGCTCTTTTTAAACCTCATCCCTATCCCTGTACCGAAGAATCGGTACAGGGCTCCAAAAGAGAAGGGGAGGTATGGAGTTATTAAAGGCCCGCTTACTTAGTTGCCAGAAATAATAATTTTCGACCTGATGATCGTACCATTGGACATGAGGTCGTGAACTATAAATAGGCCTGCAAGATTTTCTATGGATTTTAACTTTTTTCCTTCTATTGTATAGTATTCCCTCGACACGAGAGTTAGTTTATCCTTAGAATCAGGTTGCAGTTGAGTTCCGGTATCAGCGTGTGCAGTAGAACTTTGAGTTCCGGTGCAAGAGGCAGCCGTCGGAGATATACCAGTAATGGTAATGTTGTCTATGTTTCCCAAGCCAGAAGAAGTGGCTGCTTCAAGACGAATCACCCTTGTACCTGCTGTAAGGGTTACTGATGTATTTCCTGTCTCAATCCAGTTCGTCCATGCATCACTAGAAGCAAAAGCGATATTTGATGCGACAGTGGCCCCGTTAACTTTTAAGTTAGCCGGCCTGCTACTTATGCTGGCGTATCTCCATTTTAAGGTATAAGTGCCGGTTACGGGAATATTAACCGACCATGAAATGCCGGCACCTGTTACATTATCAGTGTTTAGAAAACCAGTGCCGGTGTAGCCGGTGTGGTTATTGTCTATTGTGCCATTCAGGGAGCAAAAGCCGGTAGCATTTTCCTGGATAGTAAGGCTGGTAGAATTTACGGCAAGCGAAAATTTCTTACAGAACTTCCATATTTCCAGGCTGGTATGTATTCCATTTACCGGGTCGATGGATACCCAGTGGCCTTTTCCTTCCAAAGTCATTAAGGTCATTTCAACACCGTTGGTACCCGGCCCCCAGTAGCTTTTACTTGCAACTGAATTGGGATTACTCGAAGGATAGGGGTCGGTTATCTGAGCTGTTGCCGGACATCCGTTTCGGGTTTTCCAGGCGTCTAAGCAGGTTTGCACTCCACTATACGCTATTACATCGTCTGCGGTACCATGCGTATGGATAATTGGAATTGGCCTCGAGCTATTGGTATTAGGCCCTCCCAGAAGATAGCCACTAATAGGAGCGAAGGCAGCAATCTTATCAGCAATCTTTGTAGCAGCGTAATATGTCATCATGCCACCCATTGAAAATCCTGATAAATAAACACGATTTCTGTCAATTCCATACCGAGTTACCATATTATTAATAATAGCAAGTATAAAGTCAATGTCACTTGTTCCTGAAAGGTCCCACTGCTTGTTAATGCCATTAGGAAAAACGACAACAAATTTTGCAGTATCAGCCACCTGTTCCCATTTCGACTGTGATTGGTGATAGGCGGCATCCTGATTCAATCCGTGCATAGAAATAACCAGAGGCCGGTTTTGAGGTAAACTTGCTGGTGCGTAGACAATCATGTTTCGGGTAGTTGTACCT
>Ga0307408_100002952_pt1 | contig 11786 bp, 15 predicted proteins | sample 322Cmetagenome_FD_202116 | JGI IMG/M metagenome (GOLD analysis project Ga0307408, IMG submission 202116) | Maize rhizosphere microbial communities from greenhouse at UC Davis, California, United States - 322HYB-C-3 | ecosystem: Host-associated > Plants > Roots > Rhizosphere > Soil | place... | reverse complement strand
CAGTTACTCAATAGCCCTATAGAAATAGCTTAATAACGTGAGAAAAATAATGAATGTAAAAACGGTTGAATGAACTTTTCTAAAGTCAACAAAAGGTACGCACGTTTACGGTTCAGACCTTGCGGACGCCGCGACACAGTCGGTTTATATCCAGCGGTCAGCACTTCCAGAAAAACCTCCTGCGGTAATTACGCTGACGTTATCCTGGGAATAATTTTTTTGGCGGAAAACTTTGGTTTCCAACCGAACACCAAAAAATTAGTTTTAAATTTCCTGCATTTGGTTAAAGGGTTTTTAGTTCTATATAATTAATGTCTTCACGAGTTATGCATACCGATTCTCTAAATAGTGGTTAAATCTAAATGTCTTCTATGGAAGCTGAAATGTTTTTATTTGCACACATGATCCGGTATAAAATTGGTGAAATATTAAAATGACAATGAAAAGAATCGTATTAAGCTTGTACATTGCAACATTTTTTGGTTGTGCTTCGACCTCGGGTGTGCATCCTGATAGTCTCAAAAAGGTAGGTTACAGCTATTTTTATTTTCCGAATGAGATAGCAGCATACAGCTACGACATAAGAAATGCATTCGGAAAGGTAATGCCATCTCCCGGACCTCTTTGCGCGGGGAAATATGAGGCGTGGAGGCGCGATGAGACGGGTGTTTTCTATACGTGGCCTACTGATTGCCCTGTCTCTCAAGAGGGTGGCATTTGGGTTCCTGATAATCCGCAGGTATATGGGTACCAAACATGGTTAGCAAATATCAAACCCGATAATTTGCCTGAAAAGGCTGGTGTGCTTATCGAGTGGGAAACAGGGCGAATTAGAAAATCTGGTATAACGATAGAGTCGCAGGAAGTGATTGAATTAATCAAAATAAAAAAATAAAAATCATACTTTTTTGATGGCTTCATTCAAAAAGCCCATTTCGCTAGACAGAAGATATTTTTAGCTATCATCGAGAGAAATTAAGTGTGGCCTGCTTTTTACATTACCCTCGACGATAAGAGATTCATAGTAAGCTGGTGGAATGTTTGCTCTTGGCCGAACACGGTAAGATATCTGGGAATTTAACATTCGAATCGCTCGGCTGTGGATAATGGGTGATTATGTTAAGCAGTTGTGTTGGAATATTGACCTTTAAATAAAATTAATTTTAGCGTGTAGCTACGACCATCATTAATGGAAAATAAATGACACCAAAGTCCGCAACATTAAGAATCACACGTCCAACTGATAATTTAAAAGCAATCAGCAAAATGTATATAGATGGATTGGGATTTAAATTACTCGGAAGTTTTGAAGATCATAACGGATTTGATGGTTCTATCATTGGACATGAGAAGCATAGTTATCATTTAGAGTTTACTCACCATCGAAACACTATTGTCGGTAAGGCGCCGACACAAGATAATTTATTAGTGTTTTATTTTGCCGAGCCACATGTATGGGCAACGTGTTGCGAAAAAATGCTTGCGGCAGGTTTTGAACTAGTGAAATCCTACAACACTTATTGGGATCAGCTGGGTAAGACGTTTGAAGATATTGATGGCTATCGCGTGGTTTTGCAGAATTGTGAGTGGTCGGTATGATAGTTCATTGAGTCTGTTCGTTACGGGATTGTAGGTCCGCGATTGGCCGTTATGAAATGTAATTGATCTACTTTATTTGGATGCGGGGCTAGCATCTACCACATGAGAGGTTAATCGATTGAAACCGAATAATTGTGATCTCACTGGTTGCGCTGTGCCCAGTATTATTTTTACCGCCACAATCCAAAAACGCGGAATCAATCCTTATGTACTTGTTAGCACTGAAGTAGCTACGCAATTAAAGGAAAACTGGCGCAAGCCCCTTCCTGTGTTGGTGCAGGTAAACACTAAACCTGAACCCGCGTGGCCCATCAATATGATGCCTGTTGGCGATGGGAGTTTTTATTTGTACTTGAGCGGTGAAGTACTCAAGGCATCCAACACACAGGTTGGTTGTATGGTGGAAGTAAAGCTGCAATTTGACGCAAACTATAAACCAGGGCCTGCTCATCCGATGCCCGCTTGGTTCAGTGAAGCTTTAGAACAAAATCAACTTGCCATGCAAGGCTGGAATGAACTCATTCCGAGCCTTCAAAAAGAAATTCTACGCTACATGGATCGATTGAAATCCGTTGAGGCGCAAACCCGTAATACGGAGTTGGCAATACATGTTTTATCGGGCGGGAAAGGACGGTTTTTGGCGCGCGTCTGGAATGAATAATCCGGATTGCAACCTTGGGTATCATCACGGAGAAAATTAGAGAATGCTGAAAACATATCAAGGCAGTTGTCACTGCGGTGCAGTCCAGTTTGAATGCGACCTCGATTTGTCAGAGGGTACTAGTCGTTGCAATTGCTCGTTCTGCAGTAAAGCGCGCTTTTGGAAAGCCTTCGCTAAGGGTAACGCTTTCCGTCTGTTGCAGGGTTCCGAAAGTTTGTCAGACTACCAATGGACATCTCCCATAGAGTCCTCCCCCATACTTCACCACTTTTTTTGCCAGCGCTGTGGTATTCGCCCCTTCTCCAGAGGCTGGCTGGAGGACTTTGGCGGTGAGTTTCACGCCGTCTATCTTGCATGCCTGGATAACGCAGAACAGGATATCGCTGCGGCTCCTGTTCAATATCAAGATGGACGCAACGACGATTATGGATCTTGTCCTGCAGAAACCAGGCACCTATAAAAAGAACAGTTAACAGGCATTACTCACCCGCTAGGTTGCTTACCGAACAGTTTGTTAGGTTTGCATCCTCTAGGCTAGCTGGAACCCAGCTTTTCCAATACTAGCCAAGCGAGGTCATTATGAATTCGATTAATGAAAACCAAACTGAACATAACCGTGAAGACTTAAGCGGCGCTGCCGCTGTAGAAAAAATAAAACAGATTATTGATAAAGCAGAGAGTTGTTTTTTCAGCACTGTTATTGCAATAGCGGGATCTTGCGGCACGCGACCTATGGGCGTGCAAGAGGTGGACGATGAAGGAAATATTTGGTTCTTGAGTGCGAATGACAGCCACAAAGATCAGGAAATTGCGCTAAACCCCAGTGTTACCTTACATTTTCAAGGATCAGCGCATTCTGATTTTCTGGTCATTAAAGGCACTGCCACAGCTTCACGTGATGCACAAAGAATTAAAGAATTGTGGCAGCCGATATTTAAGACCTGGTTTACTGAAGGTGAAAATGATCCGCGTATCTCTGTTATTAAAGTGATGCCCACTGAAGGCTATTACTGGGATACCAAACACGGCTTTGCTGTTGCGGGGATTAAAATGGCACTTGGCGCGCTGACGGGGAAAACACTGGATGATTCAATTGAAGGGAAAGTAAAAATTTAAACGTAAGGAGGATATAAATGCAAACGGTCACACCAGTCGTGGTTGAAGCACAAATGCTTATTCGCAAACCTGTTGCAGACGTTTTTGAAGCATTTGTAAATCCGCAAATCACCACCAAATTTTGGTTTACCAAAAGTAGCGGCCGATTAGAGCAAGGTAAAAGGGTGCGGTGGGATTGGGAAATGTTCGGTGTTGGTGATGAACTGATAGTTAAAGAGCTGGAAGAAAACCGCCGAATATTGATCGAATGGGCGAGCGACTCATCCCGAGTGGAATGGAACTTTGAATCGCACGGAGATACTGCAACCTTGGTAAAAATATCCAACAGCGGCTTCCCTTTTGTTGGCGATGAAATTTTGGCTCAGGCTGTCGATGCCAAGGGTGGCTACACAATAGTACTGGCGGGACTCAAGGCCTGGTTAGAACACGGCATAGAACTTAACCTGATTTGCGATCAGTACCCGGATGCCTGCTCACGGTGAAATTCTACATTTCACATAACTGCCCTCCCCACCTGTCGAACGCAATGTAATTAAAATCTCATCTTTGATGGTTAACAGCCAGGCATTTAATTCGCGCATCCCTTCATTTAGTCCCCATCCCCCTATATCATGACTACTTTTGCGGTTACTGTATTGAGCCAACCGGGACGCGTAGCCAAGGGGGCCAGGGAGATTTAAAAGGATTAATGGAATTCGCTTTTGCTGTAAATATATTCACCAACATCTGAGGCACACAACATGACTCAACTAAAACCACGCTCAGTGACTCTCGCGATTACCGGTGCCTCCGGCGCCCAATATGGTTTGCGTTTGCTGCAGTGTTTGTTGGCAGCGGATTGTAAGGTTTTTTTAATGATATCCAGCGCTGCGGAAGTGGTAATCCGCACCGAGACAGATTTGGATTTACCACGCGATTTGGAAGAGCAGCAAGCGATGCTGTGTGAAATGTTTGGTGCTGATGAAGAACAATTGCAATTGCTTGCGAAAGACGATTGGTTTGCAGCAGTGGCATCTGGCTCCAGCTCGCCCAGTTCGATGGTAATTTGCCCCGCAAGCGGCGGGACGCTTTCTGCCATCGCCCACGGCGCAAGCAACAATTTAATTGAACGCGCGGCCGATGTTGCATTGAAAGAACGCCGCAAATTAATTGTGGTGCCGCGCGAAACGCCCTACTCCGAAATCCATTTGGAAAATATGCTCAAGCTGACGCAGATGGGTGTGATTGTATTACCGGCCAGCCCCGGTTTTTATATGCAGCCACAATCGGTTGAAGAATTGGTGGATTTTATCGTGGCGCGCATTTTGGATCAGCTTGGCGTACAACAGGATTTAATGCCACGCTGGGGTGAGGATTAATTTTTTATTATGAATTTACCCGAAAAAGTCCGCATTGTTGAAGTTGGCCCGCGCGATGGTTTGCAAAATGAAAAGCAGGCAATTCCCACTGCTGCCAAAATCCAACTGATAGAAAATCTTGTTGACGCAGGATTGAATTACATTGAAGCCGGCAGTTTTGTAAACCCGAAATGGGTGCCGCAAATGGCCGATAGCGGCGATGTATTTTCCGGCATAACACGTAAACCCGGTGTGACTTACGCAGCACTCACGCCCAACTTACAAGGCTATGAACGTGCCATCGCGGTCAACGCAAATGAAGTAGCAATTTTTGCAGCGGCATCAGAAGCCTTTAGCCAAAAAAATATTAATTGCTCCATTAGCGAAAGCATCCAACGTTTTGAAGCGTTAATTAGCGCCGCAAAAGCGCAACAAATTCCCGTACGCGGTTACATCTCCTGCGTTGCAGGCTGCCCATACTCCGGCGCAGTTGATGTGCAAACCGTTGCGAGTATCGCCAACGAATTATTAGCCATGGGTTGCTACGAAATTTCACTGGGCGATACCATCGGCGTCGGCACTGCCGGACAAATCAAACATTTAATTGAAACACTCGCACGCGATATCCCCGTCGAAAAAATTGCAGCCCATATGCACGACACCTACGGACAGGCTCTTGCCAATATTTATGCCGCATTGGGAATGGGAGTAAGCGTGATTGATTCCTCCGTCGCTGGCTTAGGCGGCTGCCCTTACGCAGCGGGTGCGACAGGTAATATCGCCACCGAAGACGTGGTGTATTTATTAAATGGTTTAGGCATTGAACACGGCGTGAATTTGGAAAAATTAATTTATGCGGGCAATACGATTAGTGCAGTGTTAAACAAGCCAAGCAATTCAAAAGTCGCTAAGGCGATGAGCAAATCCCTCTAGCCCCCTTAACTACGCGTCCCGTTCCAAAGGGGGAATTTAGATTTACTCCCTCCCTTTGAAACGGGGCGCGCAGCCAAGAAGGGTCGGGGAGGGATTAAAATATCGAGGTAATCATGACTAACGAAATCGAACAACAAATCAATTTGGAAACCGCACAAATTCACTGGCATGAACTGCAACGTTTTTTCGCCAGTGGCAACGCCATCGCCGTAGATCCAACATTGGATTTAACCCACGTAGCCGCGCAAATCGTTGCGGATAACGCCGCACAAATCAAACTCTGGATGGACGCAGGTTTGGTTGATGCAGTAAAAGATATCCAAGCCCAATTGTGGTACGAGCAAAATGCGTTGGTATGGGCTGTGGTAATAAAGCCTTGGGTGTTGGTGCAAGCAAAAGGTTAATCAAAAATTAATACAAGGAAAAAAGGAATGCAGTAATGGTTAAAAAAATTAGCATTATCATTTTGGTAGTCTCTGGCTTTCTGTTTTTTTCTGCGGCAATATTTTATAGCCTTTATCTCACCCCAGAGAAACGCACCGCGGCACATTTGGAATATGTTCATCAAGCAATTAATGAAGTACATCCTGCAGTATTAGAAAAAGATGCAACTGATTTTCACCACTGGCACATACAAGGTTACGATCAAGCAAAAAAATTGCTTCCGTTAGTCAAAACCGAAGGTGATGCCAATGCAGTTATGCGTTTTTATTTGGAGGGATACAAAGATTCTCATTTGGGCGGAAACTTTAATAGAACACCTTACAGCCGTATCGACTCCCAAAAAAGCGTGTGGACGGGCTGGGCAATTGGTGCAACTCACACAAGCTACTTTGTACAACTGGCAAAAACAGGCGATGAATACCCTCCCATAAATTCGCAATTGCTAAGCTGTGATCAGAAACCGATTGATTTGTTGCTGCAAGAAAGCTTCTCACCCTATTTTAATCGCCAGTGGCACCTTTTGCATGCGCGCCAGCAAGCAGCAAAAGCATTGAGCCAGATTTTCAATAATGTAGCCATACTGAATCGCCCTGACATCAAGGAATGTACTTTTGACGTTAACGGCGAAAAAAAATCTTATCCTTTGGTTTGGCAACTACGCACAGAAAAAGATCAGGCAGATATCAAAGCCATAAACAATCAAACCTACAAGTTGCCAAATGCCAAAGAACTTTCCCCTGGTATTCTTTGGATTACCGCCAGCGACTTCCAACTCAACTCACCAGAAGCTGCCAGCAGTCAAAAGCAACTGTTGGAAGATTTAGGAAAATTTTCCGAAAAATCTATCATTGTGTTTGATACTCGTCTAAATAGTGGAGGGAGTTCGCGTCACGGCTTCAACATACTGAGCCACGTATTGAACAACAATGAAAAACACTATGTATCGAACAAATGGGATGAAAGAAACGAAGGTGCTGATGCACAATTTCGCGCCAGTTGGCGACTTTATTGGAATTATGATCACGCATTAAAAGAAGTGATTACCAATCAAGGCAGCGAATCACCAACTGCAAAGTTCCTCATTGCAGCCATGGAAAAAATAAAAAATACCTTAGATGAAGAAAAGTCACATTTTTATCAGTCGGAAATATTTGACGATTCTGAAACCAGTGATAAAAACGAACCCGCTCCACCTGGAAAATGGGACTCGACAACCAAAATGATATTACTAACCAGCAGCCGTTGCTCAAGTGCATGCTTGGATTTTGTCGATATGGTCAAGTTAATACCTAATCTTTTACATCTGGGCGAACCCACAAATGCCGACACCTCCTATATTGAAGTAGCAAGGATGCAAAGTAGTTATTATGGAGAAACCTTTGATTTCATGGTGCCCGCAAAAAAATGGAACAAACGCATGCGTAAGGACAATGAACCTTACATTCCTGACATTATTTACAACAGCAATATCTACGATGATCAAGTCGTGGAAAAATGGGTATTAGAACAAGCAGAACAACATTTTAACCAGAGGTAACTGATGCGCAGGATTCGCCGAGCCACCAAAGACGATGCCGAAGCCATCGCCAATTTATACCGCGAGTTAAATACGCTCTCGCCCGTATCGGTGTCACCAGAAAGAATTGGAGCACTAGCCAAAAGCAGAGATACCCACTTGCTAGTATGCGATGATGCAGGTGAAATCATCGCCACTGCGCTCGTCTGCCTATGTCAGGATGTGATGTTCGACAACCAACCCTTTGCGCTGGTTGAGAATGTGGTGGTCAGCTCAGATTACAAACGCAAAGGTATCGGCAAAAATATGATGGATTATATTGAGGTGTTTTGTTTGGAGCAGGACTGCTCTAAAATTATGTTACTGACCAGCAGCGAAAACCGCGATGCACGGAGTTTTTATACGGCGATGGGTTATGACCCGGATGCAAAAATCGGTTTTATTAAATATCGCCGCTACTTTTCGCAATAAAAAGTTTGGCTAATAACCTCTCCACCAAAAACCATCAGGAAACTTATTATGAACCTCACAGCCAGCGGCGTTGCATTACGGTTTTTGTTCGCGCTCCTATTGGTACTACTCAGCTATAACCCGAGTGGTTATTCTTATTTCCACTGGGTTCATTATAGTTTCAGTGACATCACACCCTATGTGGTTATTGCCGGTATTATTTTATTAATCGGTTGGGGCATTTACATCAAAGCTACACTTAATTCGCTCGGGCTAATCGGCGTAATTGCACTTGCCGCACTGTTTGCTTGCCTTGTGTGGCTGTTTATCTATTGGGGGTTTTTAAGCGTTACCGATATCTCTGCAATGGCTTGGGTCATTGAAATTTTATTAGCTGCCATACTCGCCGTAGGCATGTGCTGGTCGCACTTCACTCGCCGCATGAGTGGGCAAGTGGATGTAGATGAGATTGAAGATAAATAATTTTTAGCCTCTGCTCGCAGACTTTATTAAAACTGAACAGCTGACTTTTTTGTAAAAATAATCCTCCGCTAGTTGCCGGAGGATTATTTGAAGCAACGTAAATGAACTCACTAGATAGCTGACTTGCCAACCTCTGTAGCGGGTAAATCGTCGTAAGTCACTGCAGGATCTGCAAACATTCGTTTTGCCAAAGGTGCACCTTTCAAACCCTGGATCGACAACGTGCACAGAAGCCCACCAATCATGGCGCCAACCACCCCGCAACCCAGTGCATCCTGCCCGGTTAGATAGAGTCCTGCTATCTGCGTTTTCGGACGCAACCATGTTTGATTGAAACGCTCGGGCGTATGATCAAGGCCGTAAAGCTCACCCCTGCCATAACGAGAAAACCAGTGGGTAGAAAGCGGAGTAGACACTTCGTAATAATCAATCTTGCCACGCAAATGCGGTAACTTTTTATAGAGTTCCTCCAACAATTGAGCCGCAATTTTCTCCTTCAATGCGTCATACTCTTCGCCCCTTTTTCCCCATGCAGTGTCTTTCCAGGATTCAAATACTTCATAACTGGTAGGTGCAACAATTTCAATAGTAGATGTGCCGGGGTAGCGGCGTGCATAGCTCGGATCTTTAGGAGACGGGAAAGAAATATAGACCAGCGGATAATCCCCGGTGGGGTTGGCAAGAAAGCGAGCGACATTATCATCGTGATGCTCGTCTTGATAAATCCAGAAATTGGTATTGGGTAAATTCAACTCTTCAGTCGTGCCTTTAAGGCCAATATAGAGGCCTATATGCGGCATGGAGTGATCGACACGCTTACGTTGCTTTGCATAACCCGAACGCTTGACAGATGTTTCCGGCAACAGTTTTTCAAATGTATTGATCAAGCCGGCATTACTGACAATGGTAGCTGAGCGAATAACAGTTCCATCGACCATACGCACACCGACAGCACGATTTTTTTCAACCACTATTTCTTTAACATCAGCATAGGTGAAAACGTCACCGCCGCTGCGTTGAATTATCGGAATAATTTTTCGCGCAATTTCCGATGCTCCGCCTACAGGATAAAAGCCACCATTGATGTAGTGGTTGGCAATCACAGAATGGGAAATAAAACTGGATTTTTTTGGGGGCACACCGCAATCCCCCCACTGCCCCGTAATCGCACCGATCAAGGCTTCATTTTTTGTCAGCCCCGACAATACACTATACGTCGTTTTATTAAACCAACGCGGCAGTATTAGCTTTAGTGCACTACTTATAAAACGCGGGACAATTTTACTCACTGCATACATCTGCATCGCAATAGTCGCTTTATCCAACAAACCAATATAACGATCAATTGCCTCCTCTTCTTCCGGAAAAGCATCTACAAATGTTTTACGAAAATTTTCTTTTCCTGCGCGCAAATTTATCTCGCGCTGACCAAGATAAAAACGATCGTAATTTTCATCCATTGATGACCATGCGAGCTTGCCATCAGTAACATAGTCAAACAGCTTTCGCGGTAGCGACTCAGGTAAATTCATCTCACCTATGTAATGTACACCCACACCCCATTCATATCCATTGCGCGAATAACTGTGCGTATAGCCCCCAGCCGTATAATGCTGCTCAAGCACTAACACTTTCTTTCCCTCTTTGGATAAACAAGCTGCTGTCGTCAAACCACCTATACCCGAGCCGATTACAATGGCATCGTAATTAGTGTCCAAACGACTCACACGGTAACGCCGGCCGACACGCACATCGTTAGCACCGGAATCAGAAGCCGCAGTAGATGTTGCAAAATTATTACTCATAAACCTGCTCCTTGTAGCCACAATTAATTGGAGCCTTACTATATAGATTTTATGTGACGGCGGAAGGTAAAAAATGCCTGCAGGTGATTAATGTCACGTATAGATAAGTCAATTCGTAAATTTAAACGTCAATTTAAGAGTGATAAAATAATGCGGATTCTATTAAGAAATTTATTGAGTGATACGAAAGATAAAAATTTATGAATTACGACACTTGGTGACTACATATTAAATTTGTAAAAAAACACAATATTTTAACTTGGGTTATTGAAATTATTATTATTGGATTAATTGGCTTCCAATCATGGGGAAAAGTTATATTTGAAAGAAAGCAGATAGCATTAATAAAAGAAAGTGCGCTGTCACCGAAAACAACGCACCTTTATATTTTACAATCACCCGTTGAAGTAAAACTAATCACAGCTGACATATCTATCTACCGCCAGCTGTGGCAACAACTATTCCTGTCAGCTAGATACCTGTTCACTAATTTCCATCATCTTCTTACGCATAGCCTCATCCAGCTCATGGGGCTTAGCGCGACTAATAATATTGCGCAAAACTATCTCCTTGGCTTAAAATTTATTGACAAAACTCATTCCACAAACTATCAAATTCGCCTAGATAAGCCGCCACCAATTTTGGCTCGTTAGTTACCAAAATATTCTCCTGGTTGTAAACCGTTGCCGAGCGCGTCCAGTTGAAGCTGCCATTGACTAATATCGTTTTATCAACAATCGCAAACTTGTGATGCATATGATTTTCAGTGTTATCCATACGCACAATGATGCCTTGATCGATGAGCGTAAAAATATCGCTGCCTTGATCATGTGCCTTGTCATTGTCGGTAATCAGCCGCACTTGAATACCGCGTTTGTGAGCGGCAACGATAGCATCGCAAAGACGGTCATCAGAAATAGTAAACACACTTATATCCAGTGTTTCACGCGCAGCGACAAGTAGATCCAAAAGTTGACGGCGGCAATCTTCGCCGGGGCTGAAGTGAGCTTCGGTGATGGAGACGGATTGGGTCTGGCGAAAGTTGTCGATCACCTTGCTGATTTTTTCCAACCACAACAGAGAGGCTACGGCATTGTCGCCACCCGCTCTCGCGGGTTCACGTGCTAACAAAAACGCTTTATTGCGTACAAAAGCGATATCGTCTTGTGCGAGCCTGGGTAAAATGTCGCGCAGCTCCAAGGCTTCCGATTGGCTGAGTTTAAAATCTTCCAGTGTCGCCACTAACCAATCTTCCAATTCAGGTTGGCGCATAATTGCATCCTTTAAAGAAAAAATCCGATTACATTCTGTTGTTGAAAATCTTTGCCTGAAAAAATGAGCACACCACGCCTGCGATAGCGCCAAAGAAATGTGACTCAAACGACACGCGCGGATCACCAGGTAAAACACCAAACAACATACCGCCGTATAAAAACACAACC
>Ga0307408_100002951_pt1 | contig 11786 bp, 13 predicted proteins | sample 322Cmetagenome_FD_202116 | JGI IMG/M metagenome (GOLD analysis project Ga0307408, IMG submission 202116) | Maize rhizosphere microbial communities from greenhouse at UC Davis, California, United States - 322HYB-C-3 | ecosystem: Host-associated > Plants > Roots > Rhizosphere > Soil | place... | reverse complement strand
GTCCATGCGAGTACCCATCCAGTCCGTTCAAGCGAATTCTTCGCTGCGAACGCCTGGCGACACCGGGTGCCCGCACATCGGCAAGGTACCAGTCCTGCGACTTGGGATCGATCAAGTCCTCTCTTTGCAATCACCGAAATACGGCAGGTCAGGCGGATTGGCGAGAAAGCACTGTGATCTGAACCGTCCACGCGACCATCTTTGCAAATCCGGGGCCCTCCAGCGGACGTAGTTCGTAGAGGCCGTCATCGAAGAACGGCGCGGCGTCCGACGCATCCATCTTTGCAATACCGGCGGTGGAGCGCTTGACGTTGCGCCTACGTTGGTCGGTGCGGTTGCGGGCGGCGTACTCCGGGTGACTCTCCCGGTACCCAGACCAGTAGGCGGGGTTGCGCTTCGACCATGCGCGGTGTGCCTGCGCCTGGTTCTGGAGGTAGTCGGGATCGCTTCGCCGTTTTGTCTGCTGCCAAAGCCGTCGTCGCTCGCGCTGGCACACAGGTTCAGCACAGTAGCGCTGATGGGGCGCCTGAGCACGAGGGAGGAATTCACAGCCGCAAGCGGTGCACCATCGTTTCTCCATGCGTCTCTCCAGGACATGCCAAGTGGAGGACCTGCGTGGTGTTGCTCGAACCTGGAGGCAACTACGACGGATGCTCGGCTGGCAAAGACCTAATGGTGACGGCATTGCGCGTTCCGCGTTGACCTCGCGAACGGACTATCGCTTGAAGCATGACGCCGCGTGCGCTGCGCGCCAGCGCAACCCCCTAAGGGCAGAATCCGGCCGAGGCTGTGTAAAAACACGCTGTGCTGCTGGTCATCTCGGAAGTTGACCTCTCAGATCGAGCCAGGATCGACGATCGAAGGGGAAGGAAGGTTTGAGTACCCCCGAAAACATGTTGATCACGAGTTTCACACAGCCTCGGCCCATACCGGCTGTACACCGGTCTCCCAAAGCCGCCGTTCAACGGTCAGCCCTTCCTCCCATCTATGTCTCTATGTCATCCATTCGGTCGGCTTGCTTGCACTCGTACCGAACGCACGCGGCCCTGTGGACTAAGCGAAAGGGAAATAAACCGATGGGATTTAGCGTGGTTAGACCGGGTTCTCACTTGCCAGCGGGCTTGATGTCTACTGCAGCGAAGTCGAAGGCCCACGTTCGTGCGAACCTTAGTTCGTCAATCTTTGCATCCTCGCCCTCTGTTCTCTTCAGCTCAGCATTCATCTCTGCCTGACAGGCTGGCAGACACGCCGCGAGGCGTTTGAATTCTGCTTCTTCCATCCTCAATGGCTGCGGCAACAAACTCTTGGGCTCAATGACCCAATACGAACTGAAATCCTTGCTTTGTTGGCGGTGCGCGACGTCCATGCGGCCTCGCACGAAATAAAACTCGTACGCCTTGGGGACCAATGCAACCGTTTGGAGTGCATGCGAGGAGCCCTCTCGAAGTCTTCCGCCCGGGGTCGCAACGTTTCCGGCGGAGAGCAAGACAGGAGCGTCCTCTATTTCGACCCCGGCATATTGGGCGCTATGGCCCTGGAGATAGTCGAAGTTCGGCCCGTCGGGCAGGCGGCTGACAATAAATTTGGCCGTCGCCAGTGCTGGGTTGGCTTGGACTGATTCTGGAAGTGCCCGGACTCTCCGAGCGCCTATCGTCTGATGGGATGCGGTGACGATGACATCTCGTTGGCTCTTATTGTGGAGGGTCGTGGTGACCTCATAGGCCCGGCAACAGTCAGTTTCACCAATGTACTTACTCGACACCTCTGTGGTGACTAGCCCCGGCTTGGTGTACGGGAGATAGAGCTCTTTAAAGGCGACATAACCTGCGCCGGCAACTGAGCCAACTGTCGTGATGACGAACGTGAAGTGTTCTCCGAACCACTTCTTCCATGTGCCGGAAGTGCGCGACCTATCTCGCCAACGGGGGAGCCGGATGGGGATGCTGTTCTTCTCCATGTCTGTGCCCTCCACCATGTGAACGCGAAGAATATGGGGCTTGCCGGAGCGTGTGTCCATACCTCCGAAAGGCATAGGCCTCAGTCTGCAAGGGACTCACAAACTGTAAGCGCGATGCCTGAAGCTGGTTCAGTCTTGCGCGGGCGGTTGAGTCGGATCTGCGGGGGCGATTTCGAATCTTCCGTCTTTCTTGCAAGGAGGATTCTGCGCGTCGTTCGCCGCCTTCGATGTCATTCCCCTGCTGAACTGGCGCATTGCTACGGCCTCAAAAGCCGCTGGTGCGCCGGCAGCCTCTGAGCGCAGATCACGAATCAATTTGGCAGCGCTCTGCGTGTACTGGCGGGCCAGTTCGCGATAGGCCGAAAAGATCGTTGCAGATGAATTAGCGGTGGCCGTCATGGTGTCGTGCTGGGGAAACGATTGGCAGTTGCCGTCGTCGGGCACCCAGGAGAGCGTGACGAACGCTGCGCTGTCGCAGTTGACGATGCCAGGCACGTACTCGGCCCCTGGCAATGTGCAATCCTGAATCATTCCCTGTCTTGCGTTCTGCACATCCCGAAGCCGAGCGATGTTCATGGCCGGCTTCACGAAGAACACGCGAACCTCATCCTTCTTGATGCCGTTGCAGCTGTCTGCCGATTCCTCTCCGCCATTCAGACGAACGCACCCCACTAGCACCGGATCTTCGAACGGCCAGTGATGCACGCCATAGCCGTATTCCTCGCCCGCGATAATACGTTCGCAATGCTTGGCGAAATTCCTCAAAGCGGGAATGAAAAAGTGCGTCGGCCGCCCTTGGCTAGCGCCAAGTTCCCGAAGTTTGTCCAGCCTCCTCTTGACCTCGCAGATGTCATCGAACATCCCGATCGGGTCGGCTGCCGCGTCTGATGCGACGACGATGTCCACCTTCCGCTTTAAGAGGGAGTACATCCCGAGGTTGTCGCCATTGCCGCCGTCAATTAGCCGGATGTAAACCGACCCGATGCGCTGCTTGTCTTCGGCCGGTTGCCCGCGGTGCACGAAGTTCTTAGAGATCGGTGCATCGAAGAAAGGGAACGGCATGGCCCTGTGAATGGTCCTTCGGCTGTCCCTCACGTTGTAGTTGGAGATATCGATACCCCAGTCGACATTGAAGAAGCGTTGTGCGACGCCAGCGGGGCCGCGCAAGTACTTTCCGCCCAGTGCGTTCTGATTTGGATCGAGAAAGGCGGCTGCTGCTCCCACCGAATCGAGCACACTGAATTTGTGCAGCGCCATGCTGGTCGGCACGAAGCCATAGCGCCCCGAGCCATGACTGACAGCAGTCATCTCGAAGGTGTCGCTGTTGGTGGTGTCGAACTTTCCTGCCGTGCTCCACCAGCCCAGGAGGCTTCGGTTCTCGGTGGCCACGGCGTTGATGATCCAAAACGGAAGCGGGTCACCTTCTGCTTTGGCGATCTTCATGGCTTCGAGCAACTCGCCAAACTGCATGGGCTTGGGTTCGGGATTATTGGGGCCTGCCGAGCAATCCCTGGCAAAAGCCTCCTTGTCCGGAGGGCACTTCACATTCACGTTAAACGACAACGATTCCAGGCCCATCACAGCCATGGCCTTGACGTCTGTGGCCGACGTTCCGAACGCCATGCCGATGCCGTCCCGATAGGCCATCGCCGCAGGAGAAGTGACCAGACCCCAATCGAAGACCACCGTGGACAGCCAGCTCGGCGGCATTGTCAAAATGGTTGACGTGGCCGCCCAGACCGAGATGCCCACATCGGTCTCCGTACGCTCGATCGAGCATTGGCCAGGCTGCAGGACATCCTGTTGACAACGGAGCAGCATTTGATACTTGATCTTCGTGCCGCGCGCCGCGTCCCGACCTGGCGCTAACTCCTGAGTTTCGCAGGCGCCATATTCGTAGCCATCCACCTTTCTGAGGGTTTCAATGGTTCCGGAGCGATTCGCCAGCAGGAAGCCGTCCTTTGCCACGACATCTTTCTTTGACCGCTGGCCCGGCAGTCTGACGCAATCGCGATAAAGCTGCTTTGAGTCGGGCGCTTCGGCAGCGCTCACCTTCCATCGGACCCGGGGAAGCACCTTGTGCGTAAAGTAGAAGTAGGCGGCATAGCCGCCACCGGACACGGTGCTGATGTATTGCGACGAATCGAGCAACTCGGCGTCCGCTAGGCCAGCGAGCACTCCCGTTCCGAACGCGGAAGCCTTGCTGCCGCCGCCGGCCAGGGCGATGCCCATGCTCGGTCGGGAGGACGACCGCACCCAGGGATACTCGACTACATGCACCAGCTGTTCGGCCTCGCTGGAGACCGAACGGGCATCGGTGTCGGTTGCATCCGCCGGTGGCTTCTCCTCGGACGATGGAGGGAGGAGCGTGGGCTGAGTGACCAACTCAGGAGGCAGCTCACCCATACTGGCGTCGCGCATGGGTAGTTGTTCCGGATCCGAGTTCAACGCGTCGTATGCGGCCTTGGCCCGGGTTCTGGTGACGCAGACCCAATCGTCCTTAAATTCGGGTTGTTCAGGCCACGTCGCGGAGGCCTGCCGCTGCGCTGCGGTCGCGAGTTTGTCTGCAGTGCACGATTTCAGGGGAAAGGGCAACCCCCCCCGTGACTCGAGAGTGCTGGGCTGATGAGTGCCGCAAGCGGTTAGGGCAAACGCCAACACGGGCGCCCAACGCAACGTAGGTGTCATGCTTTCTTGGGGCGAGCCCCCGTCCGGCTTCTGGTGCGCGGAGTCTAAGGAAAGCCAGCCTATCGTGCAAACGAAAGTCGTGGATTGGCGAGATGCGCCCCTTGGAAAACTGGAGCGTCGTGACGAACTTCCGTATTGGCGGCGACTGTAGCCGTTCGCATGAGGCCGGTGGCTGGGACTGGAGTCTTTACGAATGGAATGGCAATGGAATGGCTTTGCATCCCGTTGGTCAACCTAAAGAAAGGCCCGGGTTCAACTACATGGGGTTTGGGGTGTTGCCGTTTTCGGATGCGACAGGCCGCCTTGAAAAGCGCCTGTCCCCTGACAGACTCAGGCCTGCGCGCAACCCCGGGGCTCGCGCATATAAGTAAATTTGAAGTGCCGGGCACCAACGTGCGGTGAGCACAGTGACGCGCAAGCTGGCCGTCATCCTGCACTGCATGTGGGTGGATGGCTCCGAGTTCCGATGTGGTTCACAGGAGCCTCTTGCCGTGAAAGCCTAAGCGTGCCGGATAGAGCGATGTGCCGATAGATCGAATCGACATTGGGTGTTACGGTGTAGGCGATGGTCCGGATGAAGCCGCAAAAGTCTGCTGTGCTACAAAGCGCGTCCAAAACGTGGCTCTCCGTTCCGTCTGACTAATGTGTGCAGCGCCGACCTTCGGGTCGGTCCGACTGCGTAGAGAAGCGGTGAACTGCACTGATACGTTCTGTTCGACGAAACCAAATGCAAAGATGCTCTGCGCCTGACGAACTGGCCCGATCAGAGAAGCCGACATTTGAAAGCACGCGCCGATTGCGTCGCCTTCAGAACGTGTAGCGCGCTGAGCCGCACACTGCAAGGAACCTCCCCTAGATTTCTAAAAAACAACTTGAAGGAGCACTCATGCAGATCGTTGGTGGCGGTTACACAGGACCGCAAGAGGTGCGGTACCTGTTCATCGACGGGGAGCAGCTACGCAAGACTGCTGAAGATGTTGGCAAGGACTGGTTCGGGACACCTATCGAACTGGACTACGTCAAGCTCCAAGGCCCACATTTGAAGGTTTTCTACTACGACTGTCTGCCGGCGAAACGCGTTTCCGAAAGCGATGAGGAGCATGTCATGAGGCGTGCTGAGAAACATGCCTTCTTCAACGAATTGAGGGAACTACAAGGCTGGCACGTCAGCGAAGGCGTGGCGCGACATCGCAAGAAGGAGCGCCAGGAGCAAAAGGAGGTAGACATTCTCATTGCTGTCGACATGCTCACCCACACGCACCGGCGCAACATGCACCGCCTCACGTTCATCTCTGGCGACCAAGATTTCGCACCGCTGATCGAGGCGGTGGTCCGCGAAGGAATGTATGTCGAGCTTATGTACCCGGAAGGCCGCACATCCACAGACCTGCGAAACTTTGCGGATGTGGCGCGGCCAATGGACATCGACTTCCTTATGGGCGTCGCGACGGACGCCTTTGTGCGCAGCAACGGCCTGCCAACCCGTGAGTACATGTACGACACGAGCCCGAGGGGCGGCCAACTCCAAGAGGAAGGTTTTCGCGGCGGCCTATTGATAGCGCGGCTTTGGAAAGATGCAACCGGCCTGCACACAATCAAGCAAGTTGACGAGGTCCGTGGACAGCACTTCACAGTGAGGCACCCAGATCTTCCAAAGGCCAAGCGATACTTCGAGCGCACGGCAGGGCCTCTAGATTGGCAACCCCACCTCCACCCAGAACGATAGCCTCGCTTGGCAGCGAGGCCCCACCAGACTCCCAATAACAACGTAGGGCGGCAGAGCTCCACCTTGATGATGGATCCTAGATCTTGTCCCTAAAGAGAAATTCCACCCTGCTTGATGTCAATGCCCTCAAGCTGCATTCGATGGAGGGCTGCTTTAGGGCGCGAGCGATGTCTGCTTTGGGTGCCCGTGTGCTTGTAGCGTCTGGTCAGGTCGTCGATGGTCACGCTTTTTTGGGTCCCATGCCCTCGGGCCCGAGGGTGTCAGATTTGGGGATATTGCGATGCCGCCGGTTCAGCCGGATGGCCTGAACCCCCGGCGTGGCGGCCAGTTCGCGGACCTGTGCGGCCGTTGCCTCCACCACAAAGGCGCCGGCGAGATCGTTTCGGCGGGCCAGGCCATCGAGACCGAGGCGTTTCAACGCCTGCCCGATCTCCGTCATGGCCAGTGGCTTGATATCTTCGACCGTGGGGCCACGCCGCTTGCGGAACGCTGCAGCAGGCGGAGGCAGCATATCCCGGGGCGAAGTGATCGCTTTCCCTCCAGGACGCGAAGGTGCACTCACCGGGGGCCGTGCGGACTCGATGATGACCGACCGTGTCTCGCCGCCCTGGCTTTCGTGCAGGAAAGCGACGAGCTCGGCCCCCCGGACCGCGGCGATTCGGATCTCGCCTTTCCCAGAAAAAGCGGCGTCGCTCACAGGTCGACCACCCGGCCAGGATCGAAGTCCTTGTTTTCGATCTGGCCGCTCATGCGGCGTACGTACCCCCGCGGGTTGCACACCACCCGGCAGGCACGGACCCGGTAGTCGAAGCTCTGGTGGGTGTGGCCATGCACCCAGAGCACGGGTACCTCGAAGAAGTCGTCGGGCAGCTCGCTCACGAACGCGCCCGACACCCAGTCGTCGGCATACTGCGCCGAGAGCGAACCGCGGTGCGGTGCATGGTGCGTCACCACCACCGTTCGACCGTCGAACGGTTCAGCGAGCTTCGCCTGCAACCATGCCCGCTGGATCTGATGGATCCGCAGCGTGTCGGCCGCCTGGAGCTTGCGGCCCTGCTGGTGCCGCAAGCTGCCGGGTTCGGCCGTCTCGTCGAACGTATGGATCAGCGCGTAGTCGTTCAGCACGTTGGTCGCCTGCTTCATCGCCCATGGGACGTCGCTGACCCGCCCTTCGGGTGCCTCGATCGCGATCGCGAAGTCGGTCCACAGCGTCGCGCCCAGGAAGCGCACGCCGTCGATGACCAGTTCGTCGCCATCGAGCAGGTGCACATGGCTGCCTTCGGCCGCGTTGCGCGCCTCGGCCAAGGTCTTGTCCAGGTGGCCGTCGTAGTACTCGTGGTTGCCGGGCACATAGACCACGGGCTTGCCCGGAAAGCGTTCCTTCGCCCACCGGATGGCCCATCTCGCCGGCGAATCGATGTCCCCTGCGAGGACGACGGCGTCGAACACCAGATCGGCCGCCGGCTCGAAGGGGACGAACTCCAGGTGGAGGTCGGAGAGGATCAGTAGCTTCATGGGTGGGTCCTTTCGAAGTGGGCGCGCAAGTCGGCACAGGCTTCGGCGTCGAAGCCCACGAACGAGCCGCAGACCACCAGCCGGTCCTTGTGCCGGTCGAACTGCCACTCGGCGTCGTCGAGCGCGACCCAGGGTTCGTCGGCCGCGCCGTGGGCCTGCAGCCAGGCGAGGATCTCGCCTTCCCGGTGCGCGAATGAATGGGGAGCGCCGGCACCGCGCGGCGGCGTGACGCCGAGGATCCGGGGGTAGATGTCTTCGGCGATGGGCGCGGTCAGTGCCTCGAAGGTCAGCCGCTCGCGCCAGCTCGAGCTGATGACGATGCGCACATGCAGGAACTCGCGCAGCAGCGCTTCGAGGCCCGGCAGGAAGCAGAAGTCCGAGCCGTCGTTCGGCAGATGCCTTCGCCTTCCAGGTGCAGCACGCTGTCGAAGTCGAGAAACAGAATCACTCATGACCTCCCAATCCATTCCCATCCAGCGGCCACGCCACGCCACGCGCGAGCCCACGCGGACGCCGAAGGTGCAGAACAGCGCTGCGGCGGTCCTCATGCGACACCGCCGTGTTGAATGGCGTTCAGCATGGACCGCACCTTTTCCGAACCGCCCGCGGCAGCGAATGCTGCTGGCGTTTGGCCATCGAGCCATTCGTGCGGCTTGTTCAACCAGACTGGGGCCTCTGCGCCGAACACCTGAGCAGCGAGAACCAGCATGTCTTGTGGGGGAGTTCCTGACTCGGTTTCATCTCGCGGCCACGCGAGGTGCGAACCCATGTCGAGTCCGAAGGCACGGAACGGTGTCGAGGCGGTGGTCAGGCCCTCGCCAAGATAGTCGATATTCCGATGATGGTGGCCGTGGACAACCAGCTGAACACTGAGCGTCTCGGCGAGCTCGTCGATCGCCCAGCCATGCGGGTGGGCCGCTGGCGCCTCGTGCGCCACCAAGATGTCGGCTGGCTGGCTCTGGAGCAACTGCAGGTAGTCCTCGGGGAAGATGGTCGAGCGATGCCGACGGGCAATGCCGCCTCTCCACTGTTCCTCGTCGCGCATGGACCGTCGCAGAGCGTCCGCGGAGGAAAACGAGGCCTCCTCGATCGGCCGCCGCGGATCCCAGATCTTGCTGCGGAAGATGCCACCCAAGCCTGCGACCCTGTACCCGGCGATCTCGACGATGTGCCCGTGCAGGTTGCGGTCCGCGAGCTCCGATCCCCATAGGTTGTCGTAGTCAGCATCGGTGTCCGTGTCGTGATTCCCATGGATGAACCAGACCTCGGTGATGCGCATGATCGGCCGCAGCGCAATGTGCAGAGGCTGGCGCCCCTGGATGTCGCCCAGCAGGACGATCGCCCTAGGCCGAAAATGCTCGACCGCGGCGATCACGGGGGCGAAGTCGCCGTGCGGATCGCCGAAGATCAGGAGTTCAGGGTTAGCACCTGCGGGCGGGCGAGGAAAGAATTGCTTTGGGCTGACCATTCTGGGCTCCTGGATGGAGCCGAACTTGTCAGCTCCTGGACTGGGGAACGAGGATGAGGCGAGGCGATATCGCCGCTGCTATCCAGTTCGAGGGTCGGGTGGAGGTCCGCGAACATATGACCATGTGCACAGCCGCGCCCGCGTCGGATGCGACGCGTTGGGTGGTTGCGGCTGAGAAGTTCAACATGGCGTTTGGAGACAAGTCTTGATGGAGCGTTTTCGTCGGGCTCATCTTAGCGGTGGTTACTACATCGAGCAACCGAGATCATCAGCATGCGACGGCTGAACGAGAGGCACACTCAGCAGAACGATGCTTTCCGGATTCGATCAGCCAGCCGCTGCAGCAGCAGGATGGCGGCGTGCAGGTATCGAAGGGACACTGCGCCGCGCCTGGATGCGCGGGGCCTGGGCTACAACCATCTCCTGAAAGACTTCGACAACGCCCCTCACTGGTTCGTGGAAATTGCGCAAGGAATGCGCGACTGGCGAGCGCGAAGTCGCTGATTGGGATCCGAGTTGGGGCGAGCGTGCCCCAAAGAGATGAGTGACCCCGGCTTCGGGCGATGAGATAATCTTCCATCTCCTCAGAGCACGCCAGATGACCCGCATCGTTACCTCCGACGAGTTCGTTACGCTAATTCTTGCCACGCTGAAACTGCGAGATGAGAAGGCTGAACTCCGCGACGCCGAGCTAGACCACAGCTTCCAGGAGGCGTATGAGGAGCTGGCATCGAATGAGGCTGAGTTGCAGGTGAGCTCGAACTTCACGTTCTTCACCGATCCTCTGCATGGGAACTCGACCAAGCTTCGCAAAGCCATCGTCGGCGCGCGGGACCGTGGTTTCCTTGAGCCCAGGCTGGGACGTAGGGGTGTCAAGTACGCAGTGAATATGTCTACGGAGCTGGCGCAGCGCTTTGTCGACAAGTCGGCAATCGACAGCGGTTTTCTTCAGCGTGTAGTGACAGATCACTTCCTGCGCCGTCCACGCGAGCAGGCTGCCGTCTGACATGGCTGACCCGTTGAAGCTCGAAGACCTGAAAGGATTGGTCGAAGAGCTGGCGGAACAACAACTGGGAGCCTACACGGCCACGTTGGAGGCCGGCTCCAAGCGCACCCGCAAAGATGTCAATGACGCCTTGTGGGGCACGATGCTGTTGTCTCCGATGGACGTAGCGGTGCTCGACTCCCCGTTGCTTCAGCGCTTGCGCTACATCAGGCAGCGTGGCGCAGCTCATTGGGTTTATCCCGGGGCGGTCCATACTCGCTTTGAACATCTGCTCGGGGCAATGCATCTGGTGCGGTCGATGGCAGAAGCGCTGAATCAGGCGGCCAAGAACTCGCTGCCGGAAGAGATACCCCCGCCTATCTCGGAGGCGACGATGCAGGTGCTTCGGCTGGCGATGATGCTGCGTGAGGCTGCTCAGATGGCCTTCTCGCAGGTTGCAGAAGGGGCCGTTTCAGAGTCGAACGCGTTTGCGTTACTTCCCAAAGCACTTTCCGAGAGTCTGCGCACGCAGGGAGAGATCCCTGGCGAGGACGTTTCGTTTGTCCAGATAGTCGGGTACTACATAGCCCAGTCTCCGGCAGTTCGAAGGTTGCTGGCCTTGCTGCTTGACCGAGAGGCCTCCTGGTTGAAGCTCACGGATCGCGCGGAGAAAAATGTCGATGAAGTTGTCCGGCGTGTTTCGCTTGCCATCATCGGCCGGAGGATCGACGACAAACTGCTGCTCATCCATGAGCTTGTTGCCGGTCCCTTCGATGCGGAGCGCGTTGATGCGCTGATGCGTGATGCACGCTTTGCTGGCTTGCCCACCGTACTGGACGAGCAGCGGTTGCTGCAGAAGCTGGCAATGAGGAAGATGCGTCTTGGTGAGATGCCTGAGGCCATTGTTAACGCGATGACCGGCGACCCGAGCGACGACGCGTGGATTTTTGGCGTTAAGGCCTCGGCTGCGGCCGTGCTTGATGAGTTGCAACTTGCACGCATGCTCGCGACGGCCAAGGTCTATCAGCATCCCAAAGTGCTCGCTGTTGAGCAAATGTTGAGATCGGTCATCAGTTCACTGATTGATGCAGCCGATATGCGCGCAGTGTTGCGCCTTCTTTTCTTGACATCCGATGACGCGCTTCTTGGGATGAGTGCAAGACGGTTGGCCGAAGAGCTAGGCGTACCCCCCGAAGTTGATGAACAGCGGCCGATGCAGCGTGTGGAAGCCGCATCACAACTGCTGGCTGCACTTCGTGAACGGCGTCTCTGGGTCCGGGCGGTTCAGTTCCCTGCATGGCGCTCTGCACTTGATGGAGGGCTTGACACTGCTGCAGAGTTGGAAACGATGCGCAGCGAACTGCGGCATGTGGAGCGTGGGCCGATCTTGATGAACTTGGTGCGGGACGAGGCCTTTCGCATCCTGACATTGCGCGGCGAGGCTGTG
>Ga0307408_100002949_pt1 | contig 11788 bp, 13 predicted proteins | sample 322Cmetagenome_FD_202116 | JGI IMG/M metagenome (GOLD analysis project Ga0307408, IMG submission 202116) | Maize rhizosphere microbial communities from greenhouse at UC Davis, California, United States - 322HYB-C-3 | ecosystem: Host-associated > Plants > Roots > Rhizosphere > Soil | place... | reverse complement strand
CCCCGACCCCTTGGATGTCGACCAAGTATTCTAACCAGCTGAACTAACCGCCCGAGAGCCAGCATTATAGAGAGCACTTCCCTCTGTGACAAGTGTTTTCCGAAGAAAACATTGCTGATATAGTCAGGGCACCATGCCTAACCACGATTCAACCCATCTTCACGCCCATCTGGACGGCGACGCGCAACACGCCCACTTCAACGAACACCGCAGCCAGGCAGCCCTGGCAGCCGCCCTGGCACTGACTTTGGGCTTTGCCGTAGTTGAGGTAGTAGCTGGTTTCATGGCCAATTCGCTGGCACTGATTTCCGACGCCGGCCATATGGTCACCGATGCCGCCGCGCTCGGCCTGGCGCTGCTGGCGCAACTGATCGCGAAGCGCCGCCCTTCCGCACGCTACTCGTTCGGCTTCGGCCGCGCCGAGGCGCTGGCCGCATTCGTTAACGGGCTTGCGATGTTGCTGGTAGTCGGCTGGATCGTCTTTGAGGCAGTGCAACGCTTCGCATCTCCCGTGCCGGTGCAGGGCGGCACCGTGCTGGTCGTGGCCGGCATCGGCCTGGCAGTCAACCTGCTTGTCGCCTGGAGCCTGTCGCGCGATAAGGGAAGCATGAATACCCGCGCCGCCCTGGTGCATGTGCTGGGCGACTTGCTTGGCTCCGTCGCCGCCCTGATCGCCGGCGGCGTCATCATGGCAACCGGCTGGATGCAGATCGACCCGATCCTTTCTCTGCTGGTATCGCTACTGATCCTCAAATCGACCATCGGCGTCCTGCGCGAATCCTTCCACCATCTGATGGAAGGCGTGCCTGACAATGCCGACTACGCCCAGATCGGCGCGGACCTGGCAGAAGTGCCTGGCGTGCTGTCCGTGCATGACCTCCATGTATGGGAAATGTCGCCCGGCCAGCCTGCCTTGATCGGTCACGTCGAAATCAACGACCTGCAGGAATGGCCGCAAATCCTGCACAGCGTCAAAGCCATGCTACTGTCCAAGCACGGCATCGATCACATCACCATTCAAGCTGAACCGCTGCCAAAATGAGCGACGCAACCTACAACGATGCCCGCTTCTTGATCAGGCTCAATCGCGCGCTTCTGGACGCGGGCCTTGATGCGCTCACGGACGCCCAAAAAATGTTCCTGGCCGTGGACTGTCTTAACACAGCGGCGATGAACGACGGGCTTGAACACTTCTTCTACTACCAAGGCCATCTATACGACTCGGCAGCTCGGGGCCTTGAAGTAATCGGGCTCGCACCAATCGCGGGACGGCTTCGGACTTATGCCGAGAGGGTATTCGGCAACACCTACCCGATGGCTTCAGCCGCACGGCAGCAAATCCTCGATGAAAACCCGGATGAGTCTGAAGCCGCCGAGTCTGCATTTGGCAAATATATCGAGATCGAGCCACTCGTCACCTCGGCACTGATCAAGTGGGCAGAGGCAAATCGAGAGGTATTTGCCTCACTTCCCGGCGCCGGCTAGCGAATGCGCCGCCAGACCGAAATAGGCACATCCCCATCGGGGCGCGGCGGCACCCGCCACTCAAGCAGATCGCCCTGCTGTTGATATTCGCGCCTCTGCACCGATCCATCCCATTGCGGATTGGAGGCGGCAACAATGCGAAAGACAAGCTTGCCCTCCTCCACGGCAACACTGCCGAAATGCGTACTCATCGCAAGCAGCAGGCGCTTGTACTCGGGCGGTTCGGCGGCACGGAAGTCACCTGCAAACGGTGGCCGTTCGGCATGATAGATCTGGAGCGCGTAGCGACCATCGTTCAGGATCGACAGCGTGCCACGTGGTTGGGCGCCGTAGTCGTCACTACGGCTGCCATCCCGGTGTTCGCGATAGGCGCCGATCAGGTCCCATGTGCCGACAAGGCGCGCAACATCCGGCCTGCGGCCCTCGCTGGCTATCGTGCCGCCATCAGATCCCATGGCAAAACTGGGCAGTGCCAGGGCCGCGAATATGAACCTCTTCATTGCAATCTCCGTTGGTTTGACATGATGCAAACGATATACAACTTCCCGTCGGAGCAAAATTGCAAAAACTTCGCCTGATCCGTGCAAAAATGCACCGATGGATACGCCTGATTGGAACGACCTTCGTTATTTCCTCGCCGTGACCGCGGCTGGATCACTCTCGGCTGCAGCTCGGGAGCTCGACGTTGAACACACGACCGTTTCGCGGCGAATCGAAGCACTTGAACGCGTGCTTGCCGTTCGCTTATTCGATCGCTTCGCGCGCGGATGGGCGCTGACGGAGGCGGGCAAGGCACTGCTGCCCCAGGCTCAACGCGTGGAAGATGAAATTCACGGTCTGCTGCGCCAGGCAATGGGCGCCGGCGCTGGACTCGGTACCGTGCGCATCTCTGCCCCGCCCGCAATCGCTGCGCATTGGATCGCTCCCGCCCTGCCGCAAATGCACATGAAACTTGAAGGCATCGACATTGAACTGGGCGCTGAAACCGCGCAGGTCGACCTTTCAAGACGCGAAGCGGACATTGCAATCCGGTTTAAACGCCCGCACACATCCGATTTGGCCGTGAGGAAAATTACAACGGTTCGCTATTATCTTTGCGCGTCAGCGGAATATCTTGCGGGGCGAGACCCGGGCAAATGGGAATTTATCGGCTACGACGAAAGCCTGGCAGAAACACCGCAGCAACAATGGCTGAAGGCCTTCGCGGCAGGTCGGCCGTTCGCTTTTAGCAGCAACGACTTGAGTTCAATTGCTGCGGCAGTGCGTTTTGGCGCCGGCGTCGCCGTGCTGCCCGATTACATTGCCGCCGGGCTGATAATCCCAGGCATTAACTGCCCTGTGCAGCGCGACCTCTGGATGGTCATTCACGACGACGTTCGCAAATCGCCAAAAGTGCGCCGTACTGCAGACGTCCTCGCAGAACTGTTCAGAACCGCAGCGCGCTAACTCCTGGCAACAACACGCCAGTCACTGGCATACTTCGGGCGAATCTGCAGAGGGAGATGAGCCGCCCTCCCTCAAGCACGGCGGGCTTCGAGGATGCCTGTGACTTCGCAGATTGCGGCGAGCGCTTTTTGCAGTTGGCTGGTGGCGCCGATTTCAACCGTAAAGGTCATGCGGGCCTGCCCTTTGGCCGATTGGGTATTGACGCCCGTGACGTTGATTTTCTCGCGCGAGAATATCTCCGAAATATCGCGCAGCAAACCCTGGCGGTCAGTCGCCAACACAAATAAATCGACCGGGAATACGGTATCGGAACGCGCAGCCCCCCATGCCGTGACAATGACCCGCTCCGGCGCTTTGGCGCGCATTTCGGCAAAGTTTTTACACGAAGCGCGGTGAATCGAAACGCCTTTTCCGCGTGTGACAAAACCAACGATTGGATCCGGCGGCGCCGGTTTGCAGCATTTCGCCAATTGGGTCATCAGGCCATCGGTGCCAACCACCAATACACCCGATTTGGCGCCGGATTCAACACTGGAATTGCGGCTCTTGTTCACTGCGACCTGGTCGGTCGCATCTTCCTCGGCCTCGGCGGGATCGCGCAACGCTGCCTCAACGTGGCGCAGGGAAAACTCATCCTTGCCAACGGCCAGGAACAGGTCGTCCACTTTGTCAAAGCCCAGCTTTTGCGCCAGCGTTTCAAGGTTGACGGCAGTCTTGCCCTCACGCTGCAGCGATTTCTCAACCAGGGAACGGCCATTGGCAACCGTTTCCTGGATATCGATCGCATGGAACCAGGCACGCACCTTGGTACGGGTGCGGTTCGATACGGTGTAGCCTGGGCTCAGCCAGTCGCGCGACGGCCCGGCGGTGCCGGGAGCGCCTTTGGCGGTAATGACTTCGCAAGTTTGTCCGCTTTTCAACGGCGTATTCAGCGGCACCATCTGGCCGTCGACACGGGCGCCGCGGCAGCGGTGGCCGACGTCGCTATGCAAGTGGTAGGCGAAGTCGATCGGCGTGGCGCCGACCGGCAGCTCAATCACGCGCGCCTGCGGCGTCAGCACGAAGATGCGGTCGTCCAGCGTGGTGGACTTCAGCTTTTCCACCCATTCGCGCTGCTGGTCTTCGTTGTTGACCACCGCGTCGGCAACTTCTGTTTTCCAGGCCAGCAGTTGGCGCAGCCAGGCGATTTTCTCGTCGTACTGCTGACCTTTGAAGTTGGAACCGCCCTCTTCCTTGTAGCGCCAGTGCGCTGCGACGCCGTACTCGGCAAAGCTGTGCATTTCCTGGGTACGGATCTGCACTTCAAGAGGGCGGCCGTCGTCCGCCGTCACCACGGTGTGCAGCGACTGGTAGCCGTTCGGCTTGGGACGGGAAATGTAATCGTCAAATTCTTTCGGGATCGGGGTCCAGATATTGTGGACCACGCCGAGCACCGTATAGCAGGTCTTCACGTCCTCGACGATCACGCGGAAGGCGCGCACATCGTACAGTTCCGAGAAGTCCAGGTCCTTGCCCTTCATCTTGTTCCAGATGGAGTAGATGTGCTTGGGCCGGCCGAATACCTCGGCCTTGATGCCGGCCGATGCCAGCTCGGACTGCAGGCGCACAATGGAAGACGTGACGAAGCTCTCGCGCGCCATGCGCTTCTCTTCCAGCATCTTCGCAATGCGCTTGTAGGTTTCCGGTTCGATGAAGCGGAACGACAGGTCTTCCAGCTCCCACTTGATCTGCCAGATGCCGAGGCGGTTTGCCAGAGGCGCGTAAAGGTCCAGGGTTTCGCGGCCGTAAGCGCGCGTCACTTCGTCGAAGCGCTTGATGTCGGAGAAGTAGCGCAAGGTGGTGCAGCAGGAAGCCAACCGCACCAGTACCACGCGCATGTCGGTGGCCATCGCCAGCAGCATCTTGCGCAGCGATTCGACCTGGGCGACAGCCTGCTGCGCCGCTGTCTTGGTGCGCGCAGCACTGCCGGAGGACGCCAGCGTCAGTTCGCGCAGGCGGATCAGCTGGCGCACGCCAGCTACCAGGTCGTTGACTTCCTTGCCGTAGCGCGGCTCAATGGAGGGGGCGGTATCGGCGTCGAGCAGGGTCAGCTCGAACATCAGTGCCGCGATGCGGGTTTCTGCATCGGTGCGCAGGATGGCCAGTGTACTGGCCACCCCGATGGCAAATTCCAGGGCATCTTGCCCATGGCCGGTGATACGGCCGCTGTACGCCTGGCTGGCGTGGTCGAGCGCAGCCAGCACGCGCGCTCCATCGTCGGCGGACAAGCCTTGTACCAGTTGATCCGTCGTTGCGCTGTTGAGAGCCGCGATTGAAACCATTACGAAAACCTTTACAACTTTACTTTTGGGCGGCGGTCACCACGATTTCGACCAGCCAGTCGGGGTTTGCCAGTTGCGCCTGGACGGTCGCGCGCGGCGGGGTGTTGCCTTCGACAACCCAGGCTTCCCATACTTCGTTCATGGCGGCGAAGTTGGCCAGGTCGGTAATGTAGATCTGGGCGCGCAGGATGTGCGCCTTGTCGCTGCCGGCTTCGCCCAGCAGGCGGTCGATGTGGCCCAGCACTTCCGCGGTCTGCGCCTTGATGTCGCCGCCCTTTTCGGCGATCTGGCCGGCCAGGTACACGGTGCCGTTATGAACGGCGATTTCGGACATGCGCTTACCTACGTGAAAACGTTTGATTTCCATGCTTCTCTCTTAGTGGTTCAACAAAAAATCTTTCGCAATCGCGATCTGGTCGTCGTGCAGGAAGGTCGGCGCGTGGCCAACGTTCGGGATTTCCACCAATTTGGCTTTCGGCCCGCGCTGCGCCATGGCTTCGGCCGTTTCGCGCGACAGCAGGTCAGAGTTGGCGCCGCGCACCAGCAGGGTTGGGCAACGGATTGCATCGTAGGCAGCCCACAGCATTGCCTCGTCCGCCTTGGCCGATTCGGGCGTCACCGACTGGAACGGCAAGGCCAGTCCCATGTCGTAATGGCGCACCCAGGTGCCGTCCTTGTCCTGGCGCAGCACGTCGGCGGCCAGCTTGTGCCATTCCGCGTCGGTGTGCTCGCCGAAGGTGGTCGACACCATCTTCACGAATTCGGCGCCGGCCTTGAAGGTCGGGAACCGCACTTCCTGCGCGATGTAGTCGCCAATGCGCTGGATCGCCACCGAATCCAATGTAGGACCAATATCGTTCAGGACCAGCTTGCTGACCGGGCTGTCCGGCAGCGAAGCCAGTCCCATGCCGATCAGGCCGCCCATCGAGGTGCCGAACCAGTCGACGCTCTGGCGCTCGCCATTGGCCAGCACACGCGCCAGCAGGGTTACCATATCGCTCACGTATTGCGGCAGGCGGTAAAGCTGGGGATTGGCCAGGCTGCCGGAACGGCCGCGGCCCACCACGTCGGGGCAAACCACGCGGTAATCCTTGCACAGTGACTGTGCAAGATTGTCAAAATCATCCGAAACACGGGTCACGCCGTGCACGCAAACCAGCACGTTTGGGTTGTCTTCCTCGCCCCATTCCTTGTAAGCCATCTGGTGCAGGCCAGACATGGAGAAACACTGAACGGACTTGATTTTAGCTTCTGGCATTCGGTTCCTCGCTCCCCGCGCTGTTGTTTCGCTCTTGGTTTTTGCGCTACATTCTACATTGGCTAACTAATTATAGGGGACCAAATGGTCAGCACGACTTTGCGCGGCAAAACTGCGCTCGTTACCGGCTCCACTTCCGGCATCGGCCTGGGCATCGCACGCAGCCTGGCAGCGGAAGGCGCCAACATCGTATTGAACGGCTTTGGCGATGCGGGCGAGATCGCGAAGCTGCAGGAATCGCTGGCCGCCGAATTCGGCGTGCAGGCAGGCTACCACGGCGCGGACATGAGCAAGCCGGCCGACATCGAAGCCATGATGGCCTATGCCGCCCAGAAGTTCGGCGGCGTCGACGTGCTGGTGAATAACGCCGGCATCCAGCACGTGGCCAATGTCGAAGACTTCCCCGCCGAGCGCTGGGACGCCATCATCGCCATCAACCTGACCTCGGCCTTCCATACCACCCGCCTGGCACTGCCGCACATGAAAGCGCGCAACTGGGGCCGCATCATCAACCTCGCCTCGGTGCACGGGCTGGTGGCTTCGGCCGGCAAGTCGGCCTATGTCGCGGCCAAGCACGGCCTGGTGGGCTTTACCAAGGCTACCGCGCTGGAAACCGCCAGGACCGGCATCACCTGCAACGCGATCTGTCCTGGCTGGGTCCTCACGCCGCTGGTGCAGAAGCAGGTCGATGCGCGCGCCGAGAAGGAAGGCCTGTCCAACGAAGCGGCCAAGGCCGCCCTGCTGGCGGAAAAGCAGCCATCCGGCGAATTCGTCACGCCCGAAGAACTGGGCGCCATGGCAGTCTTCCTGTGCTCGGACGCCGCCCGGCAAATGCGCGGCGTGGCCTGGAACATGGATGGCGGCTGGGTCGCGCAGTAATCAGGCTTGCCGCGCCAGGTAGTTGTCCTTCAAGCGCATGTAGTGCTCGGCCGAGTACCTGAAGTGCGCAATTTCCTGTTCGGTCAGCTCGCGGATGCGCATCGCGGGCCGGCCGACATACAGGCCGCCGCTTTTCAGCACCTTGCCGGGCGCGACCAGGCTGCCCGCCCCTACCATGACATGCTTTTCGATCATCACGTCGTCCATGACGATCGAGCCCATGCCGACCAGGCATTCGTCGCCAATGGTGCAGCCATGCAGCAGCACCGAATGGGCAATCGTGACGTGCCTGCCAATCGTCAGGGCCGCGCCTTCCGGCTTGGCCGCCGAACGGTGCGACACGTGGCACATGGCAAAATCCTGCACATTGCTGCCTTCGCCGACCGAGATGCGGTTTACGTCGCCGCGCAGCACGGCATTGCACCAGATTGAGGCATCGCGGCCGACGCTGACGTCGCCGATGATTTGCGCCGACTGGTGGACGAACACGCCGTCGGCGAGCCGGGGGAAGGTATCGAGGTAGGGTTGCAGGGTCATGCAACGATTATATGGCTTGCAGCGCCGCCGCACGAAGGCGATTGTGGATTTCCACAATGGGGATAGACACAATAGCGGCAAGACAACCCGTTTGCCATGATGGGGATATTCGGAGACAAACGAGGCCCCTCATCATGGAAAAGAAACCCTTCTACAAAATACTGTACGTCCAGGTACTGTTCGCCATTTTCTGCGGCGTCATGCTCGGCATTTACCTGCCGACCGACGCGGTCGCCATGAAACCGCTTGGCGACGGTTTCATCAAACTGATCAAAATGATCATTGCCCCGGTCATCTTCTGTACCGTGGTGAGCGGCATCGCCGGCATGCAGGACGTGAAGAAGATCGGCCGCGTGGGCGGCAAAGCCCTGGTCTACTTCGAGATCGTTTCCACCTTTGCACTGGTCATCGGCCTGGCCGTTGCCAACTTCATGCAGCCTGGCGCCGGCTTCAACGCCGACCCGCACACGCTGGACACCAAATCCATCGCCCAATACACGGAAAAGACCAAGTCGCTGACCACCACCGACTTCCTGCTGAACATCATCCCGAACACCGTGGTCGATGCCTTCGCCAAGGGCGACATCCTGCAGGTGCTGCTGGTTGCCGTGCTGTTCGGCTTCGCCCTGTCCTTGCTCGGCGAACGCGGCCGTCCGGTCACCAAGCTGATCGACGAGATCTCGCACGCCTTCTTCGGCATGGTCAACATCATCATGAAGGCCGCCCCGATCGGTGCTTTCGGCGCCATGGCCTTTACCATTGGCAAATACGGCATCGCTTCCCTGCTGCCGCTGGCCAAGCTGATGGGTTCGTTCTACCTGACCTGCTTCCTGTTCGTGTTCATTGTGCTGGGCCTGATCGCCAAGTACACCGGCTTCTCGATCTCGCGCTTCATCTCCTACATCAAGGAAGAACTGCTGATCGTGCTGGGCACCTCCTCCTCGGAAAGCGCCCTGCCGTCCCTGATGCGCAAGCTGGAAAAGCTCGGTGCTTCCAAGCCTGTGGTGGGCCTGGTGGTTCCCACCGGCTACTCGTTCAACCTGGACGGCACCAATATCTACATGACCATGGCCGCCCTGTTCGTGGCCCAGGCCACCAATACCGACCTGACGATGTGGCAGCAACTGACCATCCTCGGCGTTGCCATGCTGACTTCGAAAGGCGCTTCCGGCATCACCGGCGCCGGCTTCATCACCCTGGCAGCGACCCTGGCCGTGGTGCCCAGCGTTCCGGTGGCAGGCATGGCCCTGATCCTCGGCATCGACCGCTTCATGAGCGAATGCCGCGCCCTGACCAACTTCGTCGGCAACGGCGTGGCAACCCTGGTGGTGGCCAAGTGGGAAGGCGAGCTGGACATGGATACCCTGAAGCGCGAACTGGCCAACCCGACGCCGCTGAACCCAGCTGTCCAACCGGCCGCACCGGAAGCCCTGGCAGCTACCGCCGAGTAAGCCGGACCTTTCCATACCACCAAGGCAGGCCCCATGCAATCGTGCATGGGGCCTGTCTTTTTTTGTGGTTAGAATGTAACGAAGAGTAGCGGTGCGAATGTTGACACACGGAAACATGCAACCTAGAATAAACTCACTAATAATGGACCCAGAACGGACGCCAGGATGAGACACCCCAGCCACCGTGGCTTTACTCTGATTGAAGTGATGATCACCGTCGTTATCGTCGGTATTCTCGCTGCAGTCGCCATCCCCAACTACACCCGCTACGTCCTGCGCGGAAATCGCGCCGCCGCCCAGCAGCACCTGGTCGACCTGGCTCAGCGCCAGCAGCAATTCATGGCCGACGCGCGCGTCTACAAGGATTCCGTTTCCGGCCTGAACATGGTCACGCCGGAAGCCGTCTCCAAGTGGTACACGATTACCATCCAGACGGACGATGGTCCGCCGCCAGGCTTCACCATCACCGCCACGCCTGTGGAGGGCAGCGGCCAGGTCGAAGATGGCGCCCTCACCATTGACCAGGCCGGCACCAAGCTGCCGGCATCCAAGTGGTGATGCCATGAAACGACAGAACGGCTTCAACCTTCCCGAGATGATGCTGGTGCTCGTCATCGGCGGTGCGCTCGCGGCGATGGGCATGCCTGCCATGCAGGATTTCATTGCCAACCAGCGCCTGAAGAGCACGTCAAGCGACCTGTTCACTACCATCCTGCGCGCGCGCAGCGAAGCGATCAAACGCAACACGGACGTGACGATTTCGCCCTCCACCAACTGGAACACGGGCTGGTCCATTCCCAGCCCGAACGCAGGCGAACCAGCCCTGGCCACCTTCATCACGCGACCTGCGGTCACAGTCACCGGTCCGGATGGCGGCGTGACGTTCACCGCTGCCGGACGCGTCAGGGGCGACAGCAACCCGCAGTTCTCCATTTCGAATACGACCGGCAGGGCCAGCTGCATCAATATCGACCTCGGCGGCCGCCCGAACGTGCAACCCAAATCATGCTGACCACAACCATGCACCGCCAACGCGGCATCACCTTGATTGAAGTCCTGATCACGATCGTGATCCTGGCCTTCGGTCTGCTGGGCATTGCCGTCTTCCAGTCCAAAGCCAGCGTCGGTTCGATCGAATCCTACCAGCGCGCCCAGGCAGTCATCCTGCTGGACGACATGACAGCCCGCGTGCAAGGCAACCCGGAGAATGCCGCTTTCTATGAGTCCACCAATATCGGCACCGGCGACGACCAACCGGCCGATTGCAGCGCACTTGGCACCGGCGCAACGCGCGATGTCTGCGAATGGAGCAATTTGCTGAAGGGCGCGGCCGAAACCGACAGCGATACCAAGGTCGGCGCCATGATCGGCGCCCGCGGCTGCATTACGCTGTTGCAGGCTGCCGACCGCAGCGCAGGCGTTTGCCGGCCCGGTATCGTCCAGGTCGCCGTCGCCTGGCAAGGCTTGCACGCCACCCAGGCTCCATCCCTGGACTGCGGCCAGAGACAGTTCGGCGATGAAAGCTATCGCCGCCTGATTTCCGCCCAGGTCCTGATTCCTCTACTCGACTGCAAATGAGGAGCCCATCCATGCAGATTTATCGCCGCAAGCAGGGCTTTACCATAGTTGAGCTGATGGTGGCAGTCGCCGTCGGCATGCTGATGCTTGCCGGATTGTCGACCCTGTTCTCCAGCAACAGTTCCGCGCAAATGGAAATCGAGCGCGCCAACCGCCAGGTGGAAAACGGGCGCTATGCCATGCAGCTGATGACCGGCGACTTGCGCAATGCCGGCTATTACGCCGAATACGACCCGATCGAACTGTCAGCACCGGCCGCCCTGCCCGACCCGTGCGATGTCGACCTTGCCAATATGCGCGGGGCGATCGCCTTCGCCGTGCAAGGCTACGACAACAGCAGTTCGCTCGATTGCCTGTCCGACGTCAAGGCCAATACCGACGTTGTGGTGGTGCGCCACACCCACACCTGCGTAGTCGGCGCGGCCGATTGCGAAGATGCCACGGCAGGCGGGCCATTCTTCCAGGCTTCGCAATGCGCCAACGATTATGAGCTTGGCTCCAACGACAAGACCAAGCATTACCAGATCTCGGCGGTAAACAGTGGTTTCACCCTGCATAAGTACAACTGCACCCAGATCAACAACAGCGGCACGCCAGCCGACGTGCGCCGCCTGCTGACCCACATCTATTTTGTCGCCAATAACAGCCTGGCTGGCGACGGCATCCCTACCCTCAAGCGCGCCGAAGTGGTCAGCACGGATGGCGTCATGTCGGTGCGGATCGTGCCGCTGGCCGAAGGCATCGAAAACATGCAGCTCGAATACGGCGTCGACAGCAGCGACGATGGGGTGGCCGACCGCTTCACCACCAAGGTCAATGATGCAGAGTGGGGC
>Ga0307408_100002948_pt1 | contig 11793 bp, 9 predicted proteins | sample 322Cmetagenome_FD_202116 | JGI IMG/M metagenome (GOLD analysis project Ga0307408, IMG submission 202116) | Maize rhizosphere microbial communities from greenhouse at UC Davis, California, United States - 322HYB-C-3 | ecosystem: Host-associated > Plants > Roots > Rhizosphere > Soil | place: USA... | reverse complement strand
CCATTGACTGCTGCGCCTTGCGCAGCGCGATTTCATGCCGTCGGAAACTATTGATCGGTTCCAGATGCCCGCCGTCCGATAGCGTTGCAAAGCGCACGATGCCCATGTCGACGCCAACCGGGCTGCCAATGGCCGTGACCGGCGCGTCCATGCGTTCCGTCTGGATCGACACCGACCAGCGCCCTGCGCGAAGGCTAACGGTAACGTTGCGGACGGTACCAAGCACTGGGCGGCTGTTACGGTAACGCAGCCAACCCAACTTGGGCAGGAACAGGCGTTTGTTGCCCTGTTCGAGTTTGATTTGCTGGGGATCGGGATAATGGAAACCTTCTCGCCTGCCCTTCTTTTTAAAGCACGGGAAACCCGCCCGCTTGGCGAAAAAATTGGCAAAAGCGCGATCCAGGTTCTTCAGCGCCTGTTGCAGGGGATGGGTTGGCGCTTCAGGTCAAGCCAGGCTTTGGCGGCGGATCGCCATCAGGATGCCGCATCCGACGCCGAGGGTCACCAGGGCCGTGCCGCCGTAGCTGAAAAAGGGCAGGGGAACACCGACCACCGGCACCAGGCCGCAGACCATGCCGATATTGATGAAGGCATAGGTGAACAGGACCATGGTGATCGCGCCGCCGAGCAGGCGCGAAAACGGCGTCACCGCGCCTGCCGATATCTGCAGCCCGCGCCAGATCAGCAAGGCGTACATCACCAGCAGCGCGATGCCGCCGAACAGGCCGAACTCTTCCGCAAATACCGAGAAAATGAAGTCGGTGGAACGCTCCGGGATGAATCCGAGGTGGCCCTGGGTGCCATCCATCCAGCCGCGCCCCGCCATGCCGCCCGACCCAATCGCGATCTTGGCCTGCGTAATCTGGAAGCCTTTGCCAGCCGGGTCGGCATCGGGGTCGAGGAAGGTCAACACGCGCTGGCGCTGGAAGTCGTGCAGCAGCTCCCATACCACCGGCACCGCCGCGAGGCCGCAAGCAGCAAGGGCTGCCAGCGCTTTCCACGACAGGCCGGCGAGCACGATCACATAGAAGCCCGCCGCCAATACCAGCATCGCCGTGCCGAAATCGGGCTGCTTCGCGATCAGTCCGACAGGGATGGCCAGCAGCACGGCGGCGGCGACGAAGACTTGCCAGCCTTTGGCGCCGTCGAAACGGTGGAAGTACCAGGCCAGCATCATGGGCATGGCGATCTTCATCATCTCGGAGGGCTGGAAATCGTGGCCAACGTTGAGCCAGCGGGTCGAACCTTTCTTCGTCACGCCGAACAGGAAAACCGCCACCAGCAAGGCCACGCCGAGGCAATACAGCGTTACCGCGTGGCGCATCAGCATTGGCGGAGGGATGTTCGCGACGGTCCACATCAGGGCCAGCGCCATCAGCACGTTACGCAACTGAAGCCCAAAGCGGCCCGGGAAGTCCGCCGATGCGGAGTACAGGGTCAGCAGGCCTGCCGCCAGCAGCAGGCCGAGGATTGCGGCCAACGGCGCGTCGACAGTCAGCACCGGCCGCAGGCGGCGCCACAGCGAAACATCAGCAATCATTGGAGGGCCTGCAGCCAGATGACACGGCAAGCCAGGGCGGCAAAGCCCAGGAGGGAGATCGCGCCAAGCATGGCCAGCCTGCGGCGGAATTGTTTCTGCTCATTGTTCATGGCCGAAATTATAAGCCCAGGATCAGCGCTCCCGCACGTAATTTCCGGGGGCGTCGCACAGCCAGGCAAAGTCGGGATGGGCGTCTGGCGCCGGAACGCGCCACTCGCCGCAACGGGCATGCAGCCAGGCAGTCCAGTCCTGCCACCAGGAGCCCGGTGTTGGCGACTGCACGGCCAGCCAGTCCTTGGCGTCGCGGCCCGCGATCAAGGGCGCCGACCAGAATTGCTGCTTGGCGCTGCCACCGGGCGGATTGATGATGCCAAGGATATGGCCGGAGGCCGTCAGGACGTAGTGCACCGGCGCGCCGACCAGCGCCGCGCTGCGGTAGGTGCTGCGCCATGGCGTAATGTGGTCGGCCACCGCGCCCACGGCATACAAGGGCTGCCGGATCCGGCCCAGGTCCAGCTTCTGGCCGCGGATCTCCAGCGTATCGGCGTGGGCCAGCTTGTTGGCCTGGTACAGTTCGCGCAGGCAGAAGCTGTGCGTGGCGCGCGGCTGCCGGGTGCCGTCCGAGTTCCAGGCCAAAGGCGCCAAGGCGGGAGCGGGTTCGCCGAGCAGGTATTTATGCACGACATAGCGCCAGATTTGCGTGTTCGGGCGCAGCATGCGGAAGCTCCAGCCGATCTGCTGCGAATCGAGGAAGCCCTGGCGCGCCATCAGGGAATCGAGCAGCGCCACGCTTTCGTCGTTGATGAAGCTCGCAATATCGCCAGGCTTCGAGAAATCGGTCAACGTGGCCAGCAGGGTCCAATGGGCAACTGGTATGTCGCGGGCGGCACGGTGGCGGCGGTTAAGCCAGGCCATCAGGGCCGACAGGGCGGTGCCGCCGATGCAGTAGCCAACCGCATGTACCTGCGGTACGCCGGCGATGGCGCGGACAGCTTCGATTGCTGCGAGAATGCCGTCAAACAGGTGGTCCTCGAAACTCGCATCCTGCATATTGGCGCGGGGGTTCTTCCAACTGATGACAAAGACGTCGAAGCCCTGTTCGACGAGGTGGCGCACCATGCTTTGTTGGGCGGTGAGGTCGAGGATGTAGTACTTGTTGATCCACGGCGGCACCAGGACAAGCGGTATCGCGCGTACTTCCGGCCGGGTCGGCGTGTACTGGATCAACTCCATCATCTGGTTGCGCATGACGACGCGGCCCGGTGTCGCCGCCAGGTCGCATCCAAGCTTGAATTGCGCCGGATCGACCATGCGCAGGTCGCCGGCAAGCAAGTCGCGCAGCCACTCTTCGAAGCCGTGCCTGAGGCTCGCGCCACCGCTGTCAAACGCGCGGCGCAGCACCACTGGATTGGTCCACGGGAAGTTGCTTGGTGCGATAGCGTTGCACCAGTGGCGCAGCCAGAAGGCAGCGCTATGTGCTTGGCTTTCGTCCACGCCGGGCGTGTCGTAAACCTGCCGCTCCAGTGTACGTGTGAAACCGAGGTATTGCTGCATCAGGCCGTGAAAGAACGGGTTGTCGCGCCAGGCGTCGTCGCTGAAGCGGTCATCGCCCTCCGCGGCTTCCGCCAATGGCGCAGGCATGCCGGTGGCCCAGGCGACCGTGGCAAGCTCCTGCCACGCCCGGGCCATTTCCAGGGGATGCGCCAGCCATGCGGCGGCGACATTGGCAAATGGATTCGGCATGCAGGCCAGTATAGACCTAATGCGCCATCAGTACGGGAACCGTCATGCTTTGCAATATCGTGCGCGACGCTCCGCCAAGCATGATCTCGCGGAAGCGGCTATGGCCGTAGCATCCCATGACCAGCAGGTCGGACTCGGTATCGGCGGCAAATGAAAGGAGGGCGGAGCCAATGTCGATGGCCGTCACCTGCGAGGAAACTTCGACCCTGATGCCATGGCGTGCCAGGTAGAGCGCCATATCCGCACCAGGTTCGCTGCCGTGGGCGTCTGGCTCGCGGCCGGCGTTGAACACCGCCAGCGTGACCTTGCCCGCCTGTTCCAGCAGCGGAAGGGCCGCTGTAATGGCACGGGTGGCTTCCATGCTGCCGTCCCAAGCCACGAGAACACGTTTGAAGGGCGCTTCGAAATGGCCCGCATAAGGCACTACCAGGACTGGTCGCGCGCTGTTCATTGCTACATATTCCGGCGTTTCTTCTTCCAGCGGTGAAACCGGGGCGTCGGGGTTGACCTGGGCCAGCACTACAAGGTCGCTGTAGCGCGATTGCAAAACCAGGCCGTCGGCGGCCTGGTCGTCGAGCAGGCGCGACTCGAATGACTGCAGATCCAGCATCTGGCACTGCGACTCGAACCGCCGCAGGCTGGCCCGCGCATTTTCGCGCGCTTCGTCAATACATTGCGCAGCGAGGCTGACGCCCATGGCGGTGGCATGGTCGGCATACAGGAAACGCGAGATGCCGCTCATGGCCGCGCCGACCAGGCGGCCCTTCGACATGCGCACGATCTGGGAAGCGAGCCGCACCCTGCGTTCGGTCTCGCCGGAGCTATTGACGTGCACGACGACAGTCTTGTACCCCATGGCAGCCTCCGAGATGGATAGATGGGAAAAAGTCTAGGCTTTCGCGCAATCCAGCGGCATGATCTGGGTCAATTTCACTCTAATCCAGTAACTTGCATAAGCAAGTGTTGACTTTTAAATGAGAATGGTTATCATTTGCGCTTTCGTATAAAAGCCAGCCTGTTGCCAGCTAATACTCGTTTAATTAGCTGAGGTAACGATGGATAAGAAGAAGTTGGTGGGTTTGATTGGGCTGGCGTTTCCCCTGGTGGCGTTGGCAGAAGAAGCGGCGGTCATGCCGCAAATTCAGGTGACCGCGCAAAAGCAGGATTCCTACACCGCAGAGCGGAGCAAGGCCGCCACGCCACTGAACATCTCGCTGCGCGACACGCCGCAGTCGGTGTCCGTGGTGACCCAGCAGCGCATTGAGGACCAGGCCCTGGAAACCGTCATCGACGTCGTCAACAACGTGACCGGCGTCTCCGTCAATCAGTACGAAACCCACCGCGCCGGCTTTACCGCGCGCGGCTTCGATATCGACAACCTGCAGATCGACGGTGTGCCGACCACCTGGGACCAGCCCTGGAGTTCGGGCGAAGTAGTAGGCAGCCTGGCCATTTACGACCGCGTCGAAGTGGTGCGCGGCGCCACCGGCCTGATGACAGGGGCCGGCAATCCTTCCGCTGCCATCAACCTGGTCCGCAAACGCGCTACCAGCAAGGAGCTGACCGGCAGTGCGGAAGTCGGCATCGGGCGCTGGAACGAGCGGCGCGGCATGGTCGACGTCTCGAGCGGCCTCAACGCTAGCGGTACTGTGCGCACCCGTGTGGTCGGCGAATACCAGCGTGCCGACAGTTGGGTCGATCTGCTGAAAAGCAAAAGCCATACTTTCTACGGCACGGTGGAAGCCGACCTGGCGCGGCGCACCGTCCTGTCGGCCGGCTACAGCCGGCAGGAGAACGATCCCAAGGGCCCGATGTGGGGCGGCCTGCCGTACTGGTATACCGATGGCAGCAAGACGAACTGGGACGTCTCCAAGACATCGGCGGCAGATTGGACGCGCTGGGAAACCCGGTACGAGAATGCGTTTGCCAATCTTGAACACGGCTTCGACAATGGTTGGAAACTGCGTGCGAGCTTCAGCCACGGCGACCGCAAGGCCGATTCCGCGCTGCTTTACCTGTCCGGGGTGCCGGACCGGGTGACAGGACTGGGCGTAGGCGCTTTCGCTGGCTCCTATATCACGCACACCAGGCAGGACGACTTCAGCCTGCACGCCAGCGGTCCGTTCGAACTCGCCGGGCGCAAGCACGAAGCGGCGATCGGTTATATGCATTCAAAGCAGGAATTCAATGCCGACAGCCGTGCGGCCGATTACGGCGCCGGCTATCCGCCGGTCGGGAATTTCAACACCTGGAATGGCGCGGTTTATCCCGAGCCGGCGTGGGGCGCGCCGACCTTCTACGAAAGCAGCGTGACCAGGCAGGAAGCGTTGTACGGCGTCGCGCGCTTCTCGATCACCGATCCATTGAAGGCGATCATCGGTGCCCGCGTTACCAACTACGACAAGACTGGCGTTGGCGCGTGGAGCCCGGCCTACCAGTTGAAGCACGATCACCAACTGACCCCATACGCCGGCGTGGTGTATGACCTTACCGAAAACCTGTCCGCGTACGCCAGCTATACGGACATTTTCCAGCCACAGAACCGCAAGGACCTGGCCGGCAACATCCTCGATCCTGTGGTCGGCAAGAGCTACGAAGCCGGGATCAAGGGCGAGTTCCTGGACGGCCGGGTGCAGGCATCGCTTGCCGTCTTCAAGATCAAGCAGGACAAGCTTGCCCAGGAGGCTGGCCTGGTCGACCGCGATGGCTCCGGCCCATTGGTGTCGGAAGCCTATTACCGCGCTGCGCATGGCGCCAAGAGCGACGGTTTTGAATTCGAGTTGTCGGGCGAACTCGCGCGCGGCTGGAATGCCACTGCTGGCTATTCCCAGTTCAAGGCGAAAGATGCGGCTGGGGCCGACATCAACAGCGTCTACCCGCGCAAGCTGTTCCGCGTCTTCACAACTTACCGCCTCGATGCGCTTACCGTTGGCGGCGGCGTGAACTGGGAAAGCCGTACCTATACGCTTGATCCGGCCGCGCCGGCCGGCACCAACGGCCTGATCGAGCAGGACTCCTTCGCCATGGCCAGCCTGATGGCGCGCTACGACATAAGCAGGCAGCTGTCGGCGCAGGTGAACGTGAACAACCTGTTCGACAGGAAGCACTTCGGCATGTTTGCAGCCTATGGCGCCATCACTTACGCAGCCCCGCGCAGCGTTTCGGCAAGCCTGAAGTACCGTTTCTAGAACAGGGGCTGACATGCGCGCGACCTGGACGCTGGTACACCGCTACCTCGGCCTGCTGACGGCAGCCTTTCTGTTCGTCAGCGGCCTGACGGGCGCTGTGATTTCATGGGACCATGAGCTGGATGACTTGCTCAACCCGCATCTGATGGAAGCGCGTACGCCTGGCAAGCCCCAGTCTTCGCTGGACCTGGCGCGCCAGGTCGAACAGCGCCATCCCGAAGCCAAGGTTTCATTCATCCCGCTGCATGCAGGGCAGGGGAAATCGCTCGGCTTCGGCGTGGACGCCACGGGCTTCAACCAGGTCTTTGTCGATCCTGTCAGCGGTGCAGAACTTGGCAAGCGCGAATGGGGCGCGGTTTGGCCGATCAGCAAGGAGACGCTGGTGTCCTTCCTCTATCGCTTGCATTACTCGCTGCATATTCCCGAGATGTGGGGGATCGACCGCTGGGGCATCTGGCTGATGGGCGTGATCGCCATGGTATGGTTGGTGGACAGCTTTGTCGGGTTCTACCTCACGCTTCCAGTGCGCGCCCGCTCGGCTCCCGCGCGCAACTGGTGGCAACGCTGGAATCCGGCATGGAAAGTACGCTGGGGCGGCGGCGGCGCCAAGCTCAATTTCGACCTGCACCGCGCCTTCAGCCTGTGGACCTGGGGCCTGCTGTTCATTCTGGCTTTTACGGCGTTCTCGCTGAACCTGTACCGGGAAGTCTTTTATCCGGTGATGAAGACCGTGTCGGAAGTGACGCCGACCCCATTCGACACGCGCGTGCCGCGCGACCTGCGCAACCCGCTCGTCGCCCAGGTTGGCTATGAAAAGATCCTGCAACAAGCCGCGCAGGAAGCGCAACGCCGCGAATGGAAGGAGCCGGCCGGCAGCGTGTTCTATTCCCAGGCTTACGGCATCTATGGCGTCAGCTTTTTCAAGCCTGGCGACGACCATGGCGCCGGCGGCGTCGGTCCGGCTGTGCTGTATTACGACGGCATCGACGGTCGCCTGCTTGGCGAGCGCCAGCCATGGAAAGGGACCGCGGCGGACATTTTCGTGCAGGCGCAATTTCCCCTGCATTCCGGCCGCATCCTGGGCCTGCCGGGGCGCATCCTGATTTCTGCAATGGGAATCGTGGTGGCGATGCTGAGCGTTACCGGAGTGGTGATCTGGTGGCGCAAGCGCTCTTCGAGGGAAAGGGCGGCTGCCGCGCTCAGGAACGCGGTACAGCCCGCCCTCTGATACGCTCAGTGCCGCTGGTTTCGGCGGCGCGCGCCTGCCAGCGCCAACAGGCCCAGTGCAAACACCAGCATGCCCGCTGGTTCCGGCACCACCTGGATGGCGCCATTCGTGGCCCTGGACAGGTAATCCAGGTAGCTATGCAGGACGATGCCGCCGAAGTAGGTGCCGAACGCCCCGTCGACCAGGCCATCCGGCGTGCCGCCAAACGTGTTGGTAGCGATCAGCATCAATTCGCCGTATTGCTCGATAAACGATGGGCCGCCGGAATCGCCGCCGCCGATGCCGGACTCGCGGTTGTTGGGCAGTTGCGCGGAGCACGCGAGGTTCCATTCGCAGAACTGGTCGTGGCCGTTACCGTCGAAGTCGGCGTACCAGACTTCGTTCGGGCCGTTGAAGCCTTGCTCGTCGTCGCCATCGAAGATATCGACGATGTTTTCGCCAGTGCGCTTGACGCGGAAGTCGGGGCTGATCGTGTAGCCGTTGATGCCATCGCCCGAGGTCCCGTATCCAGCCATGATGATGCGGGTATTGGCTTGCAGTTGCTGGCCTGCCAGCTTGTAGATCTTGGCGGACGCCGGGGCATCCTGGCCCAGCGTGATCACGGCCAGGTCATCGTTCACGCAGAATCCGGGGACGCCTGCCGGGCAGTTGCCGAAGCCGGCATAGTTCGGGTTCATCTGGACCTTGGTGGCAGTGACCACCGCGCGTCCCGGGTCGCCAGGCGTTGAAGAAGCATTGAAAACGACGCGCACATCGCTGCCAGGCTTGTTGAGGTCGATCAGGCTGCCGTTGCCGTTGGTATCCACGCAGTGACCGGCCGAGACCACCTGGCGTTTTCCGACCAGGGCGCCGGAGCAGATATAGCTCAGGCCGTCATAGCGGATATTGATGGACACTACGCCTGAGAAGCGGGAGGCAGCCGTGTTGGGGTCCACGTGGGCTGCAGGCGTATCGGGCAGGGCGCCAGAAGTGATCAATGGTGTGATGGTGCCGCCTGGTACTGCCTGCGCGGTGCCGCTGATTGCAGCCAATGCCAGTGCAGCCCCGAACAGCCGTTTTGCAATGTGTTGTCGCACGTCAATTCCTCCCGAGGATACTGCTCAGTGAATGAATACAACGGGAAATTGTTTAGCAATAAACGGGCCCGGCGCATAAGCTGCTTTGCTATCAGTTACTTACCCTGTCGGTCGGGAATTGCGCTTGAAAGAATGTAAAGCTTTCCGACATTCAATTGCAAATTGATATAGATGGGCAAGCTCACTGCCGCGCCGCAAGACGGCGTTTGGCGGCAATCAGCGAATCGGTGATGGAACCGATGCTGAATGGCTTGACGATGAAGCCCATTGCGCCGCGCGACACGGCCGACTGGACCACGGCCTGGTCGTTATGGCCCGACACGATGATGACGAAGGTATCCGGTGCCTGGGCCTTCAGCTGGGTCAGGAGTTCAAGGCCGTCGCCATCCGGCAGCCCAATGTCCAGCAGTACGATATCAGGCACCAGTTGCGCGCAACGGGCAAGTCCTGCCTGGGCTGTTCCCGCTTCGCCCAGCACTGCCAGTTCGGCCTCGTTGGCGCCCAGGCGCAGCATCGAGCGCATCATCGGGTTGTCGTCGATGATGAAGACGGTTTTCGCCTGCTGTTTATGGAACGGCGTGATAGTCGCGGGTTGCATGGCACAAGCTGTGTGCTGGCTGACGGCATAGGCAGGCTAACACCATGCAGCGCCAGGCGGCGCGCGCATCCCACGCTCAGAAGCGATAGCCTGCGTTAAGCCATGCCACCGGTCGGCTGTTGCGTGGTTCCGAACGCGGATCGCCGCCGCGGGTGCGCCAGGCTGCAACCAGCGAGGCGTTGAAAGCGCGGTTGTCGTAACGCAGGCCGATGCCTGCGCCGGCTAGCGTGCGATGGTTGCTGTCCCCGGCCCAGGGTTCGCGGTTGGAGGTAATGCGGCCGGCATCATAGAACAGGTAGGGCATCATGGCGCCCACGGCATAGCGCAGCTCGAGCTGCAGCAGCGCGCCGGCATCGCCATATCCTTCTCCGCCGGGATAGGCACGCACGCCATTACGGCCGCCGAGCCCGAATTTCTGCGAGGAGTCCAGGTTCCTGCTGGCCCATTGGGCCGAGACCCGGCCATACACATCCACATGCTCGGCCACTGACTGGATGCGGGCGATGTCGAGGTTCAGTTTCGTGAATCGGCCGGCACTGCGGGCCGTAACGGCGTCGGTTTCAAGCAATGCGCCGTCAAGATTGAGGCGGCCCGGGGTCCAGGACAATGCACCGTAAGTCACGCCGCCCCTCAGCAGCTTGTCGCGCACGTCGAAATTGACTGCAATCGGCATGCTGTTGCTGGATTTGTCGCTGCTGCTGTCGGTGGCGCCTTGCCGGTCGCGCAAGCGCTTGTGTTCGAGCGTTGCCGACAAGGTGATGTTGCGGCGTTGCGAGCGCACCAGCGGGTAGCTCAGGCCCGCGCTGCCGACATTGGCCGTGCCGGTCGCATTCAGCGCGGCGAAACTGTCCGCCAGCGCATAGTAGGAGCGGCTGTAGCCGATGCGGCCGCGCAGTCCGCTTGCCCCCAGTGGCGCGGCGTAAGCAGCGGAGCCGAACCACATCTGCTCGTTGGTGTACATGCCTTGCAGGGAAACCTGGTCGCCAAGCGTGAAGGGGCTGTCGACATCCAGGCTGGCATGCGCGCGCGTGCGACCGGTGTAGCGGGTGCCGTTGTTGTCGATGCCGATTTCGCCGGCATAGCGATGATCGCGCTGCACCCCAATGGCCAGGTCGCCGGTGCCGACTTCCTTGCCGGGACCGACGACAGGAGTGCTGCGCACGCCCGGCTGGTCGTCGAGAATCAGCGTGACGCGTTCCAGTTCATCAGATTTGCTCCGAGAAACCCCGTCCTTGAGGGCGCGAGTGAAAGGAGCCGGCCGCAAAGCGGCCGTTCTCCTTGAGATCACTGAAATACTGTATAAACTTACAGTATGATTCTCGTCTACCGATTCCGCGTGAAATCGAAAAACGGGCTGCTTGATCAGCAAGCCCGTAAGGTGAATTTCGTCTGGAACTACTGCAATGATCGGCAGAAAGATGCCTTGCGGTTTGAGCGCCCTTGGCTGACCGGCTTTGACTTGAACAGGCTGACTACCGGCAGCAGCCAAGAATTGGAGCTGCACTCTGGTGTGATCAATGCTGTGTGCGAACAGTTCGCTAAATCGCGTACCCAACACCGCCGGCCTTATTTGCGCTACCGCGGCCGAAAGTCCTTGGGCTGGGTTCCGCTCAAAGGACGCGACCTGCATCGGGAAGGGAATGCGTTTCGCTTTGCTGGCAATACTTTCCGTGTGTTTTACTCGCGCCCGCTTCCTGAAGGGAAGATCAAGGATGGCAGTTGCTTTGCGCAAGACAGTCGCGGTAACTGGTTTCTCAACATTGTGATCGAGGTTACCGAAGCGCCGGTTCGTCCGCTTGACCACGGTGTCGGTATCGATCTTGGCTTGAAGGATCTCGCTACCCCGTCCGAGGGAGAAAAGATTCCGGCGCCGGGTTTCTACCGTGAGGCTGAAGCGGCGCTGGCAGTTGCGCAGCGAGCCCACAAGCGGCGCCGCATCAAAGCCATCCAGGCGCGCACGGCGCGGCGCCGTCTGGACTTCTTGCATAACAGGTCGGCGGAGCTTGCTCGCGCTTTTGACCATATCGCTGTTGGCAATGTCAATGCCAGCGGACTCGCCCAAACCAGCCTGGCGAAGTCCGTGCTTGATGCAGGCTGGTCGTCCTTCCGCAAGATGCTGGCGTACAAGGCCATGAGGCATGGCGCGCGGTACGTGGAAGTGGACGAACGCTTTACCACCCAGACCTGCTCGAATTGCGGCGCATTGCCCGATTCGAGGCCGAGAGGTATCGCAGGCCTTGGAATAAGGGAGTGGGAATGCAGCGGATGCGGTGTGGTACATGATCGTGATCGTAATGCTGCGTTAAACATTCTCCGTCGCGGACGTGCGACGCTGGAAGCAGGAATCCCCGTCCTTTAGGGCGAGGGGGACGTCAAGGCTCTCAATCACGCTGCCCGGCTTGAGCGGCGACAGAAAGCGC
>Ga0307408_100002947_pt1 | contig 11794 bp, 15 predicted proteins | sample 322Cmetagenome_FD_202116 | JGI IMG/M metagenome (GOLD analysis project Ga0307408, IMG submission 202116) | Maize rhizosphere microbial communities from greenhouse at UC Davis, California, United States - 322HYB-C-3 | ecosystem: Host-associated > Plants > Roots > Rhizosphere > Soil | place... | reverse complement strand
ACCGGCCCGCGCAGGAGCTGCAGGACTATCCCGACTCTGGCTGCGTGTTTTCCATGCAGGTCGATGTTCCGGGCCTGCCGGTGAATTTCTTCCAGGACTGATGCGGTCGGTGCGGCCCGCAAAAAATCGAACAAGCCGCGTTCAAAAAAATCAAACCGCCACCTCCGCCCGCCGCTTACCATGGCGGCCATGGCTACAGACACCGACATCAGCGCCGCGCTGGCCGAACGCGTGCGCGCGGCCGCCGCAGCCCGCACGCCGCTGCGCCCGCGCGGCGGCGGCAGCAAGGATTTTTACGGCCAGGCCTTGGTGGGCGATGTCCTGGACATCCGGCCGCACCGCGGCATCATCAGCTACGAGCCCAGCGAGCTCGTCGTCACCGCGCGCGCCGGCACACCCCTGGCTGAGCTTGAAGCGCTGCTGGCGGCGCAGGGTCAGTGCTTGCCTTTCGAACCACCGCATTTCAGTGCCTCGGGTGCCCAAGCCACCGTCGGTGGCATGGTCGCCAGCGGCCTGGGCGGCCCCGCCCGCGCCAGCGTGGGCGCCGTGCGCGACTACATGCTGGGCGTGGCGCTGCTCAACGGCAAGGGCGAGCGCCTGGTCTTTGGCGGCCAGGTCATGAAGAACGTGGCGGGCTACGATGTGTCGCGCCTGATGGCCGGCTCGATGGGCACCCTGGGCGTGCTGCTCGAAGTGTCCCTCAAGGTCTTGCCGGTCGCGCCGCAGGAGGCCACGCTGGTGTTCGACATGGATGAAGCAACGGCCCTGCGTCAACTCAATCGCTGGGGCGCCATGCCCTTGCCTGTCAATGCCTCCTGCTGGCAGGGCGGGCGTCTCTGGGTGCGCTTGCGCGGCGCGGTGGCGGCGGTGGCCGCAGCGCAAAAATCGATGGGGGGCGACATCATGGGCGGCGAAGCGGCTGGTCATTGGGCTGCACTGCGTGAGCAGACCGCGCCCTTCTTTGCCCTGCAGGGTGATGAGTCGCTGTGGCGGCTCAGCCTGCCCGACACCGCGGCGCCGCTCCACCTCGGCGAAACCCTGGTGGAGTGGGGCGGCGCGCAGCGCTGGCTCAAACGGCCCGATGGCGACGCGGCGCTGGTGCGCGAAGCGGCGGCCCAGGCCGGAGGCCATGCGGCGCTGTTCCGCTCGGCCGGCAAATCCGTTCCGGTGTTTTCCGCGCTCAAGCCGCCGCTGGACCGCATACACCGCGAACTCAAAAAACAGTTCGACCCGGCGGGCGTGCTTAACCCGGGCCGCATGTTTGCGGATTTCTAGGGAGAGACATGCGACGCCTTCGCCATCTCACGGGGCAGCACCGGACGCCCTATATGAACCGCCTGCTGGGCGGCTTGCTGGCCTTCAATGCCGGCGCCATCAACGCCGGCGGTTTCCTGGTGGTCGGCATGTACACCTCGCACATGACGGGCTTCGCATCCCTGCTGGCCGACCACCTGGTGCTGGGCCACATGACGCTGGTGTTGGGCGCCGTGGGCGCGTTGCTGGCCTTCACCACGGGCGCGGCCGTGACGGCCGTGCTGGTGAACTGGGCGCGGCAGAACCGCTTGCGCAGCGAATACGCGCTGCCCCTGCTGCTGGAGGCCGTGCTGATGCTGCTGTTCGGGCTGCTGGGCGCGACGCTGAACCGCCAAACCCCGTTCGCCGTTCCGCTGACCGTGCTGGTCCTGGCCTTCACCATGGGGCTGCAAAACGCCCTGGTCAGCAAAATCTCGTCTTCGCAAATCCGCACCACCCACATGACCGGCGTCATCACCGACCTGGGCATCGAGCTCGGCAAGATGTTTTACTGGAACCGCACGGCCAGCCCGCCCGAGTCACGCGTGCGCGCCAACCGCATCAAGCTGCGGCTGTTCGGCACCTTGCTGCTGATGTTTGTGGCGGGCGGCATCGCCGGCGCGGCGGGGTTCAAATACATCGGCTTTATCTGGGTGGTGCCGCTGGCGCTGATGTTGCTGGCGCTGTCCCTGCCGCCCCTGTACGCCGATTTCCGGCGCGCCGCCCGGCGCAAGGCCTTTGCCTCGGCCTCGAACGAGGCGCAGTGACACCATGCAAACCCATCTCGCCCCCGAATTCAGCAACACCGCCGACGGCCGCGAGGCCGAAGCCATCTTGCGCAAATGCGTGCACTGCGGCTTTTGCACCGCGACCTGCCCGACCTACCAGTTGCTGGGCGACGAACTCGACGGCCCGCGTGGCCGCATCTATCTGATCAAGCAGGTGCTCGAAGGCGAAACGCCCACCCGCAAGACACAGCTGCACCTGGACCGTTGCCTGACCTGCCGTAACTGTGAGAGCACCTGCCCCAGCGGCGTCGAGTACGGCCACCTGGTCGACATAGGCCGCAAGCTGGTCGACGAGCGCGTGCCGCGGCCTGCGGGCGAGAAAGCCGTGCGCTGGGCGCTCAAGGAGGGCTTGCCGTCACCGCTGTTCGCGCCCGCCATGAAAGCCGGCCAGGCCGTGCGCGGCCTGCTGCCGCAAGCCCTTCAAAACAAGGTCCCACCCAGACAGGATGCCGGCGCATGGCCGCGGCGCACGCATGCGCGCAAGATGCTGATGCTCGAAGGCTGCGTGCAGCCGGCCATGATGCCGGGCATCAATGCCGCGACCGCCCGCGTGCTGGATGCGGCCGGCATACAAACCGTGCTCGCGCTAAAGGCGGGCTGCTGCGGCGCGGTGAAGTTCCACCTCAACGATCACGAAGGCGGCAAGGACCAGATGCGGCGCAACATCGACGCCTGGTGGCCGCATGTGTCAGAAGAAGAAGAGGGTGATGACGGCGGTGTGGAAGCCATCGTCATGAACGCCTCGGGTTGCGGCGTCACCGTCAAGGACTACGGCCACATCCTCAAGGACGACCCGGCCTATGCGGCCAAGGCGGCACGCATCAGCGAACTCACGCGCGACCTCAGCGAGCTGATGCCCGAGCTGGTGGGTGAACTGCAGGGCAAGGTGAAGGCCGATGCGGGCGCATTGGTCTTCCACCCGCCCTGCACCCTGCAGCACGGCCAGCAGCTGCGCGGCGGGGTGGAAACACTGATGGGCGCGCTGGGCTTTACCGTGACGCTGGCCGCCACCGAATCCCATCTGTGCTGCGGCTCGGCCGGGACCTACTCGGTGCTCAACCCGGAGATTGCCTACCAGCTGCGCGACCGCAAGCTGGGCAACCTGCAGGCGACAGCGCCCGAAACCATCATCTCGGCCAACATCGGCTGCATCATGCACCTGCAAAGCGGTACGGCGACGCCGGTGCGGCATTGGGTGGAAGTGCTGGACGACGCGCTGGCCCGCTAGCCGTCCCCGAGGCTACTGACATGACGTTGTCAGTAGCAGGTCCGCATCATCAAGGCTTCTTTCACACAACAGGAAAAAGGAGCCTTCCATGAAAAACGCCATCAGCTGGTTTGAAATCCCCGCCACCGACCTGAACAAGGCCCAGGCCTTTTACGAGGCCATGCTTGAGTGCAAGCTGCGCCGCGAGCCCATGGGCCCGTCGGAAGGCGCGGTGTTTCCTTATGACGCGGAAGAGGGCGTGGGCGGCGCTTTGCTGGCCGGCCCCACGGCGCCGGCGCCGGCATCGAGCGGCACCCTGATTTACCTCGACGCCTCGCCCTCGCTGGACGCCGCGTTGGCCCGCGCGGTGAAGGCCGGCGGCAAGGTGGCCCTGCCGCGCCAGGCGCTGCCGCCCGGCCTGGGATTCTTCGCGCACATCACCGACCTGGACGGCAACCGCGTCGGCCTGCACGCACTGGCCTGAGCGCCATGGCCCGCAAGAACTGGATCGCCGTCGCCAGCGCCGAGCACGCGCGGCGCGGCTGCGCAACGCGAGAGGATGGCTACATGCAGGTCTGCCACGGCAAATGCGCGCCGCTCAAGCGCATGTCGGCGAGGGATCGCGTGGCCTACTACTCGCCCGCACTGACCATGGGCGGCAAGGACAAACTCCAGCGCTTTGTCTCCGTGGGCCTGGTGCGCAACGGTGAGCCCTATGCCGTTGACATGGGCGGCGGCTTTGTGCCCTTCCGGCGCGACGTGGCCTATGTGGCCGCGCGCGAAGCGTCCATACTGCCGCTGCTGGATGATTTCGAGTTTGTCGAAGACCGCCAGCGCTGGGGCTACAAATTCCGCTTCGGCCTGTTCGAAGTCAGCGAGCACGACATGCGGCTGATCGCGCGCGCCATGCAGGCGGACGAAGCGGCGCTGGGGTTCTGACGGGTCCCGATCCCGGCTTCTGGGCCGGTTGCCGCATTCGTTCTCAAGCTCCGAGCGCGTAGTCGGTCGGCAGCGCGGTGGTGTGCTTGACCACCTCCATCACAAAACCCGAACTCACGTCCTGCAGTTCGGCAACCTTGATCAGGCGCTTGTACACGCTGTCGTAACCGGCGATGTCGGGCACCACCACCTTGAGCAGGTAGTCGATATCCCCCGTCATCCGGTGGACTTCGACCACCTCACGGATGGCAACGATGCCCTTGAGGAAACGTTGGGTCCATGCGTCGTTGTGCTGGCTCGCGCGGATGCTCACAAAAGCGGTCAGGCCCAGGTTGAGCTTGACCGGGTCGCACAAGGTGACTTGCTGCCTGATGACGCCTTCGTCGCGCAGCTTCTGGATTCGCCGCCAGCAGGGCGTCGGTGAAAGATTGACGGCCTGCGCCAGCTCATTCAATCCCATGGAAGCATCGTCTTGCAGCAAATCCAGAATTTGAATGTCTTTTTTATCCATATAGCCGAATTATTAGAAAGAATTTCTAATTATGAGGAGATTTTCAGCCGTATTTGCAAGTTATTTTCCGGCCTGCGGGCCTATGATTTCCGGCAGGCATCGATGCAGGCTGCACTGCACACTTCAACACACGGACCACACGGATACGGCCATGGAAAAAATCCTCCAACTGTTCAAGGACCACCCTGACTCCGTCGGGGAGAGTTATTTCGAACACATGTCCGCGTCCTTCTCATTTGCCGTGCCGCTATTCACGGCCGCCATCGCCGCGTTCATCCACGGCCTTTTCCCCTTCTTTTTCGTCAAGACGGGAAGCAGCATCGTCACGCGACTGCATGAGCGCATGGTCGTCAACCGGGCTCGCCAGGCAGACCGGAAATAGCAGCTGCGATCAGGCCAGTTCGCGGTAGAACACCGTCGTGCCCACCAGCCCGCCGCGCGGCAGCAGCGCGTAGCCGGGAATCACGCCCACACGCTGCCAGCCCAGGCGCTGGTACAGGCGCTCACCGTTATCGCCGGTGACGGTGTCCAGCACCAGCAGCGTCTTGCCGCAATCGCGCGCCATGGCTTCGGCGGCCCGCATCAGGGCCTCGCCTAAACCCTGCCGCCGCATGCGACGATGCACCAGCATCTTGGCCAGGTCTGCGCGGTGCGGCTGGTTCTCGGGCTGGGCCAGCACCAGCTGCACCGTGCCGCAAATGCCTTGCGCATCCTCGGCCACCAGCAGCGCGCGTTCCCTCGCCGCCACCCCTTCGGCCACACTGCGCCAGAAGGTTTCCGCGCGTTCGCGCGAAAGCGGGTGCATAAAACTGACCGAGGCATCGCCTTCCACGCAGTCGACCAGCACATCGGCGAGTTCGGCGATCTGCTTTTCGTTCACCGATGGCAGGCGCCGCAGCGACCAGGGTGCGTTGCCGTTCGTCGTTGTGCTCATAGGGGCTCGCTGGCGATCACCACCGCATAACGCGCGGGTTTCCGCGTGGGGTTGTGGAACATCGTGGGCTGGTCCAGCTGCATGGCCAGGCAGTCGCCTTCGCGCAGCGCGTGGTGCGCCGCACCCACGGTGATGTCGATGGCGCCCTGGAGCACCCATACCTGCTGGTGCACACGCGCATCGCGTGCGCCGGTCTCAAAAGCCACGCGCCCGCCCGGCGGGAAATGCACTTCGACAATCTGCATGGGCTGCGGCACGCCGGGCGGCGAAATGTTGCGCCGTAAATACCCCGAGGCCGGGTCCTGCCACTGCAACTGGTCCGCATGGCGCGCCACCGGACTCACGGGGGCCTGCGCGGCCGGGGCATCAAACAGCGAAGCCAGCATCACGCCCAGGCCGGTGGCCAGCCTTTCCAGCACCACGGCGGTGGGGCTGCTCTCACCGCGTTCGATCAGGGAGATCATGGAACGGCTCACACCGCTTTTGGCGGCCAGCGCTTCCAGCGACAGGCCTTTGGCGGCGCGCAGTTCACGCACGCGCTCGGCGATGCGCTGGTTGAGGTCGGGAGAAGGTTCTGTCATGATGGAATTTATTCTCCATCATATTGGAAATGCTGTCCAGTCTTCCGTCTTTTAAGGCTAGGCTGGCATCGGAGGCCGCCCAGGCTGGAAGCACAGAGGCTGCTCATCGAAAGCCAGCCAGCCCGACTGGTCGCACAGGCGCTGCACCAACGCCGAATAGTCGGCCCGCAGCGAACAGCGCATGCTCAGGGTGCCTTCCGAGGCCGGCAACTGGAATTCCACCCAGCCTTCATCGGCCTGCATGCGGCCGGTCTGGTCCTCATCCCACACGATGGTGGGAAGCAGGCGCGAGAGTGCGGCCTGCACCGCGGCGGCGTCGTCCAGCGGGCGCACCGTGGCTTCGCTCAGCTCATCCGAAGCCAGAGGCAGCCGTGCGGGTTCGAAAAAGAAATAGCTGTAGGCCATGGAATAGTCAAACAGGTTTGAGCCGCACGACTGGGCGCTGCGGCTTGCGGCGCGCGACTTCCTCAAAACCGGCATCGTCATACATGGACTTGGCGCCGAACCACATGGCGTCGTCATGCGAGCGGCCGGGCTTGTCCACGGGATACGCCTCCAGCAGCGTGGCGCCCTGCTTTCTGGCGTAGACGATGGCGCCATCGAGCAGCGCCCGTGCGACGCCCTGGCCGCGATGCTCCGACGGCACCACAAAACAGACGATGGACCAGACCGGTTTGTCATCGACCGGCTTCATCACCGGCGAGCGCTGGAGTTTGGCGTAGCCCTCGCGTGGCCCCAGCGATACCCAGCCGACAGGTGTCTTGCCACGGTAGCCAATCAGGCCTGGCGGGGTTTCGTTGTGCGCCAACTTCTTCAGGCCGGCGCGATTGGCTTGGGCGGCCGTGGTGCCCGCAGGCAGCGGCTCACGGGCGCCACTGCGGCGGTAGTACATGCACCAGCAGCCACGCGCGACCGAGCAGCCCTTGGCATTGAACAGCGCTTCAAGATCGGGCCAGCGCTCGGGTGTGAGGGGCAGGATGGAGAGCTTCATGGGGCCTGGGGTGAGGCAATGCTGGCACTATATCGCTCCCCTCTATCATCCACACACCATGCGCCGCGCCGACCGCCTCTTCCACCTCGTCCAGCTGATCCGCGGCCGCCGCCTGAGCACGGCGGAATTCCTGGCCCAGCGGCTGGAGGTGTCGGAGCGCACGATTTACCGTGACGTGGCCGACCTGCAGCACCAGGGTGTGCCCATCGAAGGCGAGGCTGGCGTGGGCTACCGGCTGGGCGCGGGTTTTGACTTGCCGCCGCTGATGTTCACGCAAAAGGAGGCGAATGCGCTGGCGGCCTCGGTGCGGCTGGCGCAGGCCTGGCTGGACCCGGCGATGGCGGGCGATGCGGAGTCGGCCTGGGGCAAGATTTTTTCGGTGCTGCCGCCCGCGGCGCGCGCGGCGGCCGAAGGTGTGCCGCTGTATGCGGTGGTGATCAACCCCGATGAGGCCACGCAGCGCAGCCTGCACCTGCTGCGCGAGGCGGTGCATGCGCGTTGCAAGGTGAGGGTGCGTTACCGTGACGCATCCGGGAGTGAAAGCCGGCGCGTGCTCTGGCCGCTGGGCTGTTTTTACTGGGGCAGCGTCTGGACGCTGGGCGCCTGGTGTGAAGCCCGGCAGGACTTTCGCAGTTTTCGCGTGGACCGCATGGCGGCGATTGATGTGCTGGACGAGCGCATCGGCCATGAGGCCGGGCGCACGCTGGCGGATTTCCTGCGCGCCGTCAAAGCCGGCCCCCCGCCCCCTTGAGCTAGTTAGAACGGCTCCGCCTCAGGCCGCGAGCGCGGCTTCAATATCCTTGGCCAGGTCGGCCGGCTTGTCGGTGGGGGCGTAGCGCCGTATGACTTTTCCATCCTTGCCAACCAGGAACTTGGTGAAGTTCCATTTGATGGACTTGCTGCCCAGCAGCCCGGGCGCCTCGGCCGACAGCCATTTGTAGAGCGGGTGCGCGGCCGGGCCGTTGACGTCGATCTTGGACATCATGGGAAAGCTCACGCCGTAGTTGACCTGGCAGAAGGACTCGATCTCGCCGTCGGCGCCCGGGTCCTGCGAGCCGAACTGGTTGCAGGGAAAGCCCAGCACGGCCAGGCCCTTGCCTGAATACTGCTTGTGCAACTCTTCAAGGCCGCCGAACTGCGGCGTGAAGCCGCATTTGCTGGCGGTGTTGACGATCAGCATCACTTTGCCCTTGAACCCGGCCAGGGAGATGTCCTGGCCGTTGATCTGGCGTGCGCTAAAGTCGTAAACGGTTTTCTCGCTCATGCCTGTCTCCTGTTGAAAGAATGACCTCAATGCGATTTTGCGCCTTCCGGCCCAGGGGCGGCGGGCGCGGTGGCCGCCAGCACCGCGGCCAGCACGATCAGGCTGCCGCCCAGCAGGATGCGCGGCGTGATGTCCGCCGCGCCCAGCAAGGCCGCCGACAGGCTGGCAAACAGGATTTCCGTGAGCATGACGATGGAGGTCGTGCTGCCGGGCAGGCGTGCGGCGCCGTATTGCAGGCCGGCATTGCTGGCCATGAAGGCCAGGCTGAGCGCCAGCATCATGGGGATGCCCGCCGCCGCCAGCGCGGGTGCGGGCACCAGCATCTGCGACATGCCGGCCAGCGCCGCGCATGCCGCCATCAGCCCGCTGCCGCCAAACATGGCCAGCATGCGGGACTCACTGGGCGTGTGCCGGTATTTGCGCAGCACGGCGTTGGTGACGGCGAAACTGAAGCCGCCCATGATGGCCAGCCAGTCGGGCCAGCCCTGGGGCAGGGGCCAGGGCGAGTCCGGCGATTTCAGCACGATCAGCACGCCGGCCATGGCCAGCAGCAGGCGCAGCAGCGAGGCAGCGGTCGGCTTTTCGCCCAGCATGACCCAGGCCACCAGCACCGCCCATGCGGGCATCAGGTAGAACAGCAGCACCACACGCACCACGTCGCCGACGGTCACGGCCCAGTTGAAGCCGACGTTGGTCAGCCCCGATGCCGCCGCCAGGAACCACAGTTCGGGGTGCGTAAAAAAACCGCGCCAGGCACGCGGTTTGACCAGGGTGAGGCCGGTCACCACGATGAGGTAGACGAGGGCGGTGGCCCACAAGGGATGCAGCCCGTGGCCCTGCAGCTGGCGGAACGGCCACCAGGAGCAGCCCCAGATAAAGGCGTTGAGGACCAAAGCCAGCGCGGCAGCCGTGGCGCCGGCGCGCGGCGCCGCGGTTTCGGGGGCCGGTGCGGCTTGGACTTGCCCGGCCTCTCTCGCCTTCTCGCCCGGCTGCATCAGTGCGATTTATCGCTGCGGGCGATGTTCAGCAGGTGGTCGACCTGTTCCTTGTGCTTGACGCAGTTGTGCTTGTGCCAGCGCTGGATCAGCCACATGAAGCCGGCCACCACCAGGCCGAAGGCGGTGATCGCGCCGAAGGCCGACAGGCCCAGGCCGGTGGACAGGCTGTAGAAAGCGCCCAGGCTCAGGATGCAGGCCTGTTCGTTGAAGTTCTGCACCGCGATGGAGCGGCCTGCGCCCATGAGGTTGTGGCCGCGGTGCTGCAGCAGCGCGTTCATGGGCACGACCAGGAAGCCGCCCAGGCCGCCCAGCAGGATCAGGAAGGGTGCGGCCACCCAGACGCTGCTGATGAAGTTCATCAGCACGACCAGCAGGCCCATGGCAATGCCCAGCGGCATCACGCTGGTGGCTTGGTCCAGCCGCATGCGCATGGAGGCCAGCACGGCGCCCACGGCCGTCCCGATGGCGACCACGCCGACCAGCGAGGAGGCCTGCGAGGTGCTGTAGCCCAGGGCCGCGGCGCTCCAGGCCAGCACGATGTAGCGCAGGTTGCCCGAGACGCCCCAGAACAGGGTGGTGGTGGACAGGGATATCTGGCCCAGCTTGTCGCGCCACAAGGCCGCATTGCAATTCCAGAAGTCGGGGAGCAGCTCGAGCTTGTTGCGCGGCATGGGCCGCATCTCGACGCCGGTGTCGGGGATGCGCGTGTTGAACCAGGCTGCGATGACATACAGCAGGATGAGTACGGCGATCGCGGCTTCGGGCGCCGAATCGATGCCGGTGTCAAAAACCGGGAAGTCAAAGGACAGCAGCAGGTTGGACACCGTGTGGCCGACCAGCTGGCCGCCCAGCAGCACGCCCAGGATGATGGAGGAAATCGTCAGCCCTTCGATCCAGCCATTGGCCTTGACGAGTTGCGAGGCCGGCAGCAGTTCGGTGAGGATGCCGTACTTGGCGGGCGAATAGGCGGCGGCGCCCAGCCCGACGATGGCATAGGCCAGCAGCGGGTGCGAGCCGAACAGCATCATGAGGCAGCCCGCGACCTTGATCGCATTGCTCACGAACATGACATTGCCCTTGGGCCGGGCGTCGGCGAAAGCGCCCACAAAAGGCGCCAGCACCACGTAAAACAAGGCAAACATGGGCACCAGCGCCGCCGGCTGCCACTTGGGGGCCCCGCTGGTCTTGAGCAGCTCCACGGCGGCCACAAACAGCGCGTTATCAGCCAGCGAGCTGAAAAACTGGGCCGCCATGATGGTGTAAAAACCGCGCTTCATTAAACTGTTGTGATCATTGCGGCAATGCATCAGCCGATCTGATGCTGCAAGATATGAATGAATGTCTCCAGACGATTCCGGTTTATAGCATGGGGGGCGGTGTCAGAATGCACAAGAACCTGTTCACGGCCTAAATGAGGCCATGAACAGGTTCTAGAGACCCTGGAAGCCGTTCCCGGTCCGGACGGGGCCGCCGAGCCCTCTGTATCTAAGCCAACCTCATCACAGCGCCATGCCACGTCCCATTCTTGCCACCATCCATAGCGCCGCACTTTCCCACAACCTGGCCCGCGCCCGCGCCGCCGCTCCCGACGCCAAGGTCTGGGCCGTCGTCAAGGCCAACGCCTACGGCCACGGCATCGAACGCGTGTTCGACGCACTGCGCAGCGCCGACGGCTTTGCGCTGCTGGACCTGGCCGAGGCGCAGCGCCTGCGCGCGCTCGACTGGCGCGGCCCCATCCTGCTGCTGGAAGGCTGCTTTGACGCGCGCGACCTGGAGCTGTGCTCGCGGCTGGGCCTGTGGCACGCCATCCACTGCAATGAACAGATCGACATGCTGGCCGCCCACAAGACGCAGCTGCCGCACCGCGTATTCCTGAAGATGAACTCGGGCATGAACCGCCTGGGCTTTCCGCCCGAGCGCTACCGCGCCGCCTGGACGCGCCTGAACGCGCTGCCGCAGGTGGAGGAGATCACGCTGATGACGCATTTCTCCGACGCCGACGGCCCCAAGGGCATCAGCGCGGCGCTGCAGGCCTTCGAAGCCGCCACGCACGACCTGCCCGGCGAGCGCACGCTGAGCAACAGCGCCGCCACGCTGCGCCACGGCGACGTGCTGGCGGGGCGTTCCGACTGGGTGCGGCCCGGCATCCTGGTGTACGGCAGCGCGCCCGACTTTCCCGAACACACGGCGGCCGGCTGGGGGCTTGAACCCACCATGACGCTCTCGTCCCGAATCATCGGCCTGCAGGACCTCAAGGCCGGCGACACCGTGGGCTACGGCTCCAGCTT
>Ga0307408_100002945_pt1 | contig 11795 bp, 11 predicted proteins | sample 322Cmetagenome_FD_202116 | JGI IMG/M metagenome (GOLD analysis project Ga0307408, IMG submission 202116) | Maize rhizosphere microbial communities from greenhouse at UC Davis, California, United States - 322HYB-C-3 | ecosystem: Host-associated > Plants > Roots > Rhizosphere > Soil | place... | reverse complement strand
TGGCAATAATATCTACGGCAATGAAGGAGGCAATCTCAATATCGTGAATAACTATTATAAAGTCGGCCCCTCTACAACGGGATCAGCTAATAAAACTCGCTTATTTCAATATACTGGCTACTCCACGACAGACGGAATTACCACTTATGGAGGAAAAGTATATATGGCTGGAAATTATCTCCATGGTAATGCAAATGTTACTGCAGACAACTGGTTAGGTGTACAAGGAGACAACACGGCAACATCGAGTCAAATAGCTGCAGCCAAACAAACATCTGCTTTTACATTTGGCACCATAACAACTCAAACTGCTGAAGCAGCCTTTACCAAGGTATTGGACAGTGCTGGCGCTATTCTTCCCAAAAGAGATGCAGTAGACATTAGAATTGTGAATGAAACCAGAACAGGTACCGAAACATTCGGTGGCGTGTTCGGAGCGGCAAAAGGTATCATTGACCTACCCTCTACCGTTGGTGGGTGGCCAGCTTATAACTCTACCACTCCCCCAACTGACACAGACAGTGATGGCATGCCAGATGCCTGGGAAACCTCAAAAGGTTTAGATCCTAAAGTTGCTAATGCCAACGGGCGAAATCTAAGTACAGCTTACGATAATATTGAAGTTTATATCAACAGCATTAAATAAACATACACAGCATCTAATGTTCAACCTTAAAAACAACTTACTATTAGGTACCGCCCTGCTAGCAGGCGCTCAGGTTAATGCGCAAACTAACAGTGTAACGAAAAATTATGTTTCCAAAGTGTGGGTAGCCGACCAAGGAAATGGCACCTTTAAAAATCCAGTCCTAAACGCCGATTATTCAGACCCTGATGCGATTCGTGTGGGCGATGATTACTATCTCACATCTTCCTCCTTTGAGGATATTCCGGGCTTGCCGATTCTTCATTCAAAAGATTTAGTAAACTGGACAATTATCGGCCATGCCTTAAAACGCCAGCCTCCTTTTGATCATTTTTCCAAGCCACAACATGGTAATGGAGTATGGGCTCCGTCCATCCGCTACCGTAATGGCGAGTTCTTAATCTATTATCCAGACCCGGATTTTGGGATCTACCTGGTTAAAGCAAAGAATCCCGCCGGGCCTTGGTCTGAGCCTATTTTGGTAGAAGGCGGCAAAGGCTTAATTGACCCCTGCCCTCTTTGGGATGACGATGGAAAAGTCTATTTAGTACATGCCTTTGCAGGAAGCCGTGCAGGTATTAAGAGTGTTATTGTGGTTAAACAAATGAATGCCGAAGGTACCAAAACTCTGGATGCGGGAGTTCTGGTTTACGATGGCCACGAAACCGACCAAACCATTGAAGGCCCTAAATTTTATAAAAAGAACGGATACTACTACATATTTGCACCAGCTGGCGGCGTTCCAACCGGATGGCAGTTAGTGCTTCGTTCTAAAAATGTTTACGGCCCTTACGAACGCAAAGTAGTAATGGCTCAGGGGAAATCTCCGGTTAACGGGCCACATCAGGGTGCCTGGGTTACTACTCAAACCGGAGAAGACTGGTTCTTGCATTTTCAGGATAAAGAAGCTTACGGCCGTGTAGTTCACCTCAACCCGATGAAGTGGATAAATAATTGGCCGGTTATAGGTGTTGATGCCGATGGCGATGGCACTGGCGATCCGGTTTTAACCTACAAAAAACCAAATGTAGGCGGCAAAACTTTCCCGATAACCACCCCTGCAGAAAGCGACGAATTTGACAGTCCGAAACTAGGATTGCAATGGCAATGGCAGGCAAACCCAAAAGCCACATGGAATTTTACTAATGTTTCAAAAGGTGCACTTAGATTATATACAGATAAACCTGAGGATGCTAAAAACCTTTGGGAAGCACCAAACGTGCTGTTGCAAAAATTCCCTGCGGATAACTTTATGGTAACAACTAAGCTTACTTTCACGCCTAACAATACTAAAATAGAAAATGAACGTGCAGGCCTAACCATTATGGGCTTTAGCTATGCGAACCTGGGCCTAAAAAGCAAAAAAGACGGGGTTTACTTAATTCATACCGTAGGTAAGGACGCTGTTAAAGGTAAGTCTGAAAATGAAACCGAGCTTTTAAAATTAAATGATGCCAATGCCCCGGTTTATTTTAGAGTAAAAGTAACAGAAGGTGCCAAATGCCAGTTCAGCTATAGCTTAGACGGACAAAACTTTACCAATGCAGGAGATGTATTTCAGGCAGAAGTTGCTCGTTGGAAAGGTGCAAAAGTTGGATTATATGCTACACGCGAAACCCAGATCAATGACTCTGGCTATGCCGATTTCGATTGGTTTAGGGTAGAAGCAGTTAAGTAGAAGCTACACATGAGGCTTGCCTCAACAAAAATATAGAGAACATGATGGGGATCCACAATTTGATTCCCATCAGTTAAAATTCATCACCATGCTTTTCAAATTAATACTGGCTGTATCTTTACTCACTTGCACTTTTAAAGCGCAGGCGCAAGATTTTATTCCGCTTTGGCCGAAGGGAAAAATGCCAAATTCAAAAGGGCTGAAACTGAAAGACAGTATCGCAAACGAACGCATTTTCAGAGTTGGAACTCCTGGTATGTATGCCTTCTTCCCCTCGGTAACTGAAAACAAAGGAGCCGCAGTAGTTATTTGCCCGGGAGGCGGTTACGAACGGCTGGCGTACATCATTAGCGGCACTCAATTAGCAAAATGGTTTAATACCATCGGAATTAGTGCCTTTGTTTTAAACTATCGCCTTCCTAATTCACCAGATCTTAAGCAGAGAGAAATAGGCCCGCTACAGGATGCTCAGCGAGCTATTAAAATAATACGCGGTAATTCCGCGAAATGGAATATCAAGCCAGATAAAATTGGCATCCAGGGATCGTCTGCAGGAGGGCATTTGGGCGCACTAACAAGCACCGCTACTCAGGATTTGAGTGCCATTGGAGACACACTGGACAAAACAGCTTTCCAGCCAAATTTCAGCATACTTGTTTCGCCGGTAGTTGACCTTAACAAATTTGCCCATGCCGGAAGCAGAAGAAATCTTTTAGGTGAAAATCCATCGATAGAACTGATGGAAAAATACTCGCCGCATTTGCAAGTCACAGCAACCACTCCCCCATCTTTTATGGTTCATGCCTTTAATGATAAATCAGTGAGCGTTCGCAACAGCTTATTATTTTATCAGGCTTTGCTTGACAAAAATGTATCAGCAAGCCTTCATACCTTCCCGCAAGGTGGGCATTCAATTGCACTCCGGAATAACCCCGGATCAACCGAACTGTGGACAAGCCTTTGCGAACACTGGCTGGTGGAAATGGGCTTCATCCCAGAAAAACTTCCTTTAAAGTAAGCTCTCCCCGAATGAAAAAAAATTATTTCAAAGTACTCATATTGTTTATAAGCGTTTTAACTCTTTCTTTTGTCGCAGCAAAAAAGAAACCAGTTAAAGTCTTTCTTATTGGTGATTCTACCGTTGCCGACTATTCCCTAGAAAAAGATTACAAAACAAAGCGCTTCCCATTGCATGGCTGGGGGCAGGATTTTCAGCCATTTCTATATCGCGATAGCCTTAAACTGATACGCAATATCATTAAAGCCGATAGCGCAATTGTTGATGACCGTGCTAAAGGAGGACGCAGCGCTCGTACTTTTTTTGAAGAAGGGCGCTGGGCCGAAGTATATAAAACCTTAAATAAAGGCGATGTGGTGATGATACAATTCGGGCATAACGATGCATCTGTTGAAAAGCCGGAAAGATACGTGAGCACCAGTGGCTATAAAGAATATCTTCGCCTGTTCATTAATCAAACGCGTGAAAAAGGCGGCATACCAATTTTAATTACGCCGGTAACCCGAAATTATCCCTGGAAAGATGGCAAATTAGGCAGTGCCCACGGCGAATATCCGCAAGCCATGAAAGATGTTGCCAAAGAACTGAATACAGCATTAATTGATCTGACTGAACTATCTGCCGCGGCTTTTACAGCCAAGGGTGAAGAATATGTTACCAATAATTATTTCATGAATTTCGGTGAAGGCCTGTATGACGCTTACCCGAAAGGACAAAAAGACAATACGCATTTTCAACAAGCCGGGGCAGTAGAAATAGCCCGAATCGTCTTTCAGGCGATGAAACAACTACCTGCGGCTAAGTAAAAACCTGAGTTCGATTTTAATTACGACGTTTGCAAGGGAGCTTGGGTTTTCTCCCCCCTGGGAGAGATGCCAATGCTATTAAGTTAAGGCGAAAGTTCGGTGTGGGATGACCTTTCTCTCCCTCTGGGAGAGATGTCGTAAGACAGAGAGGGTATGAGACTATGCTGACCATCATGTCTTAACTTAATAGCATTGGGAGAGATGCCGAAGGCAGAGATGGGTATACCACTATGTCGATTATCACCTCACCCTATCCCTCTCCAAATGCTATTAAGTTAAGGATCGAAGATTGCGCCATAGGTGCAAAATGTTGGTAGAAAATATAATTATGAACGGTTGTGCGTGCCGTAGGTACGCTACATTATGGTCCCGTACCTACGGCACGGAATTTATAACGGCCTGTTTTTTCTACCAACATTCAACCCCGATGGGGTTATTGCCCTTAACTTAATAGCATTGATCCCTCTCCTCGAGGAGAGGGGGAATGCAGTGGTTCATTTTGAGTGTTTAATAGAAAAATATTAATCGAACTCGGGTTAAAAGATCTCGTTTATAACCAAAGCCTCGGCCCAATATTGCAAATTTACAATCTGCTTATTTTCGGAAATTTAACAAGCGCCACTCCGATTGAATTTGAAAAACACCAGATAGAACGCGATATTGGGGCGGATTTTGCTGTGGTTAAGGTATCAAGCGCCTGCTATGAATACCTGTTCTGAATATTTGGGGTACCATTCGCAAAACAATTGAATTGTTGTAGTATTTAAATTTTATGAAAAAAACAGAAGTGATTTTGGTGGACAACCAGGACAATCCAATGGGACGAATGGAGAAACTGGAAGCACATCAAAAAGGTTTATTACACCGCGCATTCTCTGTTTTTATCCTAAACTCAAAAGGTGAAATGCTCTTACAAAAAAGAGCTTCAGGAAAATATCATTCGCCCAATTTATGGACCAATGCCTGCTGTAGCCACCCTATGCCGGGAGAGCAGACTTTGCAGGCTGCCCAACGTAGGTTAACGGAGGAAATGGGTTTTACTTGTGAATTGAAAGAAATTGATGCCTTTGTCTATAAAACCGAATTTGACAATGGGTTAATTGAGCATGAATTTGACCATGTGTTAATTGGCAGATATGAAGGGAAGATCTCCCCAAACCCTGATGAAGTAAGTGAATACAGGTGGGTTTCTATTTCAGAGTTAAACTCATTGCTATCTGCTTTGGAGGAAGAATTTACTTTCTGGTTTTTAATTGCCTATCCCAAAGTCAGGAAGTATCTTAAGGCATAGCCTTTTGAGAAAGTTCTATTCTAACCTCTTATCCCCAACCGCTAATAGCGAATCTCTAACCTGCACTAATCTCCAATCTCCCCTCACCATTCTCCTAACAAACTATTAACTTTGCGCCCGATGTCAGACTTAAAATACAACCAACGCGGTGTTTCTGCCGGAAAAGAAGACGTACATAACGCAATTAAGAACATTGACAAGGGATTATATCCTCAGGCTTTCTGCAAAATAATTCCCGATATATTAGGAGGAGATGAAGCATGGTGCAATATCATGCATGCCGATGGCGCAGGAACCAAGTCATCTTTAGCTTACGTTTATTGGAAAGAAACCGGAGACATTTCTGTTTGGAAAGGCATTGCACAAGATGCTATCATCATGAATATTGATGACCTTTTATGCGTTGGTGCAACTAACAATATTTTACTGTCATCAACCATCGGAAGAAACAAAAACCTTATTCCTGGAGAGGTTATTGCCGAAATCATTAACGGTACTGAAGAAATTCTTGCTGAATTGCGAGAACTGGGAATGGGCATCTACTCAACTGGTGGCGAAACTGCTGATGTGGGCGATTTGGTTCGTACCATCATTGTAGATTCTACAGTTACATGCCGTATGAAACGCGAAGAGGTAATTTCTAACCACCGCATCAAACCTGGCAATGTCATTGTAGGCCTGGCTTCTTACGGACAAGCTTCCTACGAAAAAGAATATAACGGAGGGATGGGCTCAAATGGTTTAACCTCTGCACGTCACGATGTATTCCATAAGTATGTGGCTGAGAAATATCCAGAAAGCTACGACCCGGCTGTTCCTTACGAATTGGTTTTTGCAGGAGGGAAAAAACTCACTGACCCAATTGATCTTGGTAGCGGAAAAACTGTTGATGCCGGCAAACTGGTACTTTCAGCAACCCGCACATATGCCCCAGTTATCATTAAAATCTTAGAGAAATACCGCTCCCAGATTGATGGTATGGTACATTGCAGCGGAGGCGCTCAAACTAAAGTGCTCCATTTCGTTGATGCCGTCCATGTTATCAAAGACAATCTTTTCCCAATTCCTCCATTGTTTAAATTAATCCAAGAGCAGTCTGGCACTAGCTGGGAAGAAATGTATAAGGTTTTCAATATGGGGCACAGGATGGAACTATACGTTCCGGAAGAGATTGCTACAGATATCATAAGCATTTCAAAAAGCTTTAATATTGATGCCCAAATTGTTGGCAGAGTTGAAGCTTCTGATAAAAAGCAGGTAACTGTAAAATCGGAATACGGGGAATTTGTTTATCACTAGGCTCCTTTTTCAATACGCAGATAAAAACAAAAAACACCGGCCGGATTTTGAACCAGTCGGTGTTTTTTATTTCCAGAAAACATAATTTAAATAGATCTAATCGATTTAGTAATTTTCCATCAATTAGATGTCAAAATCACAAACAGATAGATTTAACTCGCTAAAACAAGCATAACAGTTCTTAACCCCTAGTTTTTTTTATTAATAACCTTCTGTTGGCTATTTTTTTCCTTAAAACCCATCACAATTTGTAGATTTGCCGCGGTTTAAACTAAACATGCAGTATTGAGCAGCTTGCATTTATCTTTATAAACTGCTGCAGGCTCGAATCAGGCAATTAAAAACAATTAAATTCTGATGAATTACGACTTAATAGTTATAGGAAGCGGCCCGGGTGGTTATGTGGCTGCAATTCGCGGAGCACAACTTGGATTAAAAACCGCAGTTATAGAACGCGAATCCCTTGGCGGTATCTGCCTTAACTGGGGCTGTATCCCAACTAAAGCTCTTTTAAAAAGTGCACAGGTATTTGAATACCTGAATCATGCAGAAGATTATGGAATTAAAGTACAGGGTGGCGAAGCTGATTTCGGCGCTATTGTTAAACGTAGCCGCGGCGTAGCCGAAGGCATGAGTAAAGGTATCCAGTTCTTAATGAAAAAGAACAAAATCGATGTGATTATGGGTACTGCCAAAATTAAAAAAGGCAACAAAATTGAAGTTAAAGCTGCTGACGGTTCTACAAAAGAGTATACAGCTAAACATACTATTCTTGCAACAGGAGCTCGTTCTCGTGAATTACCTAACTTAAAACAAGACGGTAAAAAAGTAATTGGCTACCGCCAGGCAATGAACTTGCCAGAGCAACCAAAAAGCTTAATCGTGGTTGGTTCTGGAGCTATCGGTATCGAGTTTGCTTACTTCTATAACGCAATTGGAACTAAAGTTACCGTTGTTGAATATTTAGATAGAATCGTTCCGGTTGAAGATGAAGAAATCTCTAAACAATTAGAACGCAGCCTTAAAAAGGCTGGCATCAATATTTTAACCAATGCCAATGTTGAATCTGTTGATGCTTCTGGCGCTGGCGTAAAAGCACAAGTTAAAACAGCAAAAGGCACTGAAACCCTCGAAGCAGACATCGTTCTTTCAGCAGTTGGTATCAGTCCAAACATTGAAAACTTAGGTTTGGAAGAAGTCGGCGTTAAAACCGACAAAGGCCGTGTACTAGTTGACGACTTCTATAAAACAAACATTGCCGGTGTTTATGCAATCGGCGATATCGTTAAAGGCCAGGCATTGGCACACGTTGCATCTGCCGAAGGTATTATCTGCGTTGAGAAAATTGCGGGCCACCATCCGGAGCCGTTAAACTATAACAACATCCCTGGATGTACGTACTGCTCTCCTGAAATTGCCTCAGTGGGCTTTACCGAAAAAGCGGCTAAAGAAGCTGGTTACGAAATCAAAGTTGGTAAATTCCCATTCTCTGCATCTGGTAAAGCAAGTGCAGCAGGATCTAAAGATGGTTTCGTTAAAGTTATTTTCGATGCTAAATACGGAGAATTCCTTGGTGCTCACTTAATTGGAGCAAACGTTACTGAAATGATTGGTGAAGTTGTAGTTGCGCGTAAATTAGAAACTACTGGTATGGACATCGTTAAAGCTGTTCACCCACACCCAACAATGAGCGAAGCAATTATGGAAGCCGCTGCTGATGCTTACGGCGAAGTAATACACTTATAATTCTAGCTAAAAGGATAAAGGTAAAAGCTGAAAGGTTTTTCCAAACAATAATTAACCTGCCCCTTTGGGCAGGTTTTTTTATTCCGACAATCTTTGTCCAATCGTAAATCAAAAATCGTAAATCAAAAATCAAAAATCGTAAATCCTATGGCTTGGTTGTATCTTATTCTCGGTGGATTATTTGAAGTAGGTTTTACCACATGCCTTAAACTGTCCAACAACTTCAGCAATTTTAAATGGAGTATGGGCTTTTTCATCTGCATCACCTTAAGTTTTATCTTGTTGAATAAGGCTGTACAAACCTTGCCTATCGGTACTGCCTACGCTGTTTGGACTGGTATTGGGGCCGCGGGATCGGTTATTGTGGGAATTACTATGTTTAAGGAACCATCCGATTTTTGGAGAATGTTTTTTCTCATGCTATTAATTGCTTCTATATTCGGACTAGAACTAAGTTCAAAAGCCTAGTCCCCAGTCAGGAAATCGTAATTTCGGCAATTGTAATTTGTAAATCCCATGAAACTTTATTCTATCGAAACCGGCAACTTTAAACTCGATGGCGGTGCTATGTTCGGCGTAGTACCAAAAACAATCTGGAATAAAACCAACCCGGCCGACCAGAATAATTTAGTTCAATTGGCTATGCGAGCGCTTTTAATCGAAGACGGCAATAGGCTAATTTTGGTTGATACAGGCATTGGCAATAAGCAAAGCGAAAAGTTTTTTAGCTATTACTACCTTAATGGGGATCATAGCCTCGAAAAATCTTTATCCAAACATGGCTTTTCAAAAGATGACATTACCGATGTAATACTCACTCATTTACATCTGGACCATGCTGGTGGAGCGGTGTCCCGCATTGGCGAGGCCCTTGTTCCAACCTTTAAAAATGCCACTTACTGGACCAATGAACAGCATTGGGCTTGGGCAATGAATCCCAACGATCGTGAAAGAGCATCGTTCCTAAGCGAAAACCTTTTACCTCTGCAGCAAGCCGGGCAGCTAAGCTTCATTGATCAGAAATCGCCAAACTTCCTGCCTGATTGTACCTTTAAGTTCTCCTATGGCCATACAGAAGCTATGATGCTTCCTCTGTTACAATACAACGGCAATACAATACTTTTTGCCGCCGATTTTGTTCCAACCCTGGGCCATTTACCTGTACCATATGTGGCGGGCTATGATGTTTTTCCCTTAAAATCAATGGTAGAAAAGAAAGCAATCCTTCAGGAAGCCTGCGATAACAAGTACATCCTCTTCTTTGAACATGACGCTGTAAACGAGTGCTGTACGCTAATCAAAACAGAAAAAGGGGTGCGTGCAGGCGATGTATTCAAGCTTTCAGAGATTTAGTTTGAAGACTAAACTTGGAGACGTGTCAGGTTTTCGAAACCTGACACGTCTTTTTTGAAAACAACAAGGTTACTCCCTAACAAATTCCAAAATATCCCCCGGTTGGCAATCCAAAACGCGACAAATAGCCGCTAAGGTTTCTAATCTCACCGCTTTAGCCTTGCCCGTTTTTAATATCGACAAATTCGATAATGTAATACCGACCTTTTCGCTTAGCTCATTGAGAGACATTTTGCGTTTGGCCATCATCACATCTAAATTAATTACAATTGGCATAAATCAGATGGTTAGTTCCTGCTCACGTTCAATTCTTCTGGCTTTCAGAAAGAAGTTAAACAACTGTTGAAAAAACAGTGCAAACCCCAAGTATGGCATTATTGAAAAATCAGGATATGCTGCACTGAGCTGGCCATTAGTAATATCAGCTAAAAAGTAATTCGAAATTACAAAATGCAGAAATCCCCTACCCATCCACAAGCCAATAAGCAATGAAAATAAACGCAAGCCCCGTACAGCCTTAGGCCCAAAAACATCTCCTTCCTTAATATCAAACACCATCCAAAAAAGTATAATATCAAATAATAACAAATAAGCCATATCAATCACAGAACAAGGGGTATTTTCTTTAACGATATTTGTTAGTATATAGGCTTCCTTAAAAGATTTCGGGTACCAGTGCACATCTCCTACCATACCTGTTATAAATGTATTTTCACCTAGCTTTACACGATTATAAGTTCGCTCGGGAAAATTCCTTGACACGCGGGCTTTGAAAATCACAACTTTACTGACATCTCTGAAACACATTATGGAGCTGAAAGCCACCATAATAATTATAAAAATAAAAATAACAATCGGCGCCCTTCGTATATATTTTATCGATGAATCTTTCATACTTATATCGTTAAATCTTTGTCTTCCTGCAACTCACAGCCTTTCTTAAATACTTGAGCTATAATTAAGATAATGATGCCTAAGCCCAGAGAATAGCCAGAATCGCTACCACTAAACTTGTAACCTTTTTCAGTTAACTCTTTTACAGCGAAATGCAAATACCCATTCCTCAGTATATTAAATATTGCTGCCATGATTATAACCCATCCCAACGTTGTCATATAGCCAGCAACCTTAGGCACAAACGGATTATCAAGTTTAAGAGCTTCGAAAATCTTAAATGCGTACCACACAATAGCCAACGTAAATAAGCTACTGAAAATATTTTGAGAAATCTTGGGATCAAAAAGGAGCCAATGTGCCACTTTTTGTGGCTTAAAACGATAGACCGCGGAATTTTTAATTTTTATTAATTCTCCATTCTTAACTGTTTGCTCGGAAACCTCCTTCCTACTGGTAACGCTTACAAATCTTTCGCTTTTACATGTCATCATAAACGAAGCGACTACATTAACCGCCCCAAGTACCAAAGCCAGAAAAAAAAGGATTCGAAAAGTAGTAATGAAACCTCTTAATCCACCGGGATGCTTCCGAAGCTTTAATGTATTTAACCTTTCCATAAGCACAAACGTAAAGATTAAATCATTACAATACAACAAATATTTATTGAATTACAATAAATATTTGTTGTATTGTAAGCATCACAACTTGGATTGAGATTAAAAGTTGGGGATTAATCGGGCAAAAGCTTTCTTAAAATTCCACTCCCCAAAAGTACTTCTTACAATTTTGGAGAAATAACACCCTTTTTACTGATAATTAAATCACTGATTTTACATGATTTATGTCATTTTATAAATTCATCAAAGCTTTATTGATTCTTCCAGCTCAATTGATGGATTTTTAAGAGTTATGGAATGATTTTTGTTAATAAAACATTGCTTTATTAACAAATTTTTATTACAACTTTTTCCATAAATTAACGTTTAAGCTGTAAAAGTTTTTAACTTTGCACACGCTTTAAAAAGGGGTATCATACTTTAATGAGACAACTCAAAATTACA
>Ga0307408_100002944_pt1 | contig 11796 bp, 7 predicted proteins | sample 322Cmetagenome_FD_202116 | JGI IMG/M metagenome (GOLD analysis project Ga0307408, IMG submission 202116) | Maize rhizosphere microbial communities from greenhouse at UC Davis, California, United States - 322HYB-C-3 | ecosystem: Host-associated > Plants > Roots > Rhizosphere > Soil | place: USA... | reverse complement strand
TGTAGGCGTTTTGGAGCAGATAGAAGCCGCCGCGATTTCCCGTCCAGCCATTGCCGGTGTCACCCGACGGCGCGAAGTAGTGATAATCGATCGTGCCGAACGGGACGAACGGAGTGCCCGTCAGCAAATTGTTGCGGACGTAGTATTCGCCGCAGGCGAGCAGCCGGTTGTCCAATTCGGAGTAAAGATCGACGCCTTGTTTCCAAGCGACCTCGGCGACGAAGACGCGCGAGAGAAGGTCAACGTATCCGTGCCCCAGATCGCGCCCGGTTTCGCCCATTTGTCCGGTGGGCAGGGTGTTGGGCAGGCCGGAGCCGTGGACCGTGCGGTAGCTGTTGATGATGTGGTCGAACTTGGCGGTGTCATCACAAAAGACGGCGATGGCAATGCCGGCCGCCATGTAGAGGGAGCCTTTGTTGGCGGGACCGAGCACCGCGTTGCCCGCGGCGAGAGTGCCCGGCCAGAGGGTGTTGTTGAAATAGTTTTTGACCGTGGTGGTGTTGGCTTCCGTCCATCCGGACCACGTGCCGCGCAAGATGCTGGCACCGCCGCCGTAACAGACGGCGTAGTCGCCGAGATCGAGGCCGGACTCATTGCCGGTGAAGCTGGTGTGCGTGGTCGCCCAGGCGAGGAGGATGTCGCGGGCTTTGATGGCGTAGGCATCGTTGCCGGTGAAATACCACATGCGGGAGAGGTTATAGACGGCGGTCATATCGTTCCGCCATTGGGTGAGATTCAGGTTGGGATTGCGTTTCACCTCCGCGAACGGGCCCTGCATGGTATAGGTGAGCTGGGAACGCGAGTCACCCGCGAGCACGGCATAGCCCCGGTTCCATGGTTCCTTGTCGAGGTTGGCCTTGATGGTTGCCAGCTCCTCCGATGTCGTCGGGATGCAGGGATGGGTATAAGCTTGCGCTTGGGGCATTCCGAAGGCGCATGCCAGCGTCAACGACGCCAGCCACTTTCTAATGGGTTTTTGCATGGTTTTTTGTTTCTCGGTTTTTTGGGTCCCCGGGTTTGGGTTGGGGCAAACGCCCCGTCCCAGCCATGGAGAGCGGAAGTGCCCTTCATGAGGGTGTTTTTCCGATGCGGCTACTCGATCGCACGAGAGGTCGCCGGGTTGCGGAGATTCGAGATCTCCGCGAGCGCTCGGTCGCGGAGGCCGGGTTCGGAAAACGCTTCCGCCCACTGGAGCGCGGCGGCGGAATCTTGGAGCGCCCATTGGTGGAGCACGGCCATGACCGCTTCGTCCTGCAGGGTTCCCGGCTCCAAGCCGGAAACGAGATGCGCCGCCGCAGCCGGATCCGATTTGGAAAGCACGAAGGAAGCTCTTGCCAACAAGCGGTCCCGCCATTCGCCCGGCGGCTGTTCGCGCGCCCACTCGACCGCGCCCTCGGTTTCCTTCTCACACCACTGCATGGCCAGGCACTCCAGCAATCCGCCGGTATCGTCCTCGTCCGCCCCATGGGCGAGCGCGAGCACGACGGCCCCGCGCGAGTCTTTTTCCGCCACGGCCCGACAAATGGTGGAGCGGGCGGACCTCCGGGCAGCGGGATCCTCCAGCGCCGAGACCCAGCCCAGCGCCGCATCCGCATCCCGCGCGGCCCACGCGGAAAGTAGATCGCGCACAAGGTTGTCACGCTCGCTCCGGTCTCCCAGCGTGAATGCGTGGGCCAGCGCCCGCGCCGGATCGGTGGCCCGGGTGTGACTGTTAGATTGTGCGCTTAAAGTTTTTTCCCCGCGGGGATGTGCCGCCTCGGCCCGATTTGCGGTGTCGCCTTCTGGCGATCCATCCGGCCAGACGAACATCAGGACGGCAACCGCGCAAAGACCGCCAGCCGCCATCGGACGCACCCGAGTCAACGTTGGCTCCCACAGGGACGGTACGCCAATGACGGAACAAAGAAACCGGGCAGGGTTCTTCATGAGGGCTTTTTAGGATGGGTTGGGTTTTTGGGCCTTTGATCTGAACCGCGATGGGTTTGGACCAATTGGAAGGTTACTGCCGAGGATCGTCTTAAAGGACAATGGCGGCGTCACTTGTCCGGTTAAGTGGGTGGGGCCATCCAGCGTCACCTCGTTGAGCCGCGGAAGCCAGATGACCGTCGAGCGCCCCGGTTGCCGAGGACCTCCTTTGGCCACAACCTTAGGCTGTCATGCTGAGGATCCCCCCAATCGGAATCCGCATCGGTCCGGCTCTACGGCGACTCTCTGGGCATGCGTGGATTATCGGTTTGCCGCGGAGCGGAGCCGATGCAATCCGCAAAGGCACCTTCCGCAATGTGCAAGTGGATGGCGGGGGCAATCCCGGGAAACCCTTGATTTCATGTGCTTTTGGCCACGGCACTCCACTTGCGGAAGAAGTGGCAAGCGGGGGCGGGAGCTTCCGACAACCAAACAACTATTGATGTCATGAAACGAAACCATCGTTTGAACCTGCTGGCCGCTGTGGTGTTGGGAGCCCTTGGTAGCTGCAGCTACTACGAAACCCCTACTACCGCCGCGCCTGAATATACCACCGGTCACGTGGTAACGACGCTTCCCTCGGGATATCGCACCGTCACGGTCGGTGGCACCCGATATTACTCCTACGGTAACTCCTACTACCGTCCGCACGGCAGTGGCTACGTCATCGTGGACTCGCCCTACGCCACCACCACCGGCAGCGTGAGCGTGATCAGGGAGCTGCCTTCTGGATACCGGGTCATCACCCGCGATGGGCAGCGCTACTATCAATCTGGCAACGCCTATTACCAAGCTCGCTCCGGCGGCTATGTGGTAGTGCCGAGCCCGTTCTAATCTTGGGCCTCGGCTCCTTTCAGGATTGCCGCACGAATCCTCGCCAAGCTCACGGGCTTCGCGAGGACTTCGTCGGCTCCGAGTGTCTTGACTTGCGAGACACGCTCGGGGCGCGCATCACCGGAAATCACGATCTTGCGTCCGATGATTTGCCCCGATTCGGCAAGACGATGAAGGACTCCCGTTCCGTCCATGTCCGGGAGATTCAGATCGAGCAAGAGGACATCGAACTCGGCGTGGTCCAAGGAGGCTAAAGCAGAGCGACCGTCTGCCGAAGAGGTAACCTTGGCGCCCTCTCCAGCTAACAGTTCTTCCACCGCGGTCCGGGCAACTTCGTTATCCTCGACCAAAAGGACTCGGAGGCCTTTCAGGCGATGGTCGCTGCCAATCTGCGGAGCGGGTTCTCCATCCGCGATGACTGGCTGGGCGACGTGGTCTTTCGGGATGATGAGAGTGAAGGTGGTGCCTGTTCCCACGACGCTTTCCAGAGAGAGTGTGCAACCGAGGGATGCGACCAAGCGCCGGCAGATGGCGAGTCCGAGACCAGCCCCTTTGTCGCGATTCCGCTCGGGATTGCGGAGCTGGAAGAACTCATCGAAGACTTTGTTCAAGGCGTCCCCGGGGATGCCAATGCCAGTGTCGGCAATCGAGATCCGCACGTCGTCGCCGACCGTGCACTCGACTTGGACACCACCACGCTCGGTGAATTTCACGGCATTGCTCAGCAAGTTTGCGATCACTCGCTTGAGCTTGGTGCGATCGGTTACGAGTTTGACCGGGCTCGAAGGCATCACCTTGGCGATGGTCAGCCCTTTGCCATCGGCTGCGGTTTCTGCTTGGAAGACCTCGGCATCGATCAGCTCGTGCAGGGGAAACTCGGTGAGCTGAAGGTCGGCCGGTCCCGAGTCGAGCCGGGTGAGATCGAGCACGTCGCTCACCAGATCCACGAGTGAGCGGGCATTTGACCACAGGCTACGGGCGAGTTCCGGCACGCGGTGAGCCTGCTGCGGATCCGAGGTGGCGCGCTCCACGAGCTCGGCGAGCAGTGAGATTGCGTTGGCGGGCGTGCGGACATCGTGCGACACCGCGGCGAGGAACTGGCTCTTTTGAAGCGCGGCGTTCTCGGCGTCACGTCGACGTGTCTCGAGCTCCTTTTGGATGCGGATCGATTGGAGTGCGAGGGCTCCTTGCGAAGCGAGCCATTCGGAGATGCTGAAGTCGTGCTCCGTCCACTCGCGCGGCTCCACGCTGTAGACGCAAAGCGCAGCGACAACCTTGCCCTCATACCAAATGGGCGACGCGATGGCAGAAATCAAGGGACGGCCCGCACGCAATGACGGCAAGCGAAGGTCATTGCGCTGGCGGATGTTGTTGAGACCCGCAGTGCGCTCGCTTTCCGCTGCCACGCAGGCAAAGGAGGAATCGAAGGAGATGCCGTCATCCATCCGTCCCTGCAGGCCGAATCCACAATCGCCCCAGACATCGTAAGCTCCACGCTGTGCTGCGATCACCTCTGCCGCGGCGACATCGTTCAGGATCTGGAGCGCTGCCTGGCATACTCCGCTCATCACGTAGGACTCGCTCATGTCGCCGCGCATCCAGCGACCGGAGTGGAGCAGGGTTTCGAGGCCCTTTTCCCGTCGCATGAGCTCGCGATTCAACTCCTGGAGATCCGATCCCTGTTGCTCCAGTTCCTCTGCTTGCTGGCGAAGCTCTTCCGACTGTTGCTCGAGCTCCTCGGTTTGACTTTGCAGCTCTTCATTCTGACGAGTGATTTCCTCTTCCCTTGCGGCGAGCTCTTCGTTGCTCTGATCCAGCTCGAGGTTGAGCACCTCAAGCCGGTGCCGCTTTTTGTCCAGTCGTTCACGGACGGTGAGAAAGCTGTGGATGGCAATCGTGACCACCCAGATGTTTACCAGCTCGGAAACCAGCCAAAACCACCTGTTGGCCGAAGGGAGACCTCCCTCGGGCAGGACTACCAGGATCTTTGCCACAGTGATTGCCGATAGGACCAGGGCCATCAGGTGGAGCAGTTCCTTGCTTCGGTTCCACAGGCACAGGAGCAGGGGAAGCACCACGGACAGCGGGAAGATCCGGTCATGAAACACCAGCAGTCGCATCCATGCGAAGAAGGTCACGGCGGCTGCGCAAATCAGCGCCGATTGCCACAGGGGCGGTCTGGAATCGTTGGGGGGCGACGAGGTCATCAGCTCGTTTGAAGGCTCGTGCATTTGCAATAGATCGATGGCGCGATACGGCGCAAGGAGGACACCCGGGGTTTCTCGGCCTTGCCAACGATCAGGTATCCCCCGGGAGCAAGGGCTTCCGCAAGACGCATCCAAAGCACCTCGGCGGCGACGGGCTCAAGATAGATCGCGAGATTCCGGCAAAGGATGAGATCCCACGTTCCAAGCGACCGGGATGCGAGTAGATTGCTCTGCTCCCATGTCACCGCTTGGCGCAGCTCGTGAGAGACTGCGATCCGGCCGTCGGAAAGTTCCAGGCAATGCCCGCTGGCGTTCGCAGGCAGGGCGCGCTCTGCTGGAGGATAGACGCCTCGCCTCGCTCGCTCGATAGCTTCCTGCCGGCAATCGCTCCCTAACAAGAGGCTCCCCGCCAACCCGCCGAGCTTCGCCATTAACATCGCCACCGAGTAAAGCTCCGAGCCCTCCGAACATCCCGCGCTCCAGATCCGGGGGCGAGCGGGACGTCGGAGCAGCTTGGGAAGGACGTCCTGCTCCAGTTGCGCGAAGACCGCAGGATCGCGGAATAATTCGGTGGTTCCGATTAACAGCGATTCCAAAGCTGTCGGCATCAGCACGGGTCTGGCAGCTAACAGCCGCTCCGCCGCCGAGCAGCTGTCCACTCGCAAGGCCCTCAAACAGGCCGGCAAGCGTCTGACCAGCGGTGCTGTGCGATAGAGCAGGGGATTCAACCCCGCTTGCATGAGGATCCGGCGCAGAAACAAGGTCGCAGGGTCTTCGGTCGGCAGGGGGCGAGCAGCGGGAGTCAGACTAACGGGCCGCACTACGACAGCAGGTTTCTTCAACCCGCGCCCCACGGAGGAGGCACCGCGGAAGAGCACGTGCTGGAAGCGGACCTCGCCGATCGCTTCGGCCGACGATTCCTCACCCTTCGCGTGTCCCTCGACTCCACCCGGGCGTGTCTGGGGCATCGGAAGGCGGGAGACCGGTGCGTTGCCAAGTCCGGCAATTTCCATGGTCCGCAGAGCTTGGTTGCGGGGCGAAGGAAGGTCCAGCGTTTCGAACCGGAATCATGGCAGCCGCTGGGAGGATTGCACGCCGCACTGTCCCTCCGATTGCACTTCGCATTTGGCGGCATTTGCCTCTCCCTTCCAATCAACGGATTATGCGATGGAACACGATCTGCGATCTGAAGCTGCCGATGTTGGATCTGCTGCCATGGAGGTTTCTCGTGAAGCACGCCGCACGCCGCTATGGGGTGCTGGATCCGGCGACGGTGATGGCGCGCATCCGCGGCTTTGCCCAACCCTCGGAGGTCGCCGAGCCATTTGAACTGTTGCGAGCGGGTATCGTCTTCCATGCCCGCGGCTTGGTGAACGCGAAGGCGATTCAGCATAACCTCGACTGGGTGTGGCCGTTTTGGGTGGAGTGCCAGTTCAATCCCGCGAGCCGCTCTTTCGTGCCGCGTGCTTTTTCCTTCAGTCACATTAACCTTACCCACCGCAATTGGACGGCAGTGGGGCTGCCGGACGTGGCCGTATATCCAATTGTCGATCCGCGCGGGCTGGTGACTCCGCTGCACGATGGATGGTCGCTGGACTTCTGGATTGTCACGGAGTCGCGCAAGCGTCTCCTGCCGAGCAAGCTCGAAGACGATGCGGTGACGCAGCAACTCGAGCTTGGAGAGGGACTACAGGTGAGGACTCGTTGCCATTCCGAAGGAATGGAACTCGAACTCGCGACCAAGATGGTAGGCGAGGTCGGCAAGCCGCCCAAGGCATGCACCAATGTCCGCGCCGTGGCGCAGGAAGACGGTTGGCTGGTGGTAGCCGTGAGGCCTTATAATCCGGAAGGCGTTCAATTTATCCAACGCATCGTCTTGGATCCGTCAGGGAAAGCGTTTCGAGTCAATGACGAGGCTACAGTGGACTTGGGCGAGGCCCCCATTTCCTTGCGGATGGCCCACTATGCGGAAGGCGATGTATACTTGAATCTGCCGGGAGACCGCGATCAGCGGGAGGTCACCTGTAGCACGGGAATGGCGACAGCTGCCGCGCTGTTCCGGATCCACGCAGGCCAGCCACGTGAACTCGGCGTCACGGTCTCGCTGGAACGCGATCTAGGCCGCACGGTGACTCCTGGTCGTTCGTGGGCGGAGGCTGTGAAAGAGACTGCCGCATTGGAGATCGCGGATGCCCGGATGAAGTTCCTCTATGACGCGGCGATGCGCACTGTCATTTTGCTGTCGGCAAATGAATTGGTTCCGGGCCCCTATACCTACCGGCGTTTCTGGTTCCGCGATGCTTGTCTGATGCTTGCTCCGATGCTGGCCCTGGGTCTGTCTGCCGCAGCCGACCGCATCATCGGAACATTCGCTCCGCGACAAACTGCCACCGGCTATTTCTTATCGCAGGAAGGGGAATGGGATTCTAACGGGCAGGTGCTGTGGATTGTCGCTCGTCAGTGCGCCCTCTCTCATCGGCCGCCAGGGGCGGGCCTGGATCGTGCCTTGCGAAAAGCGGTCCGGTGGTTGGCGAAGAAGCGGCTTACCAAAGATGAACCCGCGGGCACGCGTGGACTGCTTCCTCCCGGTTTCAGCGCTGAGCACCTCGGCCCGAACGATTACTACTACTGGGATGATTTCTGGGCTTGGGCCGGCTTGAAGGAGATGGCGAAGCAATGGCGTCGTCATTGCAATCACGACGCTGCGGATGAAGCTGAGAAGCTGGCGGCGGAATTCGCGGCCGATATCGACCGCAGCATCGAATCGATGCCCGAGCGCCGCTCGAAGGGGGCCATTCCTGCCGCGCCGGGCAGACGCATGGATGCCGGTGCCATTGGCTCGATGGTAGCGGACTACCCACTGCAACTTTACCCGCACGGAGCGCCGCGCATCATGGCGACGCTCGATTGGTTGTTGGACCACTGTTTCCATGGCGGCGGCTTCTTTCAAGAGATGATCCATTCAGGGATCAATGCCTACCTCACGCTGGATCTCGCCCAGACCTTGTTGCGCGCTGGCGACCCTCGCTTCGTTGGCTTGGTCCGCCGTGTTGCCGAGCTGGCTTCGCCGACCGGCCAGTGGCCTGAGGCCATCCATCCCGGAACGCATGGAGGGTGCATGGGTGATGGCCAGCACGGCTGGGCGGCTGCGGAGTGGCTGATGATGATCCGCAACTGTTTCGTGCGGGAGGAGGAACACCTCGTGATCGGCTCGGGCATCTTGCCGGAGTGGCTTGGCGGCAGGGTGAGCTTCGGTCCGACGTTGACGCCCTGGGGGCGCGTTTCAGTTCGGCTGGAGGCAAAGCAACTGGAACTCGACGCAGAATGGCATGAGCGATCGCCGCAGGTGATTATTGCGGTTCCCGGGTATCGATCGATTGTCGCGGATGGAGGGCAACACGTCTTTTCCTTGGAGCCCATATGAAGATCGCGATGTTTACCAATACCTACCTGCCACACGTCGGCGGGGTGGCCCGCTCCGTGCAGACGCTGGAGGAAGCGTGCCGCGCGGCGGGTCATGAGGTGCGGGTGATTGCCCCGGAGTTTGAGGGCGCGGAACCATCGCCGCATGTACTGCGGGTGCCGGCGATCCAGAATTTCAATGGCAGCGATTTCTGCGTGCGGCTGCCCATGCCCAACCTCATCCGGGACTTCATGGAGGCGTTCAAGCCCGACCTGATCCACAGCCACCACCCCTTCCTGTTGGGCGATGCCGCGCTTCGCGAAGGCTGGAAGATGAAGGTGCCGGTAGTCTTCACCCATCACACGCTCTACGAACGCTACACGCATTACGTTCCGCTTGATTCAGACGCTCTCAAGCGGATGGCCATCCAGCTCGCCACGGACTATTGCAACCTGTGCGATACGGTGATCGCCCCCAGCGAAAGCATTGCTGCTTTGCTGTTCGATCGCGGAGTCACCACGCCCATCCAGACGATCCCGACTGGGATCGACACCGAAGCCTTCGCGAGTGGTGTAGGATCGAGCTTCCGGAAGCGAGCGAAGATCCGGAAGGAGACCATCGTGATCGGGCACGTGGGCCGGTTGGCCGCTGAGAAGAATCTGATCTTCTTGGCCGAGGCACTCATCCCGTGCCTCCACGAACGTCCGGATACACTCTTCCTGCTGGTGGGCGATGGGGATGCGCGGGAGCAGATGCTTTCCCGCTTCGCTGAGGAAGGGCTGGAGGATCGCATCCATGCTCCGGGCAAGTTGACGGGTTCCGACCTCAGGGATGCCTATGCGGCCATGGATTGTTTCGCCTTCACCTCGCAGACCGAGACCCAGGGAATCGTCCTCGCCGAAGCGATGGCAACGGGCAATCCCGTGGTCGCTTTGGATGGACCGGGCGTGCGTGAAATCGTTCGCGATGGTGAGAATGGCAGCCTGCTCTCTGCGGATGCCCGTCCGGAGGAGTTTAGCCAGGCATTGCTGCGGATGGTCTCGAGGCCGTCAAAGCGGCGCAGCATGGCAACCAGCGCCCGCCTCTCGGCAAAAGATTACGACACGGTCCGCTGCACCGCGCAGATGATTGAATGCTACTCTAAGCTCGTGGCCTCCCTGCGGCGGCCGGAAGATTTCGATAGCACGCCATGGGATCGCCTGATTGCGGGGATCGAAATCGAATGGGAACTACTGGCGGCCAAGGTCTCTGCCGTGACAGCCGCGGTGATTGAAACTCCAGCCACTGAAGCACGCCTTGATTAGTCGCATTACTGCCCGGGTCCGTTGGCTGCGGCGCGTCTTGAACCGCACCCGTCTGGCGTCGCGCCTTCTTGGCGTGCGCCGCCCCAGCGGGGAAGCGGAGCAACCGGGATTGATCATTCTCCAGATCGATGGGCTTTCACGCACTCAATTCGAACGTGCGATTGCCAAGGGAAACCTGCCATTCCTCGCCAAGCTCTTGCGCCGCGACCACTTTACCTTGGAGAGCTTCTACTCGGGCATGCCGTCGACGACGCCTGCCGTGCAGGGTGAGGTTTTCTACGGAGTGCGCTCCGCTGTTCCGGGTTTCCAATTTCTTCACCGAGCCTCGGGGAAGGTGATGCGCATGTATGAGTCGGAGTCCGCTGCGGTGATCGAGGGTGATCTCGGCCGGCGTGGCGAGAATCCGCTGTTAGAAGGGGGGTGCAGCTACTCCAATATCTATCGCGCCGGCTCCACCTTCTCCCGCTACTGCTCCCAGGATCTGGCTTCGGCTGAGATTGTGCGAAGGGTCAATCCCCTCAAGTGGTTCGTTCTCGGCGTGGTGTATTTCCCGAGGATCCTGCGTATGGTCGGACTTGCGGTGCTTGAATTCGTCATCGCCTTGGCGGACGCGATGAAGGGGCTTTTTGAGCGGGAGAATGTTCTCAGCGAGTTGCTCTTCGTGCCGGCCCGCGTCGTCGTTTGCATCCTTCTCAGGGAGGCCATTCGTTTCCGGATATTGTTGGATATTGAGCGGGGCGCGCCGGTCATCCACGGCAATTTCCTCGGCTACGACGAGCAATCCCACCGCCGGGGGCCTGGGTCTGCCTTTGCTCACTGGACGCTCAAGGGAATCGACAGGGCGATCCGCGACATCTTCCGCGCCGCCGACCATTCAGAGTATCGCGACTACGAGGTCATCGTTCACTCCGACCATGGCCAAGAGCACACGATTCCTTATGAACTGAAGTCTGGGAAAGAGCTCCACGACGCTGTGACGGAAGTGTTCTCCGCCGGCCCTATGGCTGGCATCGGAGTTTGGTCGCGACGTAATTCCAACCTGTTGGGGGATACGATCGGGCGCTTTCGGAATCTCGTAGGCATGGAGTCCGAGGCGGTCGCGAGCAGCACCCCGCAGCCGGAGAGCCAGATCATCATCACCGCCATGGGGCCGCTCGGTCACCTCTACCTGCCGCAGCGTCCGGCGCCTGAGGAGCTCAGCAAGTATGCAGTCGACTTGGTGAAGTCCGCTGGAATTCCACTCGTATTGCTTCCGCAGCCGGATGGCAGCGTGAAGGCATTCAATGGCCGGGGTGAGTGGTCGCTGCCCGTGAATGCCGCCGACGTCATCGGCACCTCGCATCCCTTTCTCGAAGAGGTCACGCAGGATTTGGTGACCTTGTGCTTCCACCCGGATGCCGGTGACATCGTCATCTCGGGATGGAATCCCGAGGGGCAGCCGCTCAGCTTTCCGATGGAGAATGGCGCGCATTGCGGGCCGGGATTCGAGGAAACGCGTGGCTTCCTGCTGGTGCCTGATCGCATCCGCCGTTGGCATCATGCGCGGATGCCTGCCACCGGTACCCGCGTGCGCGGTGAGGACTTGCACAGGATCGCGATTCACTTCATGGGGCGGGACGGCACTCGCGAGGAGCGCGTGGCGGAGCGACTCAGGCGGCAGCACGAATTGCCGCTCCGCGTGATGACCTACAACATTCACAGCTGCGTCGGCCTCGATGGAAAGATCCGGCCGGAGCGCGTGGCTCGGGTGATCAATCATTTTGACCCTGACATCATCGCAGTGCAAGAGGTCGACTGCCATCGCTTGCGGAGCCGCGGGCTCGATCAAGCCCAGCTCATTGCCGATCACCTGAGGATGACCCACGTCTTCCATGCGATGTTTGAGGAGCAACGCGAGCGTTATGGGATCGCGCTGTTTTCCCGGCATCCTTTCACGACGATCCGGGCGGACTTTCTCACGGAGGCGGATCCACGGCTGTTCCGTGAGGCGAGGGGAGCCATCTGGGTGAAGGTCGAACCGGAAGGCGGCAAGCCGTTCCACTTCATCAATACCCACTTCGGCCTCGGACGCACCGAACGCATG
>Ga0307408_100002943_pt1 | contig 11798 bp, 10 predicted proteins | sample 322Cmetagenome_FD_202116 | JGI IMG/M metagenome (GOLD analysis project Ga0307408, IMG submission 202116) | Maize rhizosphere microbial communities from greenhouse at UC Davis, California, United States - 322HYB-C-3 | ecosystem: Host-associated > Plants > Roots > Rhizosphere > Soil | place... | reverse complement strand
CCTGGTCGACGCCGACCTGCTGGTGTTGGACGATCTGTTCCTGGCACGCCGCATCAGCGACAAGGCCGGCGAACTGCTGCAGACGCTGGTGCACCAGCGCTACAAGCTCAAGCGCAGCATCGTGGTGTCCTCCAACCGGGTGGTGCAGGACTGGGGCAAGTACCTCGGCGACAACACGATGGCGACCAGCATCCTCGACCGGCTCATGCACAGAGCGCACATCCTGGAGTTCGAGGGGAAGAGCTATCGATTGAAGGAGGCGGTGTCACGACTCACGCGCTTGACGTCTGCCGACGTCAAGCAGGACTGACAAGCCCGGCGGCAGGATCATGGACTACAATCCGGTCTGTCCTGCCTGGGGGATTTTGACCTGGCCAAAGGTGGGGGAATTTAACCTGGCCAACGGGGTATCCGTCTCGAGATCGCCAAGGCGGCACTGGCGGCAAAGTGCGAGCCACAGCAAGTCAGTTTCGTCCGAGCATTCCACATCGTCCAGTTTGAGCTGCACTGGGCTGCCGTCGTACGTGCTTATGGCAAGCTGCCGTCTTACATGAAACACTTGCGTTCGCGTCTCGTATCAGTCCTCAAAGAACAACGGCCCGGTCGTTCGTACGACCGGGCCGTTAAGGCCAGACCTCAGCGCTACACCGTTCGGTTCCTCAAGCGAGACCTTAACTGAACGGCATTAGCCCCTCGGGGCGCTTTTTTTGTCGGCAATATTTACACATACTGTTGAGTGGACTCAACAGTGCAACACGATAGTTTGCGATTTGCTAAGCTGTTCTCAGGCCAGAGGAGAACATCATGCAAGCTAGACTGATCTGTCTGGGCATGGCGGGCCTGGTCCTCGCCATTGCCGCCGCCTGCGGCTCAACCCGCAGTACTGCTGAGGACGCCGCCAGCAGCCCGGCACCACGCACCAGCGCCAGCTACGTACTGGCACAAGGGGAAATCGTCAAGCTGGCCCCCACCGTCACGCTCAAGCTCGAGCGTGTCAACGACAGCCGTTGTAAAAAAGGCGCAGTCTGCGTCTGGGCCGGCTATATCAGCTACAGCTTCGTGCTGACCGACCGGCAGGGCAATACCAGCTTCGTGCTGGCCGAGGACATGCCGGGCGCCAGCAAGACGGTGACGCGCAACGGGCTGACCTTCACGCTGCTGGGAATTGAGCCGGCCGAGCCTCCATCGCTGAAGGCACCGGCGCCGGATTATCGGGTAAGCTTGCGGGTAAATATTTCCCAGCCAACATAGCTGCCCATGACGCCAAACGCCCTACCCCGACGACTGACTTCCACCATCATCATTGCGCTGGCCTTCAGCGCCCCGGCCTGGGCCAAGACACCGGTTGCCAGCGGCACCGGCGGCGCCGTGGCCACGATCAGCGAACCGGCCTCGCAAGCGGCGCTGGCCATCCTGAACAAGGGCGGCAACGCCGTTGACGCGGCCGTGGCGGCTGCAGCCACGCTGGGCGTGACCGATCCGTTCAGCTGCGGCGTGGGCGGCGGCGGCTTCATGGTGATTTACCTGGCGAACGAAAACCGCGTCATCACGCTCGACCATCGCGAGGTGGCGCCGGCATCCTTCCGCTCCAACGCTTTCGCGCCGGACGGCAAGGCGATGGATTTCGAGACCGCCGTCGCCAGCGGCATGGCGGTGGGCGTGCCGGGCACGGTGCGCGGCTGGCATGATGCGCTGGACCGCTACGGCACCATGTCGTTCAAGCAGGTGCTGGCACCGGCCATCAAGGTAGCGCAAGACGGCTTCAGGCTGAACGATAATTTCGTCGCGCTGGTCAAAGAAAACGAGAAAAAATTCGCGCTGTTCCCCGAAACCTCCGGCCGCTATATGCGGGACGGCAAGGCACTCCCGGCCGGCACCCTGCTGCGCAACCCGGACCTGGCGAAGACCTACCGCCTGCTGTCCACCGGCGGCGTGAAGGCCTTCTATTCAGGCAAGCTGGCGCAGGCGATCGTCGATTCGGTCAACCGCCCTCCCGTTGCTGCCGGCGTTGCGGTCCGCCCGGGCCAGATGTCGCTGGCCGACCTGGCCAACTACGAAGCGCGCTGGCGCCAGCCGGCGCGCAGCACCTACCGCGGCTATGAGCTGGTCGGCATGCCCTTGCCAAGCAGCGGCGGCGTGACGATTGCGGAGGCGCTCAACATCCTGGAAGGCTTCGACCTGAAATCCATGCCGCGCGAGAAGGCGGAGCACCTCTACATGGAAGCAGCGCGCCTGGCCTTCGCCGACCGCAATGCCTACCTGGCCGATCCAGAATACGTCGACGCGCCGGTAGCTGGGTTGACCAGCAAGGAATACGCAGCGCGCCGCCGTGAACTGATCGATCCTACCCAGGCGCACCACCACGCGCAGCCCGGCGACCCTTACCTGTTCCAGCAAGATCCAAGCGTCCCCCTGCGCCCGGCCGCTGCGGCCAAGGCCAGGCTGCTGTCGGAAAGCGCGCATACCACCCACCTGGCGGTGTCGGACAAGGACGGCAATATCGTCGCCTACACTTTCACCATCGAGTCATGGGGCGGCAGCGGCATAACGGTGCCGGGCTATGGCTTCATCCTGAATAATGAGATGACGGACTTCGATTTCGCCGGCCCGCATCCGAACGTGCCCGAAGCCGGCAAGCGTCCGCGCAGCAGCATGTCGCCGACCATCGCCTTCCGCAACGGCAAGCCGGCCTTCACCATCGGCAGTCCTGGCGGTTCCACCATCGTGACCACGGTGCTGCAGACCATCTTCAACCATATCGACCTGGGCATGGACATGCCGGCCGCCCTGAATGCACCGCGCATTTCCGAGCGCAATGGCCAGGCCACTTCCATCGAACCGGGATTCGCGGACAGCGCGCAAGCCAAAGCGCTGGAGCGCTTCGGCCAGCGCTGGGATGTATCAGCCGAGGAAATCGGCGCCGCCAACGCCATCGTCTTCAATCCCGATGGCACCGTGACCGCAGTCAGCGAAGGCAAGCGCCATGGCGTGGGCAGCGCGCTGGTGCAGAAGCGCGGCCACTGATCATCCGTGCTGCTCGCGGCTATCGGCTGGCGCTTCGGCGCGTTCGTTGAGGCCATAGTCGCGCACTACGCTGGCAATGCGCAGGCGGTAATCGGCAAACAGGCGTTCGCGCCCGGCTTGCTGGGCAGCGCGATGCGCTTCCACGCGACGCCACTCCTGCACCGCTTCCTCGTCGCGGAAGAACGATAGCGACAGCATCTTCTCCGGGTTGGTGAGGCTCTGGAAGCGCTCGACGCTGATGAAGCCATCGATCTGCTCCAGCGTTGGCTTGAGCCGCGCGGCGATATCCAGGTAAGCATCCTTGCGCCCCTCTGCGGGCGTTACTTCAAAAATTACTGCAATCATTGGTGGAACTCCGGTATGCGCGCGTTGACGGATGCGCGGTAAGTCCAGGATAGCTGAGGCAGCGGCTTGCTGCGCAGCGCTTCGATACAGCCGGCGGCGATCTGCAGCGCCAGCTGTTGGCCGGGGCAGGCGTGGCGGCCATGGCCAAAGCCGCGGTTCGCTTGGCCGAGCATCACCAGTATCACCTGCCCCGATTCGACCGTCACCCCGCCAACCGCGCAGCGCTCGGCGGCAAAACGGCGGGTGTTGACGATGGGCGGGTCGGTTTCCATCACCTCCGTAACCAGGTCATTGGCATCTTTGCTGGCAGCGCCCTGCTGGAGGGCGACCAGGCTGTTTCCCAGCAGGCCTGCCGTGGCTTCGTATGTCTGCGACAGCAGGCCAACCAGGTTGGCAAGGATGGCGTGGTCATTCTGCCAGCCGGCAGCGGCGGCTTCCCGCGCGACGGCAGCAGCCAGCGAGCCTTCCGGCGCAGCTTGCAGCAATTCGCGCATGGCGGCCAGCAGGCGCAGGCTGGCTGCGTGGGCCTGTTCGATCTGTGCCGCACTGCTCAAGGGTGAAAGGCAGGCCACGAAATCATCCATCCAGCGCGCCACGGCAGGCAACTGGGCGTCAGCGAATCCAAGCAGGCTGGCAATGCTGCTGACGGGCGCTTCGAAGGCCCAGGCGCCGATCGGACGGCCCTCGGCCAGCAGTGCTGCGGCCACGCTCCGGGCGCGCTGCTGCGCCGCCTGCCCGCTTGCTGCCAAAGCCAGCGCACGCTGCAAGGCGAGCTTTGGCACGGCATGGCGTTCCCCCTCGTTCATGCGCACCAGCGCGCCAAACACTTCCCCGGCGCTGCCGCCGGCGATGGCGGCCGGCACCGGCTCGGCCAGCGGCCGCACGCGCAACGCGGGGTGGCCCAGCACCTCTTCCACCAGGGCGGCGCCGGCCGCGATCCACAACCCTCGCCCGGCATCCCATTCCAGCTTCTGCATTTGATTCCTCCGGCAACGTTCAAGAAATTGCAGTATCCTCAAAAAAGAACACCGACAATTCGCCCGACACCGAAATATGGATTCCAAGCTTGCCAACATTGCCGGCGCCATCGCCGAGCCCGCCCGTGCCCGCATGCTGTGCTCCCTGCTGGATGGCCACGCGCGCACCGCCACCGAACTGTCGGTGGTGGCCGAGGTGAGCCCATCCACCGCCAGTGCCCACCTGGCGCGCCTGAAAGATGAGCAACTGCTGGTGCAGCTTGCGCAAGGCAAGCACCGCTACTACCAGCTCGCCAGCCAGGAAGTGGCGGCCGCCCTGGAAGCCTTGCTGGTCGTTGCGGGCTTGCCACGCAATGAATTCAAGCCCAATACGCCCGACCGCCTGCGCAATGCGCGCACCTGCTACGATCACATGGCAGGCACGGTCGCAGTCAGGCTGCACGACCATTTCGCCGCCCAGGGCTGGCTGGCAGATGCCCGCGACGGTTACGATCTGAGCCCTGCAGGCGAACAGCAGTTCCAACAGCTTGGCCTGGACCTGCCGGCGCTGCGCAAGCTGCGGCGCCGCTTCGCCTGCCCATGCCTGGACTGGAGCGAGCGCAAGCCGCACCTGGGCGGGGCGCTCGGAGCGGCCCTGCTGCAACTGGCGCTGAAACGGGGCTGGGTTGAACAGGATCTCGACAGCCGCGCACTGCAAGTGCCACCCAAGGGGGAGCGCCAGATGCTGGCCGCCTTCGGCCTAAGCGGCGTTTAAGATTTTGATAAGATGATGCAGTTTCCTGAATCAAGACGGAGACTCCGGTCGTGAAAAAACTCATTCGTGAAAACAAAGGCTTCATCGTCTTCCTATTGACGCTGGGCGTGTTCCGCACCGCCATCGCCGACTGGAACCCGATTCCGTCTGCCTCCATGCACCCCAACCTGCTGGAAGGCGACGTGGTCTTCGTCAACCGCATTGCCTACGACCTGAAAGTACCGCTGACGGACATCTCCGTCAGCCACCTCGGCGAACCGCAGCGCGGCGACGTCGTCACCTTCTTCTCGCCGGAAGACCGCACCCGCCTGATCAAGCGCATTGCCGCCCTGCCGGGCGACCGCGTTGAAATCCGCGGCGAACACCTGATCATCAACGGCAAGACTTCCGAGTACGCGGTACTGGGCAACGCCACCGAACATATCGACAAGGTCGGCGACCTGGAGGCGCTGCAACTGAAGGAGCACAATGCCAACGCCAGCTACAGCATCCAGGTGTTGCCGCAGGTAGATGCGAAGCGCGACTTCGGCCCCGTCACCGTGCCGGCCGACAGCTACCTGATGCTGGGCGATAACCGCAACAACAGCCGCGACTCGCGCTTCATCGGCTTCGTGCCGCGCAAGCTGCTGATCGGGCGCGCCGAGCGCGTGCTGGTTTCGGCCGACATCCTTGGCAACTGGGCGCCACGCACGGAACGCATCGGCATGAGCTTGCGGCCATGATCGACTTCCAGGGACTGGCCAAGCACTACGGCGAATTTCCCGCCGTGCAGCCGCTGACACTCACGGTTCGGCGCGGCGAAGTGTTCGGCTTCCTTGGACCAAATGGCGCGGGCAAGACCACAACTATCCGCATGATGATGGGCATCCTGGTGCCCAGCGCCGGCCGCGTGCTGGTCGACGGACTCGATTGCCAGGCCGATGCCGCCGAGGTGAAGCGCCTCGTCGGCTACCTGCCCGACAACCCGATCTTCTACGATTTCCTGCGCGGGCGCGAAATCCTGCAGTTCGTGGCGGAGATGCATGGCATGCCGCGCAAGGCCGCTGTCGCCCGCGCCGCCCAAATGCTGCAGGAGTTCGGCCTGCTGGACGTGAGCGAGGAATTCGCCGTCAACTATTCGATGGGCATGAAGAAGAAGCTGGGCCTGGCCTGCGCCCTGGTGCACGATCCCGCCGTGCTGATCCTGGACGAACCGATCAACGGCCTCGACCCGCGCGCCGCACGCGAAGTGCAGGACCGCCTGGTCGCCAGCGCCGCCGCCGGCAAGACCATCTTCGTTTCAACCCACTTGCTGGACATGGCGCAACGCATGTGCAACCGGGTCGGCATCATCAACCGCGGCGCCCTGGTCGCCACCGGCTCGCTGGAAGAACTGCGCGGCGCCAGCAGCGACAACAGCACGCTGGAAGAGCTGTTCCTCAAATTCACCGACGAAGACAGCCTGGCCGCATGATGGACCTGCCCAGCGCCCCGCGTGCATTCTGGCTGCTTGCACGCCTGCGGCTGTTGCGGCTCCTGAACATCGGCAACGCGCTGCGCTTCCGCAAGGGTTGGCTCGGCCCCAGCCGCGCACCCACGCGCGGCAAGAAAAATGCACGCTGGGTCGTCACCCTCGTGCTATCGGCCTTCATGCTGTTCGCCTTCCTGAATACCGCCAGCACATCCCTGCTGAACATGCAGTGCCGGCTCCCCACCGGCAGCCAGTGCGCAGCAGCGGAATCGGACGCCGCGCCACGAGCAGCCATGCGCAAGGCGCGCAAGGAGCTGCAGGCGGCACCCTTCCATCCGATGCTGATGCAGGCTGCCGTAATGCAGGCCACCCTGCTGTTCGGGATTGCCTTCCTGCTGCCGCTGGGCAGCAAGGAGCTGGCGCAGCCGGACTGGGACCTGGAATGGCTGGTCACGCTGCCGTTGGAACGGCGCACTTTGCTGCTGGCGCGCATCGCGGAACGCACGCTGGCCAATCCGTCCGGCATCCTCGCGCTATGGCCGGTGTGCATGGCAGTGGCCTGGTATTCGGGCTACCGCTGGAGCACACCTTTCCTGGCCGCCGCCTGCACCCTGCCCTTGCTGGCATGTGCCGCCACGCTGCGCACCGTGGCCGATACGGGACTGCGCCTGCGCCTCGCACCTTCGCAGCTGCGCAACCTGCAGGCCATCGCCTCCGTGGCCAGCATGCCGCTGATGTACCTGGCCATGTCGCTTGCCATGCCGACCGCCACGCTGACGCTGGGCTGGGCCGCGCGATTCCCGGCCTGGACATTGTGGACGCCGCCTGGCCTGGCGCTGCAGGCCCTGAATGCACGCGAGGCACTGCATGGCCTGGGCTACGGAGTGCTGCTGGCGGCAGAAACCGTCATCCTGTTGTGGCTTGGCCTGCGCCTGCTGAATGCCTTGCTGGCCGACGGCGTGGTCGCTACCGGTTCGCGCGAAACCGGGCGCGGTGCCGGTTCGCGCTCCGCTTTTGCCGGCTGGGCGCTTGGCACGCCGCTGCAAAGGCGCGAACTGCGCCTGCTAAGCCGCGACCGCAACTTCCTGGTGCAAAGCCTGCTGATCCCCCTGATCATCTTCGGCAGCCAATTGGTTCTGAACGGCCAGGTGAAGAACATGGACCAGTTCATCAGCGACCCGGCGCTGCTGTCTTCCGTCGCCTTCGGACTGGGCGCCTATGTGCTGATGCTGTCAGCCTTCCAGACCATCAATACCGAAGGCCATGCACTATGGCTGCTCTATACCTACCCGAAGAGCATAGGCAGCATGCTGGCCGAGAAGGCGCAGCTATGGTCGCTACTGGCCCTTGTCTATCCACTGGCCGTATCCGCGATGGGGCTGTGGTTCGGCGTGCCGGCCGACGGGCGTTTGCTCTCGCAACTGGTGCTGGTCATGGCCGGCATTCCGATATTCGCTACGATCGCCGTGGCGCTCGGTGTCTGGGCTTGCGATCCGCTGGCGCAGGACATGCACGCCCGCGTGCGCCCTACTTTCGCCTACGCCTACCTGATCCTGTCGTCGCTCTACACCTACGCCCTGAACACCCGCGAATGGCATGTTCGCCTGGCCGCGATCGTACTGCTTTCTTCCCTGGCCCTGTCGCTGTGGCAGCGCGCCCGCGATGCGCTGCCCTACCTGCTCGATCCCAGCGCCTCACCGCCGCCACGCGTTTCAGCCTCGGACGGCATCATTGCGGCGATCTTTTTCTTCCTGCTGCAAATGCTGGTGGCCGGAGCGCTATACCTGGCCGGCAAGCCGGTGACGCTGCCAACCGTAACCCTGTCTTTCGCGGTGGCCGGTGCCCTGGTCTACGGGCTGGCGCGCCTGCTGTATTGGCGCAACGGCACCGGCGGCGTGCCGCGCCTGTGGAATGGAACCTGGGACACTGCCTGGCGCAGCACCATCGGCTGGGGCCTGCTGATGGCACTGCCCGCGCTGGCCTGCGGCTTCCTGTGGCTGGCTATCCTGCGCCAGTTTGGCGCCATGCCAAGCGCGCCGCCACCGGTCGCGCTGGCGTGGCTGGCGCCACTGGCAGTGCTGGCTGCACCGGTCTTCGAAGAGTTCATCTTCCGAGGCCAGATTTACGGCGGCCTGCGCCGCTCCCTGCCCGCCTGGCAGGCCATGGCCGCCAGCGCAGCGCTGTTCGCCGTTATCCATCCGCCGCTGGCGATGGCGCCGGTATTCGTGCTTGGCCTGTGTGCAGCAATCGCCGCAGAACGCAGCAAATCGCTGCTGGCGCCCATGCTGGCGCACGCACTGTACAACGCCGGCATGCTCACTATGCAGTTTTAGAACAGCGGTCCGCAGGAAATCGTCCCGCGCCGCAGTGCGTGATTGTTATCCTGTGCATCATCCGCCCAGATGAACGTCTTCAGCTGATTGATGCACTCCGATTCAGGAGCGATTGCGATGCCTTCGTTATTCATATTGGACATCGAGCCAGGCCGGTTATAGCCTTTGCGTAAGACGAATTTGCCTTTTGTCGGAGAGCCAGCAGTGATGTCGACCGATAGCACAGTCGTTTTGCCGCCGCAGTTGTTGTCACAGGCAGCCCACAGGATATTGTTGTCCCGATCGAACGACAGATCCATGACCTGCGGCTGGCCGCTCGCAAAGGTAGCAACGCGCACGTAGCTGGAGCCGGAATGGTTGAGCGCATAGGCGTAGATTTGTCCGTTAGCTTCCAGGCCAACAAAAAACAAGCCTGTGCCGTGCGAGGGGTAATTCGCAGGATCGTAAGGAAGCTGGGTGTTTTCGTCGATGAACTGGCTCGCTTGCAGGTAGCGGTCCGGCACCCAGGTAATTGCTTCCAGGCCGGCATTGGAATCGACTTTAGGCAGGTCCGCCGTCAGGTTCCATTCGTTTGTTGCGTTCAGGGTGGTGCCAGTCGCGTTGGTGTCGTAACGCAGGACGCTCAGGCGGCTCGAACCGCTTCCATCGCGCTCGGATGCCACATAGACTGCCGGAGAGGTCAGTTCAGCCATGGTCACGCCTTCCGCATCGGGTGCGCCGGTGCCGTTCGGGTAACGCAAGGTCCTGCCATTGCCCCAGTTGTTAGCGGTGTTCTTCACGTAATTGCTGCCATTCCAGGTCAGGCTATAGAGCTTGGACGGGGAATTCTGCACGGCCCACAACGCGGCAGGGTTCGAAGCCGCGGCAGGCTGGTAGAACAGGCCACTCAAGTTTTCGCCGAAGGTGCTGGCCTGGTCGGCGGTTACCACGGTGCTGCTGGTCGGCCAGGCGACATAGCTGGCCGCCATCGATTGGGTACTCAGCAAACCGATTGCGCATCCCAGGAAGAACTTTGCGAACCTTGATGAAGTGGATTTTTTCATTTGCCTGATCTCCGTGTATGTGTGTGCGTTGCACACCGTAGCAACCGAATGTGAATTGGCGATGACAGGCAAAAAAAACGGTGGCCTGTTTCCAGGGCCACCGCAAAGAAGAACGCCATGGGGGCGTCAACGGAGGTAAATCGTATTAACGGGACTGGTGCGACATCATCCAGGCGACGAAAGCTTCACGGTTGCGCGAACAGATCAGCACCTTGCCGCGGCCGGAGAAGCGCAGCACCATGCCTTCGCCGCTGGTCACCGAGTTGACCAGGTTGCCGAACAAGCCACCGCCGGAGCGGGTCACCACTGCCAGCTCGTAGCGCAAAGCGCTATCCCAGGCGACGACATGGGCATTGTCGATCACGACTTCCTTGCCTGGTTCCACGTCGACTTCATGCAGCGCGCCGAAGCCCGACACCACCAGTTGGCCGGAGCCAGTCGATTCGGTGATGAAGAAGCCGCCGCTCTGCCCGAACAGCGCGTTGCCGACGTTCTGGGTGCGTACCCGCAGGTCGATGCCGCTGCTGGCCGCGACAAAGGCGCCGTCGCTGATCAGGTACTGGCGCTCGCCCACTTCCAGCACGCGCATTGCGCCCGGAAGGTTCGGCGACAGCAGGCAGTTGCCGTCGCCGCCAGTCGCTTCGATGTTCTGCTGGAAGAAGGACTCGCCGTTCGCCAGGGAGCGCATCAGCGCACCACCCAGGCCGCCACGCATCTTGCCTTTCAGCTCGAGCGTGGAATCCATCATTACCATCGCATTCGATTCGCAGAAGATGCGCTCGCCCTGCTTCATCGACACCTGCAGGAAGGGATCGATATCCCCGGTTACTTTAAAAGTCGTCATAGTTTCAGGCTCCCTTCAATTCAAGTTTCTTGTGGCGGATCGAAGACCACAGCGATGCCACGATAAATGCCACACCAATCAGGCCGGTAATCACTTCCGGAATATGGAACTTCATGCTGGCCAACATGATCACGGCCAGGATGCCGATTGCGTAGTGCGCACCGTGCTCCAGGTAGACATACTCTTCGAGCGTGCCTTTGTGCACCAGGTAGACCGTCATGGAGCGCACGAACATCGCGCCAATGGCCAGGCCCAGCATGATGATCACGACGTCACTGGTGATCGCAAACGCGCCAATCACGCCGTCGAAGGAGAAGGAAGCATCCAGCACTTCCAGGTAGAGGAAGCCACCCACGCCGCCGCGCTTGACCAGCTCACCGGCATTCACGCCGCCTTCTTCACCCTTTTCCATCCAGGTCGACAACGCATCCACGCCAACGTAGGTCAGCAGGCCCCACATGCCGGCCACCAGCACGATGAACTTCTGCGATTCTTCGACGATGCTGAGGCTGCCCAGCAGCACGCCCATCGAAATCATGATGGCAATCGAAGATACCTTGCCCAGCGCGCCCAGCTTGCGTTCCACATTGCCCAGCCAGTGCATCTGCTTTTCATGGTCGAAGATGAAGTTCAGGAACACCATCAGCAGGAACATGCCGCCGAATGCCGCCACCTCAGCGTGGTGGTTGGTCAGGTGCGTCGAGAAGGCTTTCGGGTCGTTCAGCGCCAGCGTCCACACATCGGGGATGCTGAGGTCTGCTGCTACTGCAACGATCACCAGCGGGAATACCAGGCGCATGCCGAAAACCGCGATGATGATGCCGACACCAAGGAACAGCTTTTGCCAGAATTCGTCCCAGTTTTTCAGGACGGAGGCATTGACAACTGCGTTGTCGAAGGAGAGCGAGACTTCCATCACGCTCAGGATGAAGGCGATCCAAAGGGCCGCCAGGGCGCCACTGACGCCAGTTTGTTGGTACCCCCACCAGCCTGCCACAGCAAGACAGATGAAGGAGACCAGGAATGAA
>Ga0307408_100002942_pt1 | contig 11800 bp, 9 predicted proteins | sample 322Cmetagenome_FD_202116 | JGI IMG/M metagenome (GOLD analysis project Ga0307408, IMG submission 202116) | Maize rhizosphere microbial communities from greenhouse at UC Davis, California, United States - 322HYB-C-3 | ecosystem: Host-associated > Plants > Roots > Rhizosphere > Soil | place: USA... | reverse complement strand
CCTGATCGGGCTCTACAACCTGCAGGGGCGCGGCGGCACCGAGTTCCAGCGCCAGGGCATCGGCGGCGCGGTCCTCAACACGATCCCCGGCGGCTACTTCGACGCGCTCTCGAACATCGGCAACCTCACGGCACCGACCTGGTCGCTGCGGCTGGCCCTGAATTACCCCCTTGGTCAGAGCACGACCGAGGCGCAGTATGCACGTGCCAAGGTCCAGGTGACGCAGACTCAAGCGCAAGTGAAGCAGGCCGAGCTGATCATCGCGACCGAGGTGACCAACGCGGCGCTGAACGTGCAGAACAATCTCGAAGCGGTGCAGGCCTCCGGTGTGGCACGCGAGTTGTCGGAGCAGCGCCTTCAGGCCGCACAGAGCAAGTTCGAGGTCGGCATGGCGACCAACTTCGAAGTCGTGCAGGCGCAGCGCGACCTCGCGGACTCGCGCAGCCTGGAGCTTCGGAACATCCTCAACTATCGCAAGGCGATCGTCGACTACCAGCGGTCGCAGCTCGCCGGCACGTCACGCACCGTGACGGCCATCCGCTGAGATTTACGGAGCGTCATGCGTAAAGCCCTGCTCTTCCTCGTCCTCGGCGGCGCGCTCGGCCTCGCCCCGGCCTGCAGTAAAGACGACGGCAGCGCCGCGGCGTCGGGGGCCACCGCCCCGGCCGGGGGTGGCGGTGCCCGAGGTGGCGGCGGTGCGCGCGGCGGCCGGCCGCCGATGCCTGTGGAATTCGCCGTGGTCAAGCGCGCGCCGGTCGCTGAACAGATCATGATCGTCGGCAACCTGATTGGCGCGGCCACGGTGCAGGTCGTCCCGCGCGTGAACGGGCGCCTCGCGACGGTCAACGTACAACTCGGCGACTCGGTCCGGCGCGGTCAGACCGTGGCAAAGGTCGAGGACATGGAAATCCAGGAACAGGTCCGTCAGGCGGAAGCGGCGTTCAAGGTGGCCCAGGCCACGATTCGGCAGCGCGATGCCGATCTCAAGCTCGCCAGGACCAACAAGGAGCGCTCGGAAAGCCTTTATAACCGGCAGCTGCTGCCGCAGCAGACCTACGACGACACCGTCGCCCGTCTCGAAGCGGCCCAGGCGCAGAACGATCTGGCGAATGCCCAGTTCGAACAGGCCAAGGCGCGGCTCGAGGAGCTGAAGATCACCCTGCAGAACACGATCATCGCGTCGCCGGTCGACGGCTTCGTCGGCAAGCGCTTCTCCGATCCGGGGGCATTCGTCGGTCCCAACTCTCCGGTCGTGTCGGTGGTCGACATCCACATTGTCCGGATGGTCGCGAACCTGGTCGAGAAGGACTTGAAGCGTGTCCACGCCGGGACGGTCGCCGCGGTCGAAGTGGACGCGTTCCCGGGGGAGAAATTCTCCGGCCGGGTGAGCCGCGTCGCCCCCGTCTTCGATCCCGCCACCCGCACCGCGGAGATGGAGATCGAAATTCCGAACGGCAACTACCGCCTGAAGCCAGGCATGTATTCGCGGGTGCAGCTGACCGTCGATTCGCGCGACAACGCACTGACGGTGCCGCGGAATGCGCTCGTCGAGATTGATGGCAAGCCGGGCGTGTTCGTCGCGAGCGCCGGAGGCGGCGGCAACGCGGCCCGCGGTCAGGGACAGGGGCAGGGCGGTGCGACCGGAACTCAGGGTCACGCACAGCAGCCGGGCGCGGGCCAGGCCCAGGGGCAGGGAGCGCCAGCCATGACCGCGAAATTCCTGCCGGTGCAGACCGGCATTCGCGACGGCGAACACATCGAGATCACATCAGGGCTGCAGGACGGCGCGCGCGTGATCACCACCGGGGCGGGTGCGCTCAAGGACGGCGACCGGATCGTCGCCGCGACTCCGGAAGGCCGTGGCCGCAACGGAGACGGCGGCGGCGGCGAGCGTGCGAATCGTGAAGGACCGGGACAACGTCAAGGGAGCGATCGATGAGTATTCCCCGCCTGGCAATCGAACGGCCGGTCACGATGTTCATGCTCTCGGGCGTGATCATGCTGATTGGCGCTGTCTCCCTGGCACGACTGCCGGTCGACCTGATGCCGGATGTGTCCTATCCGAGCCTGACGGTCCGGGTCCAGTACGGCGGCGTCGGTCCGCTCGAAATGGAGGAACTCGTCACACGTCCCATCGAGCAGGCGATGGCCGCGGTCGCCGGCCTCGAACGGCTCGAATCCACGTCGTCGGAAGGCAGCAGCCGCGTCACCCTCAATCTCGCCTGGGGCACCGACCTCAACGAGGCCGCCGACGACGTGCGGAGCCGGCTCGATCGCGTACGCGGCCGGCTGCCTGAAGAAGCGGACGCGCCGACGGTCTTCAAGTTCGACGCGAACTCGTTTCCGATCATGAGTGTCGGCCTCGAAGGCGACTACGATCGCGTGAAGCTCCGCGAGATCGCCGAGCACGACCTGTCGCAGCGCCTCGAGCGCGTCCCCGGCGTGGCCGCGGTCACCGTGCAGGGCGGCCTGCGGCGCCAGATTCACGTGGAACTCTCGAAGGAGAAAATTCGCGCTCTCGACCTGCCCGTCGATCGCGTCGTCAACCTGCTCCGGACCGAGAATCAGAATATCCCCCTCGGCGAAATCGACGAAGGCGATCGCACGTATCTGGTCCGCAGCCAGGGCCAGTTCGAAAACATCGACGAAATCCGGGACATGGTCGTCATGACCCGGGCCGGCGTCCCGGTGTACATGAAGGACATCGCGGACGTGACCGACTCGACCGAGGACTTCCGCAGCTTCACGCGAATCAACGGCCGCCCGGGGGTTCGGCTCAGCATCACCAAGCAGTCGGGCACCAACACGGTCCAGATCGCTGACGGCGTTCGCCAGGAAATCGAACGCATCAACCAGGGCTCGACCGGGATCAAGATGACCGTGCTGAACGACAGCTCGATCTTCATCAAGCGCGCGATCACGTCAGTGCAGGAGCACGCGCTGGTCGGCGGGGCGCTGGTCATGCTCATCATCTTCCTGTTCCTGCGCGACCTGCGCGCGACGTTCATCGTCTTCACGTCGATTCCGATCTCGGTGATCGGCACCTTCGCGCTGCTCTACTTCAACGGCTACACGCTGAACACGATGACGTTCGGCGGCCTGGCGCTCGGCATCGGCATGATCGTCGACGCGTCGATCGTCGTGCTGGAAAACACCTTCAGGCACATGGAGCACGGCAAGGATCGCATGCAGGCCTCGATCGACGGCAGCGAGGAAGTCTGGTCGGCGATCCTTGCGTCCACGCTCACCCACATCGCCGTCTTCGTGCCGCTGCTGTTCCTGACCGGTGTCTCCAGTATCCTGTTCAAGCAGCTGGCGGTCGTGGTGATGTTCTCGCTGACGATGTCACTCTTCGTCGCCGTCACCATCGTCCCGGTGATGTGCTCGCGGCTGCTGACGCTCCCGCCGCCGGTCGACGCGCGCAAGGGCATCAGCGGCCGCCTCTATACGCTCAGCGAGAACTTTCTGAACGGCATGGATAGCGCCTACGGCCGGGTGATCCACCGGGCTCTGCACCACCGGCCGACGATCATCGCGACCGGGACCGCGTTGACGGTGCTCGCGGTCTTCCTGTTCGGGACGATTGGCTTCGAGCTGATGCCGCAGGCCGATGAGGGCGAGGTCCAGGTGAGCGCGGAATTGCCGGTTGGATCGAGGGTCGAGCGGCATGAGGAGGTCGCGCTGCGGCTGGAAAGTCTCGGCAAGGAGTACGTTCCTGAAGCGATCGACATCTCGACCAACGGCGGTAGCGGCGGAGGTTTCGGCGGTGGCGGTGGTGGGGGTGGCGGCGGCAGCAGCCGCACGCAGATGACGATCAGGCTCGTCCCCAAGGACGAGCGCCGCCGGTCGAGCGAGCAGATCGCGCGCGATCTCAACCGGCAGCTCGCCAGCGTCATTCCGGGCGTCATCATCACGACCAGGGCCTCGGGCGGCAACCAGCAGGCCAACCGGCTGATGGGCGGCGGCGGCGACTCCCGTATCGCGGTCGAGATCCTTGGCGACGACCTGCAGCAGGCGCAGCGGGTCGCGCAGGACGCCAAGAGCGTGATGGATCGCGTCCCGGAGGTGCGGAACGCCCGTGTCGGCCGCGACGAAGGGCGGCCCGAACTGGCGGTCCAGGTGGATCGGCCGAAGGCCGCCCTGTTCGGACTGTCGGTGACCGGCGTCGCCAACTCGATCCGGACAAGCGTCGGCGGCACGCAGGCCGCGTTCTTCCGCGAGGCCGGCAACGAATACCCGATCGTCGTCCGGCTCCGCGAAGCGGACCGTGAACGCATCGAGGACCTGAACGACATCCTGATCAACACGCCGGGGGGCCAGGTGCTCCAGGCGAAGAACCTGATGGCGCTCCGCAACCAGGCGGGGCCCACCGAGATTCAGCGCAAGAACCAGGAGCGCGTCATCCGGGTCACCGCCGAGCCCGAAGCCGCGCTCAGCGACGGCATCGAGGCGGTGAAGGCGCGGCTCGGCGACATCCGGGTGCCGCCGGACTTCCAGGTCGGCTTCGGCGCCGAGGCCGAAGAGCAGGCCCGCGCGTTCTCGCAGCTCCAGATGATGCTGATCCTCGCCGTGGTCCTCGTCTACGCGGTCATGGCCTCGCAGTACGAGTCGCTGCGGGATCCGTTCATCATCATGTTCTCGGTTCCGCTGGCGGCAATCGGCGTCGTGCTGGCGCTCAAGCTGACGGGAACCACCTTCAGCCTGCAGGCCTACATCGGCGTCATCATGCTCGCCGGCATCGTCGTGTCGAACGCGATCCTGCTGGTGGACTACACGAACGTCCTCCGGCGCCGCGACAAGCTGCCGCTGCGCGAGGCGGTCGAGACGGCGGGCCGGGTCCGGCTGCGGCCGATCCTGATGACCTCCATCGCGACCGTGCTCGGGCTGGTGCCAATGTCGCTGGGAATCGGCGAGGGGGCTGAACTGCAGGCGCCGCTCGCCCGCGTCGTGATCGGCGGCCTGATCGCCTCGACGATGATCACGCTCGTGTTCGTGCCGACGGTTTACACGTTGTTCGAAGAAGGCTTGAAGGGCCTGCGTACCAAGCACGCCGAGTAGCGTTCCCGGCCCCGGCGTCGTATTAGCTTTATCAACGGGCAGGCTGCGGTACGCCGCGGCCTGCCCTGTTTCACGAGATGGCACCGTGCTGTCACAGAAGTGCCACGAATCCCGATCCCAGTCCTGTAAAGGGACCTGGGGCCAATCATCATGAAGAAGCTGATTCTGTTCGTAGTCGTGCTCGCGCTGGCAGGCGGCGGGTTCTATTACTACAAGGTCGCGACAAGTAAGCCCGAACCCACCGTCCTCACCCAGCCCCTCTCGCGCGGAGACGTCGTCGAGACGGTCGGCGCGACCGGCACGCTCGAAGCGGTCGAAACGGTTGACGTCGGCACACAGGTCTCCGGCGTCGTCCAGGAGCTCTTTGCGGACTTCAACACGATCGTGAAAAAGGGTCAGGTGATCGCCAGGCTGGACCCGCAGCTGATCCAGACGCAGATCGAGCAGCAGACCGCGAACGTGGCGCGCGCCGAAGCCGAGGTCGACCGCCTGCGAGTCTCGCTCGCCGATGCGAAGCAGAAGCTGGATCGCGCACAGCAGATGTCGGCGAAGCAGCTGATTCCCAAGACCGAGCTCGAGTCGGCAGAAGTGAACGTCCGGTCGGCGGAGGCGCAGATCAAGTCGTCGGAGGCCAGCCTCACGCAGGCGCGGGCGCAGTTGAACAACCAGAAGGTGAATCTCGGGTACACCACGATCGTGGCGCCGATCGACGGCATCGTCATCTCGCGCAACGTCGACCAGGGACAGACCGTCGCCTCGAGCATGAACGCGCCGACGCTCTACGTCATCGCCGCAGACCTGACGAAGATGCAGGTGCTCGCCAATATCGACGAAGCCGACGTGGGCAGGATGCGTCCCGGACAGCGGGTGACGTTCCGGGTAGACGCCTTCCCCACCGACACCTTCGTCGGCGAGGTCGAACAGGTCCGCCTCCAGCCGGCCGTCGTGCAGAACGTCGTGACCTACTCGACGGTCATCGCGGTCCCGAACCAGGACTTGAAGCTGAAGCCCGGGATGACGGCCAACGTCAACATCGAAATCGCCCGCCGCAACAACGTGCTGCGGATTCCAAACGCGGCCACGCGGTTCCGGCCGACGCCGGAGATGTTCCAGGTCCTCAATCAGGCGGTGCCGCCCGAGCTCGAACGCGGGCGCGGGGGCCGCGGCGGACGCGGCGAGGGGATGCGCGGCGGCAATCAGCCGGGCGATCCTGGTGGCGCGGGTGGCCCGGGTGCCGGAGCTCAAGCAAATGCCGGCCCGTCGAGTGCGGCAGGAGCGCCTGCGGCGGGTGGCCCTCCCGCGGCAGCACAGGTGAACCCGTCGGCACAGCGGCCACAGGCGACCGCGAACGCTGGCGCGCCTCGACAGGGTCGCGAGAACGCACGCCCTGAAGGTGCCAGCGACGGCGGCGCGCAGGCGAACAGCGCCGGGGGCGGAGCCGGTCCACGAGGCGAGCGTTCCGGCGGCGGTAGCGGCCCCGGGGGGGAAGGGTTCGGCCGCGGCGGTGGCGGCGGACGCGGCTTCGATCCGAACATGACGCCTGAGGAGCGCCGCAAGCGGTTCGAGGAGCGGCTGGCGCAGATGACGCCCGAGGAGCGCGAACGCTTCCAGGCACGGATGCGCGAAGGCGGCGGTGGGCGCGGTGGGTTTGGCGGCGGCAACCGTGACGGCGGCGCTGGCACGCCCGGCGGCGGGTTCGGCGGAAACCGGCAAGCCGGGACGGCGGGGAATCCGGCGGCCGGAGGCGGTCGCGGAACGGCGCCGGGCGGCGACTACCAGGCGAATCGCGCGCGCGCGAACCAGGGCCCCGCAGGGGCTGCGACGCCTCAGTCGCGCACCATGGCGTCGGGCGCGACGACGATCGACTCGTTGTTCGCACCGATTCAGATCCAGGAGACCCGCGGCAGCGCATGGCAGTACGAAAACAGGCAGCTGAAGATGCTGCGCCTCCGCCTGGGCGTGAGTGACGGTACGTTCACCGAAATCGTGAACGAGAACGAGGTCCCCGCCAACGCGGAAGTCGTCACGAGCATGACGACCGGACTCGAGCAGAGGACCACGACTCCGAATCAGCAGAACAACCCGTTGATGGGTCCCCAGCGCGGCGGCCCCGGCGGCCGTGGTCCTGGCGGTGGCGGCGGGGGCGGCGGCCGAGGCCGCGGGTAAGCCTTCGATGGCTGAGACACAATCGGTCAAGCCCGTCATCGAGGTCAAGGACCTCGTCAAGACGTACCATGTCGGCGAGGTCACGGTCCGCGCGCTGCGCGGCGCCAACTTCGCCGTCACTCCCGGCGAGTTCGTCGCGGTGACCGGTCCGTCGGGTTCCGGCAAGTCGACGCTGATGCACATCCTCGGCTGTCTGGATCGGCCGACGAGCGGTCAGTACTTCCTGGACGGGCGCGACGTGTCGCGGATGTCGAAAGACGAGCTCGCGAACGTCCGCAACAACAAGATCGGGTTCGTCTTCCAGGGATTCAACCTGCTGTCGCGCACCACGGCGCTCGACAACGTGGAGCTGCCGCTGCTCTACAACAGCGGGAAGAACAAGCTGAAATCCGCGGAGCGCCACAAGCGCGCGATGGAGTCGCTCACAGCGGTCGGTCTCGGCGAACGGTACCATCACTACCCGAATCAGCTGTCCGGCGGGCAGCAGCAGCGGGTGGCAATCGCGCGGTCGCTGATCAATCGCCCCTCGATCATCCTTGCCGACGAACCGACCGGCAACCTCGATACGCGCACGAGCATCGAGGTCATGGGGATCTTCCAGAAGCTGAACATCGAGCGCGGGATCACGATCATCCTGATTACCCACGAAATGGACATCGCGGAGTACGGCACGCGGCTGGTGCGGTTCCGCGATGGCAAGATTCAGATCGATCAGAAGATTCAGCATCGGCGCAACGCGGTCGAGGAGCTCGCCAAGCTGCCGCCGCCGGAACCGGAAGAGCCGCACGTCCCGTCGGACGAGAAACCGGTCGAACACCTCGGCGGCGTGGTGTAGGAGACGCCCATGTCGATTTTGATGACGTTGCGGATCGCATTGAAGGCGCTCAACCGGAACAAGATGCGCACCATCCTCACGATGCTGGGGATGATCATCGGCGTCGGGGCCGTCATTACGATGGTCGCGCTCGGCCGCGGCGCGCAGGCGACGATCGAAGAGCAGGTCAAGTCGGCCGGCACCAACCTGATCAACATCAACGCCGGAAACTTCCAGCAGGGCGGCGTGCGCCAGGGCGCCGGGATGGCGACCAGCTTGACCGCCGAAGACGCCACGGCACTGCGCCAGGTGCCCGGCGTGCAGTACGTCTCGGCGGGCGTCAACTCGCGCGGCCAGGTCATCGCCGGCAATCAGAACTGGTCGACCCAGGTCCAGGGCGTGGACGTCGACCTGCCGGCGATTCGCAGCTGGCCGACCAAGTACGGCTCGTTCTTCACGCCGCAGGACGTCAACACCGCCGCCAAGGTGGCGGTCCTCGGCACGGTCGTGTCAGACACGCTCTTCGGAACGGACGTCGACCCGACCGGCCAGATCATCCGTATCCGCAACCAGCCGTTCAAGGTGATCGGCGTGATGACGAGCAAAGGCCAGGGGCCCTTCGGCCAGGATCAGGACGACACGATCTTCACACCGTATACGACCGTCCAGAAGAAGCTGCAGGGGATTCAGCACATCAACAACATCACGGTGTCGTCGGAGACGCCGGACACGGCACCGGTGTCAGACGCCATAAGCGTCGTGCTTCGCACCCGGCACAAGCTGCCCCCGGGTGAGCCGGACGACTTCATGGTACGCACCCAGGAAGAGATCGCCAGCGTCCGCACCGAGACAACGCGAACGATGACGACGCTGCTGGCGGCCATTGCCGGCGTCTCGCTGCTGGTCGGCGGCATCGGCATCATGAACATCATGCTCGTGTCGGTGACCGAGCGCACGCGCGAGATCGGCCTGCGGCTCGCCATTGGCGCGCGCGGCTCCGACGTCCTCCTGCAGTTCCTCGTCGAGGCGATCGTGATCAGCCTCTTCGGCGGCCTGCTCGGCATTGGCCTGGGCTTCGGCCTGTCCGCGGCGCTGGAGAAATTCCTCCAGTGGCCGACTTCGATCCCTCCGAACGCCATCGCCATGGCCTTCGGGTTTGCAGCCGCGACCGGCGTATTTTTTGGTTTTTATCCGGCGCGAAAGGCTGCAGGGCTTGACCCAATCGAGGCGCTGCGGTACGAGTAGGCGGTTGGCCTACGGTTGTTGTCTTACAGAAGGAGAGCAACATGAAGTTGGCACGGGTGGGAGTCGTCGCGGCCGCAATACTCGCGGTAGCGACGCTGGCGTGGGCTCAGAAACCTGATTTCTCTGGCACCTGGACGCTCGATCCGGCAGCGAGTGAAGGCGGCGCCGGTGGTGCGCCGGGCGGCGGTGGCGGTGGCGGTGGACGCGGCGGCGGCCGTGGCGGCGGCCTCGGTCAGGGCGGCACCGTGAAGCAGACGGCCGATGCGCTTACGGTCGAGCGCACCATCGGCGAGAACAAGATCACCAGCACCTACAAGCTCGACGGCAGCGAGAGCAAGAACACCATGATGGGTCGCGGTGGTCAGTCGGTGGAGTCAGTCTCCACCGCGAAGTTCGACGGACAGACGCTCGTCATCACCACCAAGATGGACATGGGGAACGGGCCGCAGGAGAGCACGCAGAAGTGGGCGGTCAGCGGCAGCACCCTGACCATCGAAACCACCAACGCGCGCGGAACCCAGAAGATGGTTTACAAGAAGTAGGATATTCGGTCGAAGGTACGTAGAGGGCCGAGGTACATTCCCCGGCCCTTTTTTTTTCCTGTCGGTTCAGGGTTCCGGGTGCCCGGTTCCGGGTTCGGTTCGAGGTTCCCGGTTCCGGGTTCGGTTCGAGGTTCCCGGTTCCGGGTTCGGTTCGAGGTTCACGGTTCAGGGTTCCGTCTCGAAACTCCCCCGCTGAACCCCTCAACCGTGAACCGTGAACCGTGAACCGTGAACCGAACCTGGAACCTTGAACCGAACCTGGAACCTGGCACCCTGGAACCCGGAACCTACCTCGTTTCATCCTGTAACAACACTCTCAGCAATTCGGTAACCTTCAACCCCGTCACCGGATCGCGCATCTCCGGAGCGACCTCCGCCAACGGACCCAGCACGAAGAAGCGTTCGCGGAATCTCGGGTGCGGCAGCTCGAGTCCCGGCTGACTCACGACCGTGTCGCCAAGCAGGATCAAATCCAGGTCGAGCGTGCGGGGCGCTCCCGGGAAAGGGCGAGTACGGCCGTGTTCGGCCTCGATTTGCAACAGAAGATCGAGCAGCTGCCGCGGCGTGAGCGTGGTTTCTCCGACCAGGACAGCGTTGAGATAGAGCGGCTGCGACTGCAACCCCTCGCCTTCGGGTTCGGTTTCGATGAGATCGGAAAGGACCGGCGAGGAAAGGTATGGAGCCAGGCGGTCCGCGCCGAATGCGATCGCAGCGCGCCGATCCCCGAGGTTGCTGCCGAGCGCGATGGCAACGCGGGTCGCCGGCGCCAACCTTATTTCGTGATGTCCCCGACCCAGCGGCTGCCCAGCACGCCGCCGCCGGTGCCCATGCCGTCGGCCCGGCGGCCGAGGAGATCCTCACGGCCGGCCAGCGCCAGATCGAAGAATCGCTTGTGCTCGAGCGTCTCGCCGAGAATTACGTTGAGCATCTGACGGTGCCTGGCGTTCGGGAGCGTGTTGATTCGCGGACGCCACCTGTCCAGGAACTCCTGCGCCTCCCTGCTGTTCGCCTCGATCACCGCGCGCTGGGCATCGCGCGCCCTGGCCGCGGAGTGGACCTGGCCCGCACCGGGCTCCTCGGCCGCGCCCGCGAGATCGGCCACCGCGTCCGCGACCCACCGCACGTGCATGTCCTCGCGGGCGATGACGTACTGATACGTGTTGTTGAAGTTGTAGTCGCTCACGAGTCGCGCGGCATCGACATGGCTCTGCCTCATCGTCGCCTTGTCGCGATAGAACTCGCGGAGGAGCTCCAGCATCTCTTTGGATTTCACGCGCTTTGCTTTTCCTTGCAGGTGATGCAGACGCGCGTCCACGGGATGGCGTTCAGCCGGGCCGGGGCAATCGGCTCGCCGCAGTCGCGGCAGATACCGTAGGTGCCCTTCTCCATGCGATACAACGCTTCCTCGATGGCCTGCAGGATCTTCGCGTCGGTCTGCTTCAGCTTCAGCTGAATATGAACTTCGTTGTTGCCGCTGGCCTGATCCGCCAGGTCGCCCTGCCGCGTGTTGGTGTCCATCGACGCCTGCAACGGCTTGACGCCGCCTCCGGCCGAGAGGATCTCGCCGCGCTTCCTGAGCAACGCCTCCTTGAATGTGGACTGGTCCATAATCGCTCTCCACGGCGCCCAGGCCCCCTGCCCGCCGCCTGCGCGGCTACGTCAGGACGGGCGAATGCCGCTCCACCCAAAAGGAAAAGTTTAACTCATTACCTGTCTCCCCCAATCAAGTCCCCCAGCCCCCCCAGCATCCCGCCAAGATCGCGCTTGACGTCCTCCCGGTCGCCCCGCTGCGCGGCGTTTATGCGGTCGGCCAGCCGCGAGAACGGCAGTGTCTGCAGCCAGACCCGGCCTGGCCCGACCAGCGAGGCGAAGAACAGCCCTTCTCCGCCGAACAGGGACGTCTTGATCCCGCCGACCCGGATGATGTCGTAGTCGACGGTCGGGTCGAAGGCGACCAGGCACCCGGTATCCACCC
>Ga0307408_100002940_pt1 | contig 11804 bp, 6 predicted proteins | sample 322Cmetagenome_FD_202116 | JGI IMG/M metagenome (GOLD analysis project Ga0307408, IMG submission 202116) | Maize rhizosphere microbial communities from greenhouse at UC Davis, California, United States - 322HYB-C-3 | ecosystem: Host-associated > Plants > Roots > Rhizosphere > Soil | place: USA... | reverse complement strand
CTCCAAGTCGGCGGCCGATTGAAAACGCGCGGCGGGCGCCTTTTCGAGCAGACGCATCACGATGGCGGTGAGGTCGGGCGACACCCCGGCGGCTTGCAAGAGATTGGGTGGCTCATCGTGCAGGATGGCATGGAGCGTGTCGATGGTGTGCTCGCGCGCGAACGCGCGCTGGCCTGTCGACATCTCGAACAGCATCGATCCCAGCGCGAAGAGATCCGTCCGGCCATCGACGGCGTCTCCGCGGATCTGTTCCGGCGACAGGTAGCCGGCCGTCCCGAGCAGCACGCCCGTCAACGTCGCGAGGCCGTCGGCCACGGCAGGGGCGTCCGTCAGTTTGGCGATCCCGAAATCAAGAATCTTCGTGACACCCGATCGCGTCAGAAAGATGTTGTCCGGTTTCAAATCGCGGTGGACCAGGCCGGCCGCATGCGCGACAACAAGACCGGCGGCCACTTCGCCGGCGATCTTTCTGGCCTCCGCCGCCGCCAGCGGGCCGTGCCCGAGTCGTACACGCAGGGTTTCGCCGTCGAGGAGCTCGGCGACCAGGTACGGCCGTCCGTCGAGCACACCGACGTCGAAGACCTTGACGATGTTCGGGTGGTCGAGCGCGGCGGTGACGCGTGCCTCCTGCAGGAACCGTTCGATGCGCTGCGTGTCGTCCGTGCCGGCGTGGGCCAGCAGCTTCAGAGCGACGTCCCGTTGCAGGCGCACGTCCGTTGCGCGGTAGACGTCGCCCATGCCCCCGCGCGCGATCAAGCCGACAATTCGATACGGTCCGACCAGGGTCTCGACGTCCAGCAGCGGGTCATCCTGGACGAGCTCGCAAGCCACGAGCGTCAGCGCGGGCGTTTCGAGAAAGCCAGGCAGCCCCGCACTGGCCGACGCCAGCGCGTCAGCTTGCACGGCCAGATCGGGATGGCCTTCGACGAATTGCCGCCGCAGACTGTCGCGTTCGTCGGCACCGGCGACGAGCCAGGCATTGTGCCATTCGGACAGCAGCTGCCATCGGTCGGTGCTCATCTGGCATCTCGAGCTGTGAGCTCGTGGCGGAGCCACGCGCGCGCGGTGTTCCAATCATTGATTACGGTGCGGACCGACACGCCGAGCGCCTCGGCTGTCTCTTCGAGGCTAAAACCGCCGAAGAAGCGCAACTCAACCACCTGGCTGGGCCTGGGGTCCACCGTCGCGAGGGCCGTCAACGCATCTTCGAGCGCGAGGACGTCCACGAGTCGTTCTGGCGCCGCGACGTCCAGGCCCTCGAGCGACGCGGCGTCCACGCCGCGGCCGCGTTTGCCGGCGCGTCGCGCACGCGCGGCGTCCACCAGGACCCGCCGCATCATTTTCGCTGTGGTCGCGAAGAAGTGGGCGCGATTCTGCCAGCGGACGACGCGCCAGTCGAGGAGCCGGACGTAGGACTCTTGCACGAGGTCGGTCGGCTGCCACCCATCGGCCTGGCGCTCGCGCGACAGCATCCGCCTGGCCACGCCGCGAAGTTCGAGGCTCACGAGCGGGGCGAGCTGTTCCAGAGCCTCGGCGTCTCCACGGCTCCAGGCTTGCAACAAGCCGGTCAGGTCCGCGACCCCCTTGGTCACTCCCACAGTCTACCGGGACCAGAGAGCGGTCGCTTGCACTTTGTTCCTTCCGATTCCGCCTGTACAGGGGACCGCACCTGTGAGCGGTCGGCTCAGGGCGTTTCGACGCCATTCGGCTCTGAACGGAGTGAACCCATGCCTGCCATCGGCTTCAGAATTGCTCGCGCATCCGCGTTCGCGTTTTTGCTGGTTTTCACAAGCCTGACAACCGCCGGCATCGACGGCTTGCAGGTGACCCAGGTTGCGGCGGCGTCGAACCAGAATATCGCCGCGCCCGATCAACCTGGCCCGTTCAATGTCGGCGTCACGGTGTTCTCCGCGACCATGAGCGCCGGAAGGACGACGCGAGTTCAGGTGTTCTATCCGACTGCGGAACCCGCCGACTGCGCGATGCGTTACCGGATTGCTTACCTCGCCGGGTTCTTTGACCTTCAATCCCCCCTGTGCGCACGCCCGAATGCCCTGGCCGTGCCGGGATCGTTTCCCTTGGTTGTTCACGATCATGGCGGCCCCGGGCCGGGAGCCGACTTCCAACGAGTCGCCCAGCTTCCCCTGCACGAAATCATGGCCAGCCATGGGTTCGTGACGGCCGTCGCCTTGCACTCGGCGGATCCAGTCGTGCGCGTCCGCGATTTGGCGCTCCTCATTGACGCGCTGCTCGCCCGCAACGCCGCCAGTGGCGATGCGCTTGCCGGCAGCATCGATCCCGATCGCATTGGCATCTCTGGGGTCTCGGCTGGCGCCGCCGCCGCGATTGGCGCCGCCGGAGGGGTTGAGGACCACGGCGTCCCCGCGGACACGCGAATCAAGGCGATGGTCGTGTATGAGCCGGGCCTGGAGTATCCGTTCGACGCCGCCAAGGTCGCGATCCCGTATCTGATCATGGGTGGGTCACAGTCGCGATATGGTCTGGCCATTCCAGCACTGTTCGCCGAAACCGTCCTGGCGCTGCCGCGCATCTACGTCCTGAATCCCAGCGCGACGCACCTCAGCTATGTGACCGGCATGTGCGCGGAAATCGATCAAACACGGGAAGCCGCGCTGTCGGCCGATCCGGCGCTCCTCGAACCGTTGACCACTCGAATCACGACCAATCCAGCGGCGGCGCGAGCCTACGACTTGTGGAATATGGGGCAGATCCTCTTCCCGCTTTTCGGCCCCGGCGGCGGCAGCGGACGCAACTTCTGCACCCGAGTCGGCGTGGATTCAATTCGTTCACTCGACGCGAATCCCCAGGACGGGTTCACCGATTCCCCGCCATTCCTGCCGACCGATGCGTTCACGCTGAATCCGGTGATCCCGGAAGAGATTCTGGTTCCCCAGATCACGCTGCATACCGTTGCCTTCTGGAAGACATTCCTGCAGGGCGACCATCACTACATGCGGTACCTCACGCCTGGCTACGCTCAAAGCCACCATCTGCAGGCAGCGGTCTTCAAGATCGAGTGACGGCCCGTGACGTTTTCGACACCGTTCTGACTGATTGTGACGGGCAGTGTCCTCACACGGCCCTGCATCGGCCGTGGCAACTCCATGTCGTCCTTGCCATTCCCCGACGAAGCGCGTGCGATTCCCCCAAATCCCCGGAGTCCAGCGTAGGATAGGCGACTCCGCCGCGACCAGCGAGTACGGCCCGCGGACCAGTGCCATGCCCCAAATCATGGTCGAGAATCTGGTGAAGACATTCCGCGTTTCCGAACGCGCGGCCGGCTTGTGGGGGGCCGTTTGCGGGGTGGTGCACCGCAGGTATCGAACCGTGCGCGCGTTGGATGGCGTGTCGTTTGCCCTCGAGATTCTCGAAGCAACGAGCGCCTTCTGGACGACGGAGAGCCTGGAGGTCTGGAACGCCTTCACGACGCCATGGCGTGGCTGGCGCTGCAAATCGACGCGGCGGGGCCCATATCCGCGGCACTGGTGACTACCTCCATGATCGTGACGATTGTGCAACTCCTGCGCCTTCGCAAGCCGCGGCCACACGCTCCGCGCCTGAACTAGCCACACAGCCGCTGTGACCGAACGGACGGCGGATTGGCTAGGGCGTTCCTTTCCAGTTGAGGATCAGCGTGATCGACGGCGGCTCGATCACGTCAGTCGCGGCGTTGAACAGGAACCGCTGGCCGTCGGGCGAGACGACGTACTGCTGCCGCGGCAGGAAGTTGGTGTCGACCTCTGTTCGAAAGAGCGGCACCGGGGTGCCGAGAACGACTCTTCCGTTCGCGCGGAATGTCACGCGGACCGAGGTCAATTGCTGATCGGCGGCAACATAGAAGAGTTCCGACCCGTCTTTTGCCCAGCGCACGTGCTGGCCGCCGCTCGGCGAGACCTGAATCCGATCACCGGGGCCGGGAAACGGCCGCAGGTAAATCTCGAAATGACCCGCTTCATTCGATTGATACGCGACCCACTTGCCGTCGACAGAGAATTGTCCGTCGCGTTCCTGGAAGGCCGTCGCCACGAACGGGTGAGGCGTGCGGTCGGCACCGAGCGACACAGACCAGAGGTCCATCGACGGACCCGTGGCCCGCGAATAAAGAAGAACGCTTCCGTCGGGCGACACGTCCGATGGGTAAATCATCGTTGGTTCCCTGAGCAGGGTCTGCTCAGGCGTGCCGTCGGCAAGCGACCGGGAGTTGATGCTCGAATTGTTCGACTGGTAGAAGATCTGACGGCCGTCCCGTGACCAGACTGGATTGAAGTCGAGGGCGAGCGCCGAGGTGACCTTGCTGACAGCGCCTTCCATGTCGATCAGAAACACGTCCCAGTTCCCGCCGACGACGCGGCTGAAAGCGATCCGACGGCCGTCCGGCGACAGCGAAGGATTGGCCATGGCTCGTTGATCCGGTGGACCGAGGGTCTCCAGCCGCCGGCCAGCACGATCGAACCAGGTGAACTGCGTTCGACGGATCCTGTCCGTGCCGTACGCAATCGGTCCGGCCGCTGACGCGGAGAGCGAGGCGAGGCTGATCCCCGGATTGACGGAAATGCTGTCGACGACGCGAAACGCGTCACCCTCGAGCAGCAGCCGCGTGGCATCGAACGCCTGCGCCATCAGCTCGCCCTGGCGCGGAAACAGCAGATGACCCGGTCGCGCATACACGGCGGCACCATCCGCGTCGAGCAGCCGCCTCGTCCCGGTGCCATCGAGTCCAGCCACGTGTACCCCCCGGACCTGCGGATCCCCCCTGGCGTAATAGATGAAATGTTTCCCGTCCGGAAGGATGAACGGCGCTCGATGATCGTTCTGTCCGGTCTCGAGCTTCGTCGCGACGGTTGGCTGACCACCGGTCTCCGACACTCGAAACAGCGGACCGGCTGCGTTCGGCGCAAACAGAATCATGCCGTCGGCCTGCCATGCGCCACCGCGCGCATTGGGGGCGTCGGCGAGGATCAGAACGGCCTCGCTGCTGAGGTCGAGCCGCTTCAACTTCTGATCGGCGAAGAAGCCAATCGATCGACCATCCGGCGACCAGAACGGGAAGCTCGCGCCTTCGGTTCCGGTCAGCAGTCGGCCCGACGTCGAAGCCAGCGGTCGCAGCCACAGAGGACTGGGCTGCTGGGCGAAGCCCGGCGCCACGACGATCTGTTGACCATCGGGTGAGATCGCCAGCTGCGCGAAGTCAGCGGCAACGCCGCGGGGAAATGAAAGGTTGAACCTGACTTCAGACGCAGGAGGCGGCTCACGGGACCGTGGCGTCACCAATGCCGCGACCACGGCCGTCAGCGCGACCACCACTGCCCAGGCCGCTCGTTCACGGGCGCGTGAAGTCTTCGGCGATGCGCTGTCGGTCTGCGGTCGCCAGTCCTCCGCGTCGTCGAGCGCGATCCGTACGTCGCCGATGTCTCGCCAGCGGTCCTTCGGGTCCTTTTCGAGACAACGCTCGAGCACGTGCCGCAAGGGCGGCGGCGTTGCCGCCGGCAGCGCGGTCCAGTCGGGCGAACGCCCGAGGACCGATGCGAGCGTGTCTGAAATCGTCGCGCCGGAGAACGCCCTGCGACCGGTGATCATCTCGAACAGGACGCAGCCGAACGCCCAGATGTCTGTGCACTTCTCGATCGCCTGACCGCGCGCTTGTTCGGGACTCATGTACGCTGGCGTCCCGAGGATCACGCCAAGGCCGGTCATCAGCGCCGGTGAGGTGATGGTCGGCGATTCGGTTGCCGCAGCGGTCCCGGCGCCGGTGGGAGCGAGCGCCTTGGCGAGCCCGAAGTCGAGGACCTTCACGGTGCCGTCAGGCCGTATCTTGATGTTCGCGGGCTTCAAATCACGATGAATGATGCCCTGTCGGTGAGCGGCCTCTAGTGCACCGGCGATCTGACGCGCGATGGGGAACGCTTCATTGATCCGGATGGGACCCCGCGCGATCCGATCCGCGAGCGTGGGTCCGTCCACGAACTCCAGCACGAGCGCGTGTACGCCGTCGGACTGTTCGAGGCCGTGAATATGCGCGATGTGCGCATGATTGAGGGCGGCGAGTGTCTGCGCTTCGTGCTCGAACCGTGCGAGCCGTTCGGGATCGCTCGCGAACGGCTCCGGTAGAACCTTCAGCGCGACATCCCGATTCAGCTTCACGTCGCGGGCGCGATACACCTCGCCCATGCCGCCAGCGCCGATTTTGCCGGTGATTTCGTATGGGCCGCGGCGCGTGCCAGGAGCGAGAGCCATTGCGGAGCGATTCTACGCGATTGGTCCCCCGTCACGCCGTCGCATCCAGCGCCTCATCGATGATCGGCGTGCGGGGCTGCCCCACATGAAAAAAGAAGCTAAACCCATAATCTGTTCCGACAGCTTCTTCAGCGAGACGTTCGGCCGGCCCAGGCTGTTCATCGACCCGCGCCGCGCGATGCTCGGCGTCCGGTTGAATCTCGGTCGCTGATCGCCGATACAATCCACGGAATTCTCAACCTTTCCTCAGGACCTGCGACCTCCCTGGTTTCTATCCTCAGCGGCCAGGGAGGTTTCGCATGTTCACACCCAATCGCATCTGCGCAGCCATCGTCGGATTGCTACTGACTTGCCCGTTGACGTCGCACGCGGTCAGCGTCGAGAACGCGGTGATGGAGTGGAATCAAATCGCGCTTGCCGCGACGGTCACCGCCGGCCAGGCTCCTGTTCCGCAGGTCCGAAGCATGACTATCGTCCAGGTGTCGGTTCACGACGCGGTCAACGCCATCACTGGCAGACACCGCACCTACCTGTCTCCCGGACCGGCGCCGGCTGGCGCGTCGCCGGACGCGGCGGCGATCGCAGCGGCCCACACAGCGCTCTTGACATTGTTTCCATCTCAGGTCGGCGCGCTGGACGCGGCACGCGCCGCCTCCCTCGCGGCGCGGGGTCTGACGGAGAGCGACCCTGGCATCCAGGTTGGCGACAACGCTGCAGCCGCGATCCTCGCGGCTCGGGCGAACGACGGCGCATCGCTGGCGCAGTTCCCGTACACCGCGCCGGGCGCTGGCACACCGGGCGTCTGGGTCGCGATCGGCACGACTCCGCCCCTGCTCCCGGGATGGGGCAATGTGGCGCCGTGGGTGATTCACAGCGGCGCGCAATTTCGTCCTGATGGTCCGCCGTCGCTCGACAGCGGCCGCTGGGCGCGGGACTACAACGAAGTCAAGGAACTGGGCTCGGCCACGAGCGCGACGCGCACGCCGACCCAGACCGAGATCGGCCGGTTCTGGCTCGCGCCGCCGTCAGTCATCTGGAATGGCGTCGCGCGGCGAATCATCGACGCTCGAGGCCTCGACGCGTCGGACACGGCGCACACGCTGGCGCTGATGTATCTGGCCAGCGCCGACGCCTCTATCGCGTGCTGGGACGCGAAGTACCTCTTCAACTTCTGGCGGCCGCAGGCGGCGATCCGCAATGGCGACCTCGACGGCAATGATGCGACGGTCGGCGATCCGGCGTGGACACCGCTGTTTCCGACGCCGCCACATCCCGAATATCTCTCTGGCCATTCGACCAACAGCAGCGCGATGTCGACGATGCTGTCGTTCCTGTTCGGCGACAACCCTGGCGTGACGATCCTGGCCACCAGCCCGACCAACCCCGGCTTCCCGCGCCAGTGGACGACGTTCAGCGAGGGCGTGGACGAAGTCATCGACGCCCGCATTTACTCCGGGATTCACTATCGGACGTCAGACGAAGTGGGCGCGCGCGTCGGACGCCAGGTCGCGCGGTTCGTCGTCAATCACGCGCTGCGGTAAAGCAAGGAAGTGTAGGGCGCGGCCTTTTAGGCCGCGCCGATCGGCGGGGGCTGCAGCCCGCGCCTTGCCATTCAAGCTATCGCCCTGCCATTCAATCTATCGCCCAACGCTCTTTACGAGCCCATCGAGCAGCATGATGTCGGCGTCGCCCTCGCCGATCGCCGCCAGGATCGACCGGCCGTCGGCCGACCACGACACGCGTCGCACGATGAAAATTGCGCGATCGCCGAAGTCCGTGACCTGCTGCCATCGGCCGTCTTCGGTCGAGAGCGCCCAGATGTTGCTGGTCAAACCGTCGCTCAGCGGCATGGCCATCCATTTGCCGTCTGGTGACAATGAGGCATTGAATGGGACCTGCCACGAGGCTACTCGCGACGCATCGATCGTCTTGACGACGCGCGCTGGACCGTTGCCGATGGGTGCCGCGCGAATCTCGAACTCCGGCCGCCCGTCCAGGTGCGCGCGCTCCACGAGAAAGTACAGCGTTGATTCGTGGACGCCGATCATGTTCCGGACTCGGTCGGATCGGACTGTCACCGGTTCTCCGCCGTGCACCGAGACCTTCTTCATCACACTCGATGCGGTCTCCACGTAGTAAATCTCCTCGCCATTCGGTGACCAGGCGACACCCAGGCCCTTGGACACGAGCTGGTGCAGTTCGCTTCCGTCCGGTCGGACCAGCCAGACACCGAAAGCGAATCGATCGTTTCCCTTGCTGGACACGAAGGCAATCCACCGTCCGTCCGGCGACCAGATCGGGACGCCGATTGCCACCGTGGGATCGTCTTCGAAAGTAATCTGCCGTGGCGGGCCCTGGGTTGACGTCACCCAGATGTTGGAGTGTCCGCCGCTGTCGGAGAGATAGGCAATCTGATCACCGTCGGGCGCGGCCGTCGGAGTCAGCACCTGTCCGGTCTGACGCGTCACCTGCTGGCCGCGTTGGACGGTGCCGGCGGTGACGCCATCGAACGGGTACCTCCAGAGGTCGAAGTGCATCTGCAGACGAGCGGCAGACACGAGGCCGCTCTCATGTGCGTCGGGGTGCTCGTACGAGACTTCGGCTGGCGTGAGTTGCCGGGTCGGCCGCCCGCCGTCCAGCAACACCTCCCACAATCCCAGCGGAGCCAAGTACGGGACAGTGCTTCCCCGGCTCGAGGCATACACGACCCCGGTGCTGTCCGGAAGCCACGTCAGGCCCTCGGTGAACCTGTTGTCGTTCGTGAGACTCACCGGCTTGGTGCCGCCCCGGACAGCCACGTAGTAGATATCCCCTCGGAAACCGTCTCCCGCCTGGAACGCGATCCACTGGTTGTCGGGGGACCAGCGCGGATACCGATAAATCCGGGTTTCGAGAGTCACGACCACTTGAACGTCCGAGCCCTCGAGGTTGGACGTGACCAGCTCGATGCGGTCGTTCTCGAGCCGGAAGCACGCAAGCCGCCCGTTCCGGCTCACGTCGCCGCCGCCGATGCTCGCCATCAGCCGTTGACTCGGTCCACCCAACGCGGGGATCTTGTAGATCGTTCCCTGAATCTGTCCCGACGCGGCGGGCGAGAAGTAGATCAACGAGCTGCCATCAGGTGACCATCGCGGGGACTGATGATCGGCACTCTCGCTGGTGACCGCATGCGGTGGTCCCCCGTTGAGGTGTCGGATGAACAACTGGCGGCGTCCGTCCTGCGCCGCTGTGAACGCCACCATCTTTCCATCCGGCGAGATCGACGAAAACTCCTCGAGACCGACGAAGTTCGTCATGGTCCGAATGCGGTGAGGCGCCGCGGTCGGCGCAGGGGCGAGCTCGGTGGCGACAAGCGCGCCGATTGCCGCCGCGGCTGCGAGGGCAACGACACCACTCCCCAGGAGGATCGCCCGTCGCCGGCGCCTCTGGCGTCCGTCCGGTTCGACAATTCCCGTCTCCTGCAGCCGCGTTTCAAGATCGAAGATCAGATCGTGGACGTTCTGAAACCGCTCGTCGGGTGTCTTCTCGAGACAGTGGCGGACGATGCGTTCGAGCGCCGGCATGGCGTCATCGCCGGGTGAGAACGACGGCGGGTCGTCGTGCAGGATGGCGTTGATCGTGTCGCCGGCGGTGGCGCGCCGGAACGGCGGAAAGCCCGCCAGCATCTCGTAGAAGACGACGCCGAGACTGAAGATGTCCGTGCGGTGGTCGACACGAGCCCCGCGTACCTGTTCCGGAGACATGTAGGCCACCGAGCCGATGACCGGCGCCCGGTGCTCGCCGTCCACGGTGATCGTCTCAGTGATGTTGGACCGGTCGCCGCCGACGAATTTCGCCAAGCCGAAATCGAGGATCTTGATGCGGCCGTCGCTCGTCACGAACAGGTTGCCCGGTTTGATGTCGCGGTGGACCACGCCGCGGTCGTGAGCGGCGGCGAGGCCGCGTGCGATCTGCAGCGCATAGTCCACGGCCCGTGCCGGTGACACGGCCCGCCCTGCCAGCCGCGCGCTGAGCGTTTCCCCCTCGAGGAGCTCGGTCACGATATACGACGAGGCGCCCTCGATGCCGACGTCGTACACCGCGAGGATGTTCGGATGGTTCAGGCTGCCGGCAGCCCGCGCCTCCTGCTCGAATCGGCGCCGATATGCCGCATCGTCGGAGAATTCCGCCGGCAGGACCTTGATCGCGACGTCACGCTGCAGCTGAGGATCGTGGGCCCGGTACACCTCGCCCATGCCGCCGGCACCCAGTGAGCCGACGACCTCGAACCGGCCGATCCGGTGTCCGACGGAAAGGGTCATACGGAACCGGCGCGATTATAGCTGCGCGCTCGCGGCGGCAGCCTGTCTCGCCGTAGCGAAGGCGGATCGCGCCGGAGCCTTGGCGGAGGCGGAATACAATGCCGGACGTGGCGTACCGTTTCGGCCGCTTCGAGCTCGACTATGACACGCGCCAGCTGCTGTCCGAGGGCGACGAGATTCACCTCTCACCGAAAGCGTTCGAGCTCCTGGCGGTTCTGCTGATCAACCGGCCGCGCGCGGTGTCGAAGACCGAGTTACAGGAGCGGCTCTGGCCCTCGACGTTCGTCGAAGAAACCAATCTGGCCGGGCTCGTGGCGGAAATTCGCCGCGCCCTGGATGATTCCGCGAGCCAGCCGGCCTTCGTCCGCACGATGTACCGATTCGGGTACCGCTTTGTCGGTGAGGTCATGGAGACGGACGTCGCGAAGCCACCGGCGCCGCCCGGGCCGAGGCCGTGCGTGGTCTATGAGCACCGGCACATCGTGCTGATGGAAGGCGTCAACGTCATCGGCCGCGCGCCGGATGTGACGATCCACTGCGACGTCACCGGCGTCTCGCGGCATCACGCGCGCATTCTTGTCTCGAAGGGCGAAGCGACCCTCGAGGATCTCGCCAGCAAGAACGGCACGTATCTTCAGGACCGGCGCATCACGTCCGCTCGGCTGTCGGAAGGTGACGAGATTCGTCTCGGGAAGGCCTGCCTGACGTTCCGAATCGGCCCACCGGTCGGCGCGACTGAAACAGTTACTATAGATTCTCGCGGCCGACGCCAACGGTGACACCAGCCTTCGCTCACGCGAGCTAACGCCGAAGCGTGAGCTTCGGCTCGGCGAGCCAGCGCGAAGGCTGTCGCGCGCAGTTCGTTTTGAGCGTTATCTGAAGTCTGGCTCAGGCCGGGCCTTCGCGAAGCGGCACTTTGAGCCGTGAGGCGTGGCCCCCGTATCCGACGTCCTGCGTACGCAAGTAAGCTCGCGTCGCGCCGCGGTCACACGATTCGCGGCAACTGGTCGGGCCCTTATGACTTCTTCCGGCTGATCGGCGGGACGACGCCGTTGGCACGGTACGCAGTCACCAGTTTGCCGTAGTGCTCGCCCTGGTGTTCGAGCCAGCCAATGAGCTGCCGCCGCGGCTTCGATTTGACGAGGGGATACGACGCGGCAATCGCCGCCTCCATTTCTGCGACGACTGACGCCCGGGTCTTCGGCTTGCTGGCGTCGGCCTTCTCGCGCGCATCAAAATCGAACTTTT
>Ga0307408_100002939_pt1 | contig 11806 bp, 12 predicted proteins | sample 322Cmetagenome_FD_202116 | JGI IMG/M metagenome (GOLD analysis project Ga0307408, IMG submission 202116) | Maize rhizosphere microbial communities from greenhouse at UC Davis, California, United States - 322HYB-C-3 | ecosystem: Host-associated > Plants > Roots > Rhizosphere > Soil | place... | reverse complement strand
TTCCACCGTGCGGTCGGCAATGGTGCGGTCGCGCAGGGCAAATTTCAGCATGCCGATCACGCCGGCCAGCGGCGTGCGGATGTCGTGGCTCATGGCCGCCAGGAAGTCAATGCGGTGGCGGCCCAGCTTCTCATTTTGAATCTGGGTTTGCTTCAGCGCGGCTTCCCGCGCTGCCAATTGCTTCTTTAAGCTGCGGTTCTCCCAAATCAGCAGGATAAACGCCGCCAACCCCAGAATTAATAAGAGGGGTGCAAGCAGTTCGATAAACGATGCAAACGAAGAAAGCAAAATATTAATGATCTCCTCAATAGCAATTATTGTAATGGACAAATAATCATGGCGTGATACTGAATTGTTATGCCCCGGCGCACTCGTGTATGATCCCGGCTATGTTAATTTCTCCTGAACAAGGGCTGGCCTTCCTGGCTGCCGCCATGCTCATTACCGTTTCCCCAGGTCCCGATAACCTGATGGTATTAAGTATGGGCATGTCTCGCGGGCGCAAGCAGGGCGTGGTGTTCGGCCTGGGTTGCGCCCTGGGGTGTCTTAGCCACACGCTGCTGGCGGCCTTGGGCGTGGGAGCGCTGATTGCCGCATCGCCAACAGCCTTTACCGCACTCAAGGTTGCGGGGGGACTCTACCTGATCTGGATGGGATATGGCGCACTGCGCAGCAAGGGGGGCGCCCAGGTGGGGCAGGCGGCCCTGCCGGAAGAGTCCTTGGGCAAGCTGTTTGCCAAGGGATTGTTTGCCAATGCGATCAATCCGAAGGTGGTGTTGTTCTTCCTGTCCTTCCTGCCGCAGTTCGTGGTGGCGGGGCGCGGCGATGCCAGCTGGCAGACCGCCCAGCTGGGCCTGATCTTCACCCTGCAGGCCTGCCTGCTGTTCGGGACACTGGGCTATTTCTCGGGTGCGGTGGGCAAGTGGATCACCCGACATCCGCGCGCCGGCTTGTGGCTTGATCGCGGCGCCGGGGCGATTTTCGTCGGCCTGGGCTTGCACCTTATCGTCGCGCGCTGATCGCGAATTTCAGTTCCAGTTCGTCCTTTACCGCCAGCGCACCGCCGAAGACGGCAAAAGGCGCGATGCCGAAGTCGGTTTGCCTGGCGCTGAACGCGCCGCTGGCCTGCACCGTCGCGCCATTTTCGCGCAACTGCAGCGGCACCTTGTACTCGCGCGTCACGCCATGCAGGGTGATTTCGGCGTGCAGCATGTTGCGCGCGTTGCCTTCAAACGTTGCTTTGACCAGCACCCACGGATAGCTGTCTGCGCGAAGTACCTTGCTGAACATATTGCGGCGCGTGCCGTCGATGGCATCGACCGACGGCTGGGTCTCCAGCCCGGCTTCCTTGCGCAGCGCCGCTTCATCGACTGTCAGCTGGTCGAGGCGAAAGCGCAGTTCGGTGCGGCCTTGCTCCATATCCACGAAACCTTCGATCTGACGGGCAGCAACCACGTGGTCGTGGCCCATGCGCGCCAGCGGCCCACCGCGGCGAACCGTAATCGTGATGAGCGAGTCGCCTGCCACAATGCGGTGCGCCGAAGGGCTGCCGTGCGGCGCGGGTGCCGCCGCCGTCGCCGGCGGGGAGACAGCGGGCGCCGGGGGCTGTGTGCCGCAGGCGGAAATGGCCAATGCCGCCGCTAAAAACGCGGATCGGAAAGTCCATTTGCAAATTTTTTTTCGCATTGTGACTATTGGAGAGTTTCTAATATAAAAAGTGTACTATCTTAAACGAAGTCGTGATGTTTTCGTTTTTCGAGAATATCCCACTTGCACTTTCAAATCTCTCCCGATTTGAATCCCTTTACCCGCGCAAAGACGCGGGTATTTTTTTGCCGCGATATTCTGTTTCTTAATGAACTCCTAAGCCTCGGCTTTCGGAAAGCTGGCAAAGTACATCCATAGCGTACAGCGTTCCTGTGCGCCGGGTTGCCGGATTCCTCAATCCGGCACGGTTTCTTCTCTTCAATCCCCGCGCCCTCAAAAGCGTTTTTCACCGGCCCCCTCCAAATGGCCGGTTTTTTTTGCCTGTTGGAAACCCATCCGCAAACCGGCATCGCGTTGCTAGATATCGATAACATAAAGTTTAAGCAATTGCCTATTGTGCATGCTATATTGGCTTGGTATCGATAACACTCGAGGAGACGCGCGTGCTTCGGTATGTCCCCGGATATTGCTTAGATAATTGATAAGGATAATCATGCATAACCACTCTCTTCAGGGCGGGATCGCGACCAGGCTCAGGATACTTGCCGCTACGGCAGCCATGGCCACCTGGATCGCCCCTGCACACGCTGTCAGCTATGTCGCCACGCCTGAGTTCCAGCCTGTTGTTAGCGCTACCGGAATCAGGCATCCGGCCTTGGGCATTACCCAGGCACAGTTCGAATATGCGCGGCAGCAGGTCCGCGCCGACGTCGAGCCTTACAAGACTTACTACAACACCCTGGCAACGGTTTGCTGCAATTACGCGAACATCAACCTGCTGCCGACCAACCGCGATTCGACCAAGATCGATACGCCGAACACGCCCAATTTCAACGGCAATACCGCCCAGGTACGCCTGATCAACGACTCGCAGGGCGCATTGACGCAGGCCATCCTGTACTACATCACGGGCCGCAATGAGTATCGCCGCAACGCCATGCGCATCCTGCGGACCTGGAGCAACATGAACCCGAACGGCTACGCCTACTACCCGGATGCGCACATCCACACCGGCGTGCCGCTGTTCCGCATGCTGGCCGCTGCCGAGATCATGCGCTATACGCCCGGCGATCCAGCATACACCGCCTATCCGCTGGTGTGGACCGACACCGATACGCAGAAGCTGAAGGACAACCTGGTCGACCCGATGGAGCGCACCTTCTTCGCCAGCAATGAACGCTTCATGAACCAGCACGTGTATTCGCTGGTGGGCCGCATGTCCGGCGCGATCTTTACCGACAACCGCGCGCGCTACGACGAAACGGTGGAGTGGATGACGGTGAATGCGACTTCGGCGCGGCAGAATATCAACGGCGCCATCTTGCCGCTGATCCCCCTGATCGAACCGGACAACCCTTACAACAAGTACGGCTATCCCTTTTACCAGATCCAGGAAATGCAGCGCGACCAGGCGCACGGCGGCGACAACGTCGACAACCTGACCGGCTTGCTGCGCATGGTGACGGCACAGGGGACGAAGGTTGACCCGTTCACCGGCAAGCCTTCCACCTCGGGCGACGCGGTCAGCGTGTACAAGTTCGGCGGCAATCGCGTGCTGATGGGGGCCAACGCCTATGCGCAGTTCATGCTGGGCTATGCCGCGCCGTGGGCCGATACCTCGGGCGGCACCTCGACCCAGTCGGAGGCTTACCGGGGCCGCCTGTACGAAGTGGGCGGCATTCCCGAGCTGTATAACGTCTACAAGCATGAAGAGGGTGTCGACGTCGACCTGGAGGCGCCGTTCCTCGCCACGGCAGCTGCGCATTCGAATGACTTTGTGACGCGCTGGGGGCCCGGCTCGCCGCAAAACAAGGACATGGGCGCGGAAGCCTTCCTGTCCCTGCCCAAGGTGCTCACCGGAGCCACGCTGCCGGCCAGTACCGGCATGCTGGAGACCGAGCGTAAATCGGTGTTCCTGAAAGGCGACTGGAGCAAGGTGACGGAAGGCGACCGTACCTTCGGCCACGCCAACGTCACGCCGGCCGGCGCCACGGTCGTCTTCCACGACGTGCAGTATCCCGACCGCGGCAAGTACGCACCGGTCGGGGTCATGATCCGCACCAACGCCGTGACGAAGCTGGCGGCCAGCGCGACCGAAAGCGCCAGTCCCTGGGTGGACATGACGGTGCCGAATACGGAGGGCCAGTGGCGCTATATCGTGCCCGATACGGCATGGGCGGCGACACCGGGCAAGCGCCAGGGCGACAACATCATCTATTTCAAGTTCACCGGCGAAGAAGGCGCCACGGTCGACGTGGACTTCGTGAATATGGCCGCACCGAGCCAACTGACACCGCCGCGTTTTGCCATGCCGGTGATTCCGATGACGGAGCTGGTCGTACAGGGCGTGCCGTACCAGGCCGCCTACACCGCGACCGACGCCCAGGCCGGCGACAGCGTGGTGTACAAGGCGGTCAGGATTCCTGATGGCGCGACGCTGGATACTTCAACCGGCGCCTTCAACTGGACGCCAGGCGCAGGGCAAAGCGGATTGCACGACATCGTCATCAGCGCCACCGACGGCATCTCGATCAGCGTGATGACGGCGCGCCTGAGCGTGCAGCCCGACCGTGCCAGCGCTTTCGCGGCGGCGCAAGGGGGCTACGATCCGGCCAGCATCTACACCACCCCGTCGCTGGCCGTCTTCATGCAGGAGATCGCACCGCTGCGCGAGCAGATGATGACGGTATCCGACGCCGACTTCCCGGCCTTGCTGAAGCAGGTGCAGGCGGTTGCAGCCAAGCTCGAATTGCTCAACCCGCGCGTGGCCCTGGATGGCAGCCTGGATTGGAGCAAGCATATGGTGACCACCACCACGCTGGACGTAAACCGCGTCGCCTTGCTGGTGGACGGGGATTACAACAGCACCTCGGGCGACCTGCGCAACCTGGTTACCATCGACTTCGGCGAGAACTACCGCGTAGCGGCCAGCGCCTTCGGCATCCAGGCCCGCTTCATGTTCGCCAACCGCTCGCAGGGCATCAACATCTACGGCTCGAACGACAATTCCAACTGGACGTTGCTGACCAGCCGCGAGACCACCGATACCAGCGAACGCAATTTCGAGCTGGAGCTGATTCCGGTCCTGCCCGGCCTGTCGGATGCGCGCTTCCGCTACTTCATGGTACGCGTCGATCACCCGGGTCCGCCGACCGATCCGGCCTATCCTGGAATTTCGTCCTATAGCGAATTGCGCTTCTATGCCGACCGCTTCGACCTGCTGGCGCCGGAAGATGTCTCGGCCAGCGTGAATATGTCGCAATCGGGCCTGACGCTGAACCGCTTCACGCAGAAGTACACCGGCACCGTCAACATCGTCAACTCGACGGACAAGACCATCAGCGGGCCACTGCACTTCCATCTCGCAGACCTGACCAGCGGCGTCACGCTGGATAACCAGAGCGGCATCAAGGATGGCGTGCCCTACATCACGCTGCCTGTGACCGACCTGGCGCCCGGCCAGAGCGTCAAGCTGACCACCACCTTCAGCAATCCGGCGAAGGCGCCAATCGGCTATACCCGAAAACTGATCCGCGTAAAGTACTGAGGAAACTACCATGAGCAAATTTCAGACCATGCTGGCGCGACTGCTGCTGGCTGCAATGCTGGCTTGCGGCGCCGGGCAGGCGGCTGCAGGCCCGACCTATAAGGTAAGTATCGACACCGCTGCCCTGGGTACTGGTCCCGCTTTCCTGGGCCTTTACTTCATGGGACTGGCCGATGCCACGGCGGCAAGCGCCATTGTCGGCAACCTGGCTGGCGACCTGGTGGGCGCCCCCCAGGTGAGCGGGATGGTCGCCGGCTCCGCGCCGGGAACGATCACCTTCAGCAATGCCAATGGCGGCAGCGACTGGGTGCAGCAGGTGATGCTGGGCGGGATGTTCAGCTTCGATGTCTACTTTCTGGTGGGCCAGGGTGATGTCGGCTCGACTTTCGGCTGGGCGCTGTTCGATGACACGCGTTACCTGGGTGCCGATGGCGACCTGGGCACGGTTTCGGTGCAGCCTGTGGTGGGCGGCAACGCACAGTTCGAGCTGGCGACCTCCGGCCAGCTGGCAGCGGTCCAGGTGATTCCGGAACCCGGGACGGCCTGGCTGTTCCTGCTGGCAGGCCTGCCGCTGCTGGCCTTCGCCCGCCGCCGCGCCTGACGCCAAGGCCACCGGCGTGGGGCCGGAAAAGCAGTTATGATGCAGCGATTCCGTGAAAGGAGCCGCGATGATCGACCTGTACACCGCCCCCACGCCGAACGGCCATAAGATTTCGATTGCGCTGGAAGAGCTTGAGCTGCCATACGAGCTGCATGTGCTTGACCTGGGCAGGAATGAACAGAAGGAGCCGTGGTTCACGGCCCTCAATCCGAATGGCCGGATCCCGGCCATCGTTGACCGCGCCAACGACAATTTTGCGGTGTTCGAGTCCGGCGCCATCCTGGCCTACCTGGCCGAAAAGACCGGCCGCCTGATGCCGCATGACGCCAAGGGCCGTTCGCTTGTCATGCAATGGCTGATGTTCCAGATGGGCGGCATCGGCCCGATGATGGGGCAGGCCAACGTCTTCTACCGTTATTTCCCCGAAAAGATCCAGCCCGCCATCGACCGTTACCAGGGCGAGTGCCGGCGCCTGTTCCGCGTACTGGACGGCCGCCTGGCCCGGCATGAATTCCTGGCCGGCGACTACTCGATTGCCGATATCGCCAACTGGGCCTGGGTGCGTACCCACCGCTGGTCTGGCGTGGAAACGGAAGGCTTGCCGCACCTGCAGCGCTGGATCCGCCAGGTCCGCGCGCGCCCCGCAGTCCAGCGCGGCATAGAACGCCCGCCCAGCAATGTGTTGGATCGCGCTGACAGTCAGGAGAAAGTAGAGCAATTTGCCGCGGAGGCGCGCAAAATGCTGGAAACCGGCCAGTCGCGCTGATCAATGAAAACAAAAGGAGACCTGATGAAGCTGTACACCGCCCCCCGTGCGCCCAACCCGCGCCGTGTCGCCATGTTCATGGCGGAGAAGGGCATCGAGCTTGCATTGCAGGCGGTCGACCTGGGCAAGGGCGAGCATCGCGGCGAAGCGTACCTGACGTTGAACCCTTTCGGCCGCGTGCCGGCGCTGGAGCTGGACGATGGCCGCGTCCTGTGCGAAACGCGCGCCATCTGCACTTATCTGGAAGGCCTGCATCCAACGCCCAACCTGATGGGCGAGGGCGCCGAGGAGCGCGCCTTCATCGAGATGGCTGACCGCCGCATGGAGCTGCACCTGTTTGCCGTCGCAGCCAACTGCATCCGCCACTGCCATCCCGGCTTTGCGCCGATCGAGAATCCGCAGTTCCCCGACTTCGGCGCATCCCAGGGCGAGAAGTTTCGCGAGAACGCCAAATGGCTGGATGGCGTGCTGGCGGGCCAGACTTTTGTGGCGGGACAGCGTTTCACCATTGCCGATATCACCGGCTTTTGCGCAATCGAGTTTGCGCGCGGGCTGATGAAGTTCCGCCCCGCCGAACATGGGCTGGCGCATCTGCAGGCCTGGCGCGATCGCATCGCCGAGCGCCCCAGCGCCACTGCCGGGGCCTGAGAGCGATGAAAGCAGCGCAGCGCCGGCGCTGGCTGGGCTGCATGGCCCACAGCGTAGGCGCGGCCGCCGTCCTGGCCGTGGCGGCACCCGTCGACGTGCTGGCGCGTGCGGGAACGGCGCCGCGCACGTTGCGTGCGGTGGCCCTGGCGATTCCCCCGTATGCCATGCTTGATGCAACTGGGCGGAAAACCGGCCTGTTCGTCGAAGCCCTGGATCTGATTGCGCGCGAATCGCGGCACCCGATCGAGATCACCCTCGCTCCTTACGCCCGTGCGATGGCCATGCTGCGTTCCGGAGCGGCGGACCTTATGATTGCCACCTCCAATTCCGCCATTGCGGAGTCGGCCGAGCCGATGGGCATGCTTTGGGCGACCGAGGTTGTCGCCATCGGCCGTTCGGGGCTGAAGCTCGATGGCCTGCAGGACTTGCGCGGGCGCACGGTTGGCATGCTGCGCGGCACAGATTATGGAGCGGCTTTCCTGGGCGAGCACGAATACCGCAAGCATGAAATTACCGACCAGCTGCAAGGCATACGCATGCTGATGGAAGGGCGCCTTGATGCATCGATCGGCACCACGCTGGCTGTTTTCCATGCGATACGCCTGCTGGGTGTCCCGCGTGCGCGGCTGGGAGGAACGCTGGCGGTACAGTCGCGCGAAGTCCATCTGCACCTGAGCCGCCATAACGCCGATGAAGCGCTGGCGACGGAGTTGCGCCGCGCCGTGCAGGAATTGCGCAGCAGCGGCAAGGCCGATGGGCTGCTTGCTAAGTACCTGGCAGGCTTGCCTTCTGCCTGAATTTGCCGACGATCCCGCTGGGGAAAAAGTAGATGGCGAGGATGAACAGGATGCCGAGCCATAGCAGCCAGCGGTCCGGGTGCAGGGCAGTTTCCAGCAACGGCACGCCGGCCACTGCGCCTGCCGCCTTTGCCATCAGCGACTTCAGGTAGTTGTTCGCCAGGATGAACAGGGCCGCGCCGATCACGGAACCATACATGGTGCCCATGCCGCCGATGACGACGATCAGCAGGATGTCGGTCATGACCTCAAAGCCCAGCGTGGTCCTGGGCCCCACGTAGCGCAGCCACAGCGCCATCAAGGCACCGGCCAGCGCAGCTGCGACGGCGCCGATGCAGTTCGCTGCGATGCGGTACACGACCGTGCGGTAGCCCAGGGCTTCGGCACGGAACTCGTTCTCGCGGATGGCCTGCAGCACGCGGCCGAACGGCGAGTTGACGATCCGCAGCAGCGCCAGGAAGATCAGCACGGCGCAGAAGAACACGATGTAATAGGTGAGCACCTTGCCGTCCAGGATGCGGCCCATGAATTCGCCGAATTCGTTGGCCGGCGACAGCAGGTCCGGCACGTCGAAGGTTTTGCCGTCCTCGCCGCCGGTCCATCCGGACATTTGCGATGCCAGCACGGCGAAGGAAGAAGCCACCGCCAGCGTGATCATCGCGTAGAAAATGGCGCGCACGCGCAGTGCGAACAGGCCGATGACAAAGGCCAGCACCAGCGTCAGCGCCAGTGCTGCCGCCAGGCCAAGCATCATTGGCCCCCATGACGGCGCGGGGCTGTCAAACCCGAGCCCGACGCCGTAGGCGCCGATGCCGAAGAACATGGTATGGGCGAAAGACACGATGCCCGAATAGCCGATCAGCAGGTCATAGGACGCGACCAGTACGATATAGATGCAGATCGTGGCAGCAGTGTTGAGCGGGCGGGCGCCGGTGGTGATGAAGGGCGCCAGCGCCAATCCCAGCACGACCAGGAGCAGCAACACGGACAACGCACGGCTGCGCGGCAGGTCGCCGGAAAGAAGGGTATTCAGCATGTCATTTCCTCGACAGGCCGGCGGGACGCCACAGCAGGATGGCGATCATCAGCACGATATGGGACACGAGCGCCAGCTTGGGCGCCAGGAAGCCGGCGTAGTTGGCGGTCAGCGCCATCAGCAGGGCGCCGATGAAGCAGCCGCCGATCGAACCGAGGCCGCCGATGATGATCGTGATAAAGATCATCACCATCACTTCGCCGCCCATGGAGGCCGTCAAGGTTTCCTTGTACAGTCCCCACATCACGCCGCCCAGGCCCGCCAGCGCGGAGCCGGCCGCAAATACCGCGACGAACACGCGGCGGATGCGATAGCCAAGCGCTTCGACCATTTCACCATTCTCCACGCCGGCGCGGATCAGCAAGCCGAGCTTGGTGCGGTTCAGCACCAGCGTCAGCACGACGAACACCAGCACGCCGACCGCAACGGCCAGCAGGCGGTATTTTTCGATGGCCGCATCGCCCAGCACGATGGCGCCACGCAGGGCGGTCGGCAGCGGCATCGGCTTATGGTCCGCGCCCCACACCACGTGGATCAACTGTTCGACCACGATCATGCCGCCCATGGTGATCAGGATCTGCTTCAGGTGCTGGCCGTAGACCGGCATGATGATGACGCGTTCGAAGACCCAACCCAGGACCGCCGTAACGGCCATCGCCATCGCAATTGCCAGGCCGAGGGCCGCCAGGTTCATGCCGAGCGAATCGGCTTCCATCCAGCCCTGCATCGGCACCAGCACAATGGTGGCGGCGAAGGCGCCGACTGAAACGAAAGCGCCATGGCCGAAATTCAGCACGTCCATCAGGCCGAATACTAGCGTCAGGCCGCTGGACATAATGAAGATCATCATTCCCATTGCCAGGCCGGCCGCGCTCAGGGTGACCCAGGTAGGCATGCTGCCAACCAGCGGCAGCATGGCCAGCATCAGGGCCGGTACCAGCAGCATCGGGACGTAGTCGCGCGGGACGGAGGGCAGCATCGAATCGTGCACGATCGCTCCTTATTGGTGTGAATCGAGGGCCAGGCCGAGCAGGCGTTCCTGCAAGGCGCGGTCGGCAGCCAGTTCGGCCATGGAACCGCTATGGACGATGCGGCCATCGTCCATGACCGCCACGGTATCGCCGAGCTGGCGCACGAAGTTGAAGTTCTGCTCGACCAGCAGCACCGTGGCCTGGCCCTTGAGCTGGCGGATCGCTTCGGCCAGGCTCTGTATGATGGCGGGCGCCAGGCCCTTGGTCGGTTCGTCGATCAGCAGCAGCTCGCGCGGCTCGATGATGGCGCGCGCAATGGCCACCATCTGTTTCTGCCCGCCGGACAGGTTGCCGGCCGGGTAATTCCAGAACTTCTTCAGGGCCGGGAAGAAGGAGAAGATCCACTCCAGCCGCGCCGTATCCATTGGCCCGCTGCGCGCGGCGAGATAGAGATTCTCGCGCACGGTCAGGTCGCTGAAGACCGCCATCGACTCCGGCACGTAGGCGATACCGGCTTGCGCGATATCGGGCGTACGCAGCTTGCTGATGTCGCGGCCATTGAATTCGACCTTGCCGGCACTGGCCTGCCACAGTCCCATGATGGTGCGCAGGGTGGTGGTCTTGCCGGCGCCGTTGCGGCCCAGCAGGACTGCCAGTCCGCCGCGCGGGACGGCCAGGTCGACGCCTTGCAGGATGTGGTATTCGCCGATGTGCGCGTGCACGCCGGACAGCTTGAGCAGGGCGTCAGTCATGGCTCGCGGTCCCCAGGTAAGCTTCCTGCACAATGGTGGACGACATCACAGCGGCGGGTTCGCCATCCGCCACCAGCGCCCCGTTGTGCAGCACGATGATGCGGTCGGCCAGGGCGCGCACCACGTCCATCTTGTGTTCGACCAGCAGCACCGCCTTGTTGCGCTGCGCCTTGACCTGGTGGATCAGGTCAAGCACCACCGGTACTTCGTCGACGCTCATGCCGGCTGTCGGTTCGTCGAACATCATCACTTCCGGCTCCAGCGCAAGCATGATGGCGACCTCCAGCTTGCGTTTGTCGCCATGCGACAGTGACGCCACCGGCGCGTCGCGCCGCGCCGACAGCGACACCCGCGCCAGGTAGTGGTCGGCGCGTTCGATCAGGTCCTTATGGCTGGACCAGGTCGACCATAGCTTCATGCCTGCGTTGGCGTGCGCCTGCACCGCCAGCCGCACGTTCTCGTGGACCGACAAGTGCGGGAACAGGTTGGTGAGCTGGAAAGCGCGGCCAATGCCCTTGCGGGTGCGGGCCGCCGGACCGCTGCGCGTGATGTCTTCCCCGCGCAACAGCACCTGGCCGCTGGTCGCGGGCAACTGGCCGGACATCAGGTTGAAATAGGTGGTCTTGCCGGCGCCGTTCGGGCCGACGATCACGGTCAACTGGTCGGCGTGGAAGTCGGCGCTGACATTGTCGACGGCCGTGTGGCCCCCGAAGCGGATAGTCAGCCCGCGTGTGGACAGCAATGGGGTCATCGTTTCAGCGCCGCTTGTTCTTGATCGGGACCGGCAGCTCGGAGGCCGGAATCTCGCGCACCAGTTCCAGCAGGTCCCACTCGTTCTTCTGGTCTTTTTTGATACGGAAGTGGTACATCGGCTGCATGGCCTGGTGGTCTTCCTTGCGGAAGCTCATTTTGCCTTTCGGCGTGTCGAATTCCATGCCTTCCATGGCCGCGATCATCTTCTGCGTATCGCCGCCGCCAGTT
>Ga0307408_100002938_pt1 | contig 11808 bp, 9 predicted proteins | sample 322Cmetagenome_FD_202116 | JGI IMG/M metagenome (GOLD analysis project Ga0307408, IMG submission 202116) | Maize rhizosphere microbial communities from greenhouse at UC Davis, California, United States - 322HYB-C-3 | ecosystem: Host-associated > Plants > Roots > Rhizosphere > Soil | place: USA... | reverse complement strand
CTTCGCGCGCAATATCACACCGGAACAGATGGAAGCTATCGCGGCCCAGCTGTACTCCGAGTGCCTGCGTCACGGCTACACCTCGATGTGCGAATTCCATTACGTGCAGCGCGCGCCGGACGGCAGCATGTATCCGCAGGCATCCGAAACGGCGCAGCGCGTGATCGCCGCCGCGCGCCAGGCAGGCATCGGGATCACCATGCTGCCGGTGCTGTACTCTTACGCCGGCTTTGGCGAGCAGCCTTTGAAGCCGGAACAGGCGCGTTTCCGCACTGATGCGCGCGACGTGCTGAAGATCATCGGCGAACTGGAGCCGCTGCGCGATGCGCAGGTGGAGGTTGGCGTGGCGCCGCACTCGCTGCGCGCCGCCTCGGTGACGCAGATCCGCGAGGTGCTGGACCACCTGCCGAAAGCGCGCCCGGTGCACATCCACATCGCCGAGCAGCAGGGCGAGGTGCAGCAGTCGCTGGACTTCTCCGGCAAGCGCCCGGTGCAATACCTCTATGAACACCTGCCGGTTGATGCGCGCTGGTGCCTGGTGCACGCCACCCACCTGACGCCGGACGAAGTCACGGCCATCGCCCAAAGCGGCGCCGTGGCCGGCCTGTGCCCGACCACCGAAGCCAACCTGGGCGACGGCCTGTTCCCGCTTGAAAGCTTCCTGGAGCAGGGTGGCCGCTTCGGCGTCGGCAGCGACAGCCACGTCTCGCAAAGCGCGGTGGAAGAATTGCGCTGGCTCGAATACGGCCAGCGCCTGGTGCAGCAGCGTCGCAATATCGCCGTCTCCGGAAGCGAGCGCCGCGTAGGCGACTTCCTGTGGCAAGCTGCGTTGCAGGGCGGGGCGCAGGCGACGGGACGCCCGGTCGGCGCGCTGGCTGTCGGCAAGCGTGCCGACCTGATAGTGTTGGACGACGACCACCCAAATCTTGACGGAATCGACGCCGCCGATATTTTGGGATGCTTCGTTTTCAGCGGAAATGATAATCTAGTCAGGGATGTGATGGTCGGCGGCCACTGGGTGGTGCGCGGCCAGGAGCACGTGGCGCAACCGGCCATCACCACGCGCTTCAAAAAGACGCTGGCCGAACTGCGCGAGCTACGAGCATGACTCAAATCATCCAGTATGCAAGCCTGCACGCAACGCCATGGAAGAACGGCGGCGGCAGCACCACGGAACTGTGCGTGATGCCGCCGGGCGCCAGCTTCGACGAGTTCGAATGGCGCATTTCGCTGGCAACGATAGCGCAGAGTGGCCCGTTCTCCGTATTCCCCGGCATCGACCGTACCCTGACCCTGGTCGAGGGCGGCGGTGTGGTGCTGGACGTGGGCAACGAGCGGCGCGTGGCGTTGTCCGAGCGCGAGCCGGTCATCGCCTTCCCGGGCGAGACCGCCGTCACCGCCACCGTGGAAGGCGCGCCGACCACCGATTTCAACGTCATGACGCGGCGCTCGATTTGCAACCACCAGCTGGAGCGGCGCACCATCCGCGACTTCTCCACGCTGGAGCGGCGCAGCCCGACCACCGTGGTATTCCTGGCCGAGGGCGAAAGTCTGAACCTGTCCAGCACGAGCGAGCGCATCTCGCTGGTGCGCTATGATGCGGTGGTGCTGGACAAGGATGACGTGTGGACGCTGGAAGCGGGCCACGCCACCGTGTTCATTGTCGATATTTTCCCCAACGAAGAGTAAACACACATGGCAGTTGAGTGGGACCTGTTGATCACCAACGTGCACCTGGCCACCATGGCGGGTGAGGGCTATGGAGAAATCCGCGACGCCGCCATCGCGGTCGATAACGGCCGCATCGCCTGGATCGGCCGCCGCGAAGATGCCGCCGCAGCCGGCAGCGCGGAGCTGGAGCATGATGCCGGCGGCTGCTGGCTGACGCCCGGCCTGATCGACTGCCACACCCACATCGTCCACGCCGGCAACCGCAGCGATGAATTCGAGGCGCGCCTGAACGGCGCCACCTACGAGGATATCGCCCGTGCCGGCGGCGGCATCATGTCGACCGTGCGCGCTACCCGCGCCGCTTCCGACGAAGAGCTGCTGCGCCAGTCCTTGCCGCGCATCGCGGCGCTGCTGGCGGAGGGCGTGACCACGCTGGAGATCAAGTCGGGCTATGGCCTCGACCTGGCGTCGGAAACCAAGATGCTGCGCGTGGCGCGCCGCGTTGAGCAGGTGATGCCGGTGTCCGTGCGCACCACCTTCCTCGGCGCCCACGCGCTGCCGCCGGAATTCAAGGACCGCCCCGACGATTATGTCGACGCGGTGATCGGCATGATCCCGGCGCTGGCTGCCGATGGCCTGGCCGATGCGGTGGACGCTTTCTGCGAGCGCATCGGCTTTACCGCCGTGCAAACCGAACGTATTTTCGCCGCCGCGCGCGAGCATGGCCTGCCGGTCAAGCTGCACGCCGAACAGTTGTCCGACCAGGGCGGCGCGGCGCTGGTGGCACGCTATGGCGGCCTGTCCGCCGACCACCTGGAGCACCTGTCCGCCGAAGGCATCGCCGCCATGGATGCTGCCGGCACGGTGGCCGTGCTGCTGCCCGGCGCCTACTACTTCCTGCGCGACACCACGCCGCCGCCGGTCGCCGCCTTGCGCGCAGCCGGCGTGCCGATGGCGGTCGCAACCGACAACAATCCCGGCACCTCGCCAATGACGTCGCTGCTGCTGGCGATGAATATGGTGTGCACGCTGTGGCGCCTGACGCCCCTCGAAGCGCTGGCCGGCTGCACTATCAACGCCGCCCGCGCGCTGGGCCTGGATGGCGAAGTGGGCACGCTGGAGGTCGGCAAGCGCGCCGACTTCGCGCTGTGGCAGATTGCCCGCCCGGCGGACCTGTCGTACGCTTTCGGCTTCAATCCATGCGTGGCCGTTGTCAATCGCGGTGTATGGCGCGACCCAGTGGTCGGCATTCCCCCTGCCGGCGTAGCCGCAGGCGCCTGACTTGCTGCGCCGCGCCGCCATAGTCGTCCTGGCCATGGCGGCCGCCACCTTCCTTTTCGCCGCAGCGGCGCGCGCTGCCGGCGAGCCCGTGCTGCGTGTCGGCTCCAAGCGTTTCACCGAGTCCTACATCCTTGGCGAGCTGCTCGCACAAACCGCCGCACCGCATGCCCGGGTCGAGCACAAGCAAGGCCTTGGCAACACGGCCATCGTGCTGGCCGCGCTGAAGTCAGGCAGCATCGACGTCTATCCCGAATACACCGGCACCATCAGCCTTGAAATCCTCAAGCATGCCGAACCCGTCGCGCTGGAGCAGATGCAGCGCGAACTGGCCGCGCAAGGCCTGGGCATTGCCGTGCCGCTGGGCTTCAACAACACCTACGCGCTGGCGGTGCGCGGTGACACCGGCGGCGTTCGCAAACTGAGCGAACTGGCCGCGCAGCGCGACCTGCGCTACGGCCTGTCGCACGAATTCATCGGCCGCGCCGACGGCTGGCCGGGCCTCGCGAAGGAGTACGGCATCAGCGCCACACCGCGTGGCCTCGACCACGGCATCGCCTACGAAGCGCTGGCGCAAAAGCAGGTCGACGTCATCGACATTTATTCCACCGACGCCAAGATCAGCCAATACGGCCTGCGCGTGCTGGACGACGACCGCGGCTACTTTCCCCGCTACGACGCCGTCCTGCTGTACCGCCTCGATGCCGCCCGGCGCTTCCCGGCCGCCTGGCAGGCGCTACGCGCGCTCGAAGGCCGCATCAGCGCCGCGGACATGATCGCCATGAACGCCGCCGCCGAATTGCGCGGCCAGCCGTTTGCCGACATCGCCCGCGACTGGCTCGCCCGGCATCCCGTCGCTGCGCCCGCCGGCCAATCCAGCACCCTACGCAACGGCCCAGCCACCGCCAGCGCCGTCACTCCCCGGTCCGCGCCTCCAACTCTCTGGCAACGCCTGTTTGCAGACGACTTCTGGCCGCTGACCCGGCAGCACATCCTGCTGGTCGCGCTGTCCGTCGCAATGGCATGCGCCGTCGGCATCCCGCTCGGCATCCTCGCAGCCTACCGCCCCAGACTGCGCGAACCGGTCATGGCAGTAGCTGGCATCCTGCAAACCATTCCCTCGCTGGCCTTGCTGGCCATGCTGATCCCATTGATGGGAACAATCGGTACCGTGCCCGCCCTGTGCGCACTATTCGTCTACGCGCTGCTGCCGATCATCCGCAACACCTGCACCGGCATCGGCGGCGTGCCGCAGGGCCTGAAGCAGGCCGCGCAAGCGCTGGGCCTGCGCGCCCCGCAGCGCCTGAAAGAAATCGAACTCCCGCTGGCCGCGCCGGTGATACTGGCCGGTGTGAAGACCGCCGCCGTCATGAGCGTAGGTACCGCCACCATCGCCGCCTTCATCGGCGCTGGCGGCTACGGCGAACGCATTACCACCGGCCTGGCCCTGAACGACAACACCCTGATGCTGGCCGGTGCGCTGCCGGCAGCCATTCTCGCCCTGCTCACGCAAGCGCTGTTCGAGTGGCTGGAAAGGGGATTCATAGCTAGCCAGAACAAGTAAGCGGGAAGGGTTCTTCCGGCGTTACAGGCTTTGGGAAGCCGGCTTCGCACCGCGTGCGCGGCAAAGCGAAGCCGGCTTCCTCTTCCTTTCCCTCCCGCTCCCCCTCTCCCTCTCGGAAGGCGTGACAAAAAGGCAGGCATGGCATTTGCTCATGTCCTGGCATGGGCGCATAGCCGTTCATCCACCGATGTCACTTCTACGAGGAGCAAGTCATGCACAACACTGATCGCATCCAGCAATTCATGGAAGCAGGCGAATTTGCACCTGCATACGCCCAGGGCGAATACCAGCAGCAGGAATATGCCGGGCAGCAGGAGTACGCCGGCTACCAGGGCGAATACAACGGCTACCAAGGCGAATACAACGGTTACCAGGGCGAGTACGCGCAGAACTACGAAGCCGAGTATCCCGGTGAACTGATCAACCCCGTGACCGGCGAAATCAACCAGGAGATGGAACTGGCGATGGCCGCCGAACTGCTCTCCGTCAGCAACGAACAGGAACTGGAGAACTTCCTGGGCGGCTTCTTCAAGAACGTCGCCCAGAAATTCCGTAACGTCGCGCGCGGCCCGCTGGGCGGCATGCTGGGCAATGCACTGCGCGGCGCGGCCCGCTTCGCCCTGCCGGCCCTGGGTGGCGCGCTGGGCAGCATGATCCCGATCCCTGGCGTCGGCACCATGATTGGCAGGGCCGCCGGCAATATGGCGAAGAACGCGCTGGGCCTGGAGATGGAAGGCCTGTCGAACGAAGACCGCGAATTTGAGGTGGCGCGCCGCATCGTGCGCATCGGCGTCGAAGGCGCCCGCGCACTGGACAGCCTGCCGGAAGGCGAATTCACCAGCCAGCAAGAAATCGGCAGCATCCTGGGCAGCATCGCCGGCAAGATCCTGCCATCGATCGGCTCCGCCGTGCTGAACGGGCTGACCGGCCAGGCCACGAGCGGCGGCCAGGCCACGGGCGGTCTGGCTGGCAATATGCAGGTGACCAGCCCCGGCGGCTGGAATGTCCGCATCGGCGGCCAGGCGGGCGGCCAGGCCACTGCCGGCTCCGCGATCGGCGTCAACACCAACGCGCCCAACGTGCCGTTCCGCCCGTCGCCGGCGCCGCAGGTGCTGCCGTACCGCCCCGGCACCAACCACGGCGTCAATCCCGGCGTGCCGGCAGGTCCCGGCGGCCAGGTGCGCCGCCGCAGCGGCACCTGGGCCAAGGTCGGACGCAACGTCATCCTCTACAACGTGTACTCGCGCTGACATGCGCCGGGGAGATCGCGATGTCGCATGCCCAAGCCATCCGCATGATCGAGTACGAAGCGCAGTCGCTGCTCGAACGGCTGAACGAAGTACGGCCGTTCGCGCTGACCCTGCCGATGGTGGCCGCCGCCGCGCCCTCGGTGGCGGCGCAGGCGGCCATCGAAAAGTTCCTGGCCGACGGCCGCAGCCAGCTGCGGCAGGCAGGGGAGCGCTTCCTGGACTGGCTGCGCTCGCCGGCCGGGACGCGGGCCGCGCCGGCCCAGATCCAGCGCCGCTACGCGATCGTGCGCATGCGCTTCCTGGACATGCTGACGCACTTCGACGTGTTCGCCGATGCGCTGGCGGAACGCAGCCAGCACAATTATGGCGAATGGCTTGGTGGACTGGACGTGCTGGCGGCGGACGCGTTGCAATTGCCCTGCCAGCCCTATGCCAGCCCGCCGGTGATCTGCCACCTGGACCGCGAGCCGGGTGCGGCGATCCGCCGCGTGCGGGCACGCCTGCCGGGCGGCGGCCAGACGCCGGTCGCCATCATTCGCATGCCGCGCGAACGCATGGTCGGCAGCGCCATCGCATCCTCGCTGGTGCATGAAGTCGGGCACCAGGCCGCCGCCCTGCTGGAACTGGTGGACCCGCTGCAGCAGATGCTGGGCGCCGTGGCGGCCGCCCGGCCGACGCAGGCCCAGTGGTGGCAGTGCCTGCGCTCCTGGATGTCGGAGATCATTGCCGACTTCTGGAGCGTGGGGCGGGTCGGCATCGCCTCCACGCAAGGCCTGATGAGCGTGGTCAGCCTGCCGGCGGCCTTCGTCACCCGCTTCAGCGGCGACGACCCGCATCCACCGCCATGGATCCGGGTCAAGATCAGCTGCGCCATCGGCAATGCGCTGTACCCCGACCAGCAATGGCAGCAACTGGCCGCCACCTGGGACGCCTTGTATCCCTTGCAGCAGGCAGCCCCGGAGGAAGCCGCCGCCTTCCGCGAACTGGAACGCATCATCCCGGAATTCGCGGCCTTGCTGGCGGGCTTCCGCCCGGCCAGCCTGGGCGGGCTGACGCTGGCCGACGCCTTGCCGCGGGCCGGCTGCATCCCGCCGCGGCTGCGCAGCGTGTGGCAGGAGCAGCGCCGCAACCCGGGCCGGCTGGCCCTGCTGCCGCCGACCCAGGCCTGCGCCGCCATCGGCCAGGCCAAGTTCGACGGCTGGCTCACGGCAACCGAGGAAGTAGCCCTGCTGCGACGTTTGCTGCGCTTCTGGGCCCTGCACAGCACCGTCGACGCCCGTACCGTTTGCGCCCAGGCGCGCCCGGCGCCGCCGGCCGTGCTGATGACCATCTAATCCGAGACCAAGCAACAGGAGAGCAACATGGCTAAGAAACCAAGCAACACGCCAAAAGCGGCGGCGACGCCGGCGCCTTTGGCCACCAGCGCCAAGCTGGCGACGCCTGTCCCTGCCACGCCGCAGACAGTGGCACCCGGCACGGCCGGAAAATCGGCAACCACAACTGCCCGCTACGAAACTCCATGCGAGCCGCAGGCCTGCACCCAGACCGCGCCGCTGGCGGTCCAGCTGTACCGGCAAACGCCGGATCCTTCCCATGACCCGTTCACCGCCTACTACCTGATGGTGCGCAGCGCGAACGACTTCCTGAGCTACAACAACTTCGAGACTTTCCTGACCGGGGTATTGGGCACGCAGTCCAACTATCCCGGCTTGTCGCAGCTGCCGCCATTCGAAAAGCTGGCCAGCATCGCCAGCTTCTTCGTGGCCTGCCACGGCGAATGGGTGAAGACCTGCTTCCAGCACGGCGTCAGCGCGCAAGTCGCCGCCAGCCTGCAGGCGCCGAGCTTTGCCAATACCAGTGCCAGCGCCACGCCGGCGCCCAGCGGCACCCTGCAGCCATTCGACATGGACGAAGCGAACCGCATCTTCCATCCCTATAAGCTGGACATCGGGCAATTGGCCGAACAGGCCAAACTGCTGTTCGACAAACCGCTGCAAGGGCACGCGCTGACTCACGACGCGCACACGGTGGTGCAGAAGATGATCGCCAACCACCCGCAGGTGCCTTACCTGTCGGAAGAGCAGATCAAGCGCGGCGAATTCGACGGCTTCACCGAGTACAAGCTGGACAACCCCAGCATGGCGGAGCTGATCTGGAACTACTGGCACGAGGAAGGTATGCTGGTGCAGGGCATCAACGCCATCACGCTGCGCTTCCAGAACCGGCTCTATCCTGGCGGCGACAAGCTGGCGCGCTGCAATATCTCGCACCTGCGGCCACTGACCAACCTGATCTGGGCCTATGTGCAGCACGAGCCGGAACGCCTGTCGCTGGCCCGCCGCGCCTACGAGTACGACCACCAGTACGGCCTGCGCCTGCGCGGCAGCGCCGTGCCGAACCTGGTGTCGGCCGACAGCCGCACCTCGTTTATCGAAGCCTTCCACCGCGTGCTGCAGGAAGCCTGCCGCTACTACCGCACCTCGATGGACACCACGATGCACGCCGACGCCTTCCCGATGCTGAACTGCCTGCGCGAACTGCACCTGATCCTGGCCGAGGGCAGCGACAACCAGTACAGCGACATGCCGGTGCAGGCGCGCGCCGAGATGCTGCTGCAGCAGTACATCCTGTCGCGACCCGAGATCAGCGACTTCCTGGGCGGCAAACCGGGCGTGCCTTACCCCGAGCCATGGATGCCACACCTGGATACCCTGCGCCAGGTCATGGGCTGGAACGACGCATCGATCCGCCACTACCACACGCTGGCCAACTGCGGCGAGATGATCCTGCTCAGCATCCGCCACCTGAACTGGTCGGACATCAAGGACTCCAGCCGTGCAGCCAACTGGCTGGCCGCCTGCCGTCCGGAGATCCAGAGCTACGTGCACTCCTACCGTGCGGTGACGGGCGTCGACCTGGGCGTGTTCGATACCCCGGTGGTGGCCGGCAACGAGTGGGCCGTGCAGCCGTCCGAACTGATTGGCCGCCGGCGCCAGGCCGCGCAACCGCGCATCACCCAGTAACTGGGAGGCCGCCATGATGAACGGATATTCGAGCATCGGCCGGGCCATGCAGCAAAGCGGCCCGCGCGGCCAATGCCGCTGCCAGCAGCGCTGCGTGTGCCAGCCCGGCCGGCCATGCCGCTGCAGCAGTGGCTGCAGCTGCAGCCACGCCGCCAGCGCGGCCGTGGAAAGCCGCACGCGCAACTGGATCGAGTCGGGCGAGTACGAGGTGCGCCCGCAACGCAACGGCGCCTATGGCAGCGCGGTGCAGCGCGCCCGGGCGCGCAGCTTGCTGCAGCAGCGGCAGGCGCGCCAGGCCGATTGGGCGCGGCGCACGCGCCTGAACGGCATGTTCGCGCGCCGCTTCAATTGGGGGCCCCAGATGGGCCAGGTGGGCCGCGCTATTGGCAGTCCTACGCCGCGGCCCGACAGCCAGCGCCTGATGTTTGCGCTGGCGCGCTGGCAGCGGCAGCAAGGCTTGCCGCCCACCGGTATCCTCACCCCGGCGCTGTGGCGCCGCCTGCAGGCATTGCTGCGCCCACGGCCGGCCATCCAGCCGGTGTACGTCGCGCCGTACCCGGCGCCGTATCCTGCCCCGCAGCCGGCCGCCTACCCGGGTCCGGCCGGCGGCCAGTATGCTCAGCCGGATGCCCAAACGTACGCGCCGCCTGCCGCCGCGCCGTTCGACCCGCAGCCCGAACCGCAGTTCGAGCCTCAGTTCGGGCAGCAGCCGGATGCGGCAGCAGGGGGCGTGGCCGGGCCGGCGCCGGACGACGCGGCGCTGCCGCTGCCGGGCGACCCCGGCGAGCCGGGCGGGGAAGGCAATGAGTTCGCCCCTATCGGCTTCCGCAGCCGCCACCCCTACGCCTACCAGGCCATGGGGCAGCCATGATCATCGATGCCCATTGCCACGCGGGGCCGGGAGACGGCTTTACCGGCCCCTGGGACACCTGCGCCCCGCTCGGCGACTACAGCGCCAGGGCGCGGCGGGCAGGTATCACGCACACGATGATCTGGGCCGCCTTCCACACCGACTACGCCGTGGCCAACGAAGCCGTGGCCGGCATCGTCAAGCGCGAACCGGAACGCTACAGCGCACTGGCCTTTGTGCACGCGGCGCGCGACCGCGGGCGCATCGGCCAGATGGTGGAGCGGGCGGTGCGGGTGCACGGCTTCCGCGGCATCAAATGCCATCGCGCCGATGCCCGCATCACGCGCGAAATCTGCGATGTCGCGGCGCGCCTGCAGGTGCCAATCCTGTACGACGTGTTCGGCGAAGTGGAGTCGGTCAGGCTGTTCGCACCGGCCTACAGCAGCGTCAACTTCATCATCCCGCATATGGGCAGCTATGCGGACGACTGGCGCCACCAGCGCAACCTCGTCGACATCCTGGTACGTTACCCGAATGTGTACACCGACACCGCCGGCGTGCGCAATTTCGACAACCTGGTGGAGGCCATCGAGCGCGCCGGCGTGCACAAGGTGCTGTTCGGCTCCGACGGGCCATGGATACACCCTGGCGTGGAACTGGCCAAGGTGCGCGAGCTGATCGTGGAACTCAAGCTCGACGAACGGCGCTCCGCGCAGCTAATGGGCGGCAACGCGGCCGCGATCTTCGGCCTCAATGCCGCACATCATGCCCGCGCGCGGCAGCCTTCCGCAGGTGTAGCGCACGCGGCGTGACACCCAGCCAGTTGGCAGCGGCGGTGATGGATTCCGACTGGTCCAGCGCCAGTTGCACCGCCGCTGCCTCCACCATCTTCCCCAGCTCCTTCAGGCCAACGTTGGCCTGCAGCGCAGCGCGCACAAAGTCGTCGACATAGGCCGAATGCCACAGCGGCGTGTCCGGCTGCTGGGCATCGCCCGCATCTGGCGCGCCGGCCGCATTGCTCCAGGCTGAGATCTCCTCGTCCGGCAGGCAAGCCAGCGACAGCGGCCCGGCGCCGGCGTAGCGCCGCATGCAGGCCAGCACCAGCTGGTACAGCTCGCGCACATTGCCGCTGTAGGCGCGGCGGACCAGATAGTCCTGCAGCGAGGGGGACACCTCGGGCGGTTCGCCATCGCCGGCCACGCCGGCGATGAAATGCCGCACCAGTGCGGGAATATCCGAGCGGCGCTGATCAAGCGACGGCGTGCGGCAAGTCATGGCCGCCACGCGGTAATACAAGTCCGCGCGAAAACGGCCCGCCGCCACCTCGTGCGCCAGGTCGCGGTTGGTAGCGCACACCAGGCGGAAGCTGGCGCGCTGCCACTGGTTGCTGCCGACGCGGCGGTAGGCCTTTTCCTGCAGCACGCGCAGGAACTGCGCCTGCAACTCCAGCGGCAGCTCGCCGACTTCATCCAGGAACAGCGTGCCGCCATCGGCGCAGGCGATGGCGCCGTTGTGCATGCCGACCGCGCCGGTAAAGGCGCCCCGCTCATGGCCGAACAACTCGCTGCCCGCGATGTCGCGCGACAGGGTGGTGCAATCGACGATGATCATTTCATGCTGGTGCGCCTGCGGGTCGAGCGAATGCAGCATGCGCGCCAGCAGCTCCTTGCCGGTGCCGGTCTGTCCCGTCAACAGCACCGCGGCAGAACTGAACAGGGCGCATTCCGCAATGGTGCGCAAGGCGCCCTGCCACGCCGTGCTGCTGCCGATCAGGTTGTCCGCCACCAGCGGCAGGCACAGGGCCGAATCGACCTGTTCCCAGCGCTGCAAACGGCTGCGCACTACATCAAAGGCTTGGGGAGAAAATTCGATCACGTCGCCAATGCCCATTGCCACCAAGGCGCGCTCGGAGCCGGGACATGGGCCGCGGTGCACCAGGATGGTCCGCGAAGGTGGCAGTACCTGGTCGTCCAGCAGGGCGAGCTGCACGCGGTGCAACGCCTCGTGGTCAAGGCTGTCGGCGACCAGGATCTTGCTGGTCCAGCGGTCGGCAGCGGACGGCGCATCCAGTGCACGCGCCAGCGCGCGCCGCATGTCTTCCGCGGACTTTTGTAATGCAACGATATAAGGAATCGCCATCTTGCAAGCCCGCCACCGAAAGGCCTAAGTCTG
>Ga0307408_100002937_pt1 | contig 11810 bp, 20 predicted proteins | sample 322Cmetagenome_FD_202116 | JGI IMG/M metagenome (GOLD analysis project Ga0307408, IMG submission 202116) | Maize rhizosphere microbial communities from greenhouse at UC Davis, California, United States - 322HYB-C-3 | ecosystem: Host-associated > Plants > Roots > Rhizosphere > Soil | place... | reverse complement strand
GGCCCTCGTCGTCGACGAAGCAGGTGTAGCGGACGACCGGGCACTTCTCCAGGCCGTGAGGGAAGGGCTTGCCCTTGACGACGAACTTGCCGTCGAAGGTGTAACTCAGTTCCCACCGGTAGACGTCATCCCAGAAGACGGCGAGGCCGGGCACCTTCTCATCGCGCGGGTAGCTCTTGATGGTGAGCACGTGCGACGGACGGATGTCGTTGACCGGGTCCCTGAAGTACGCCACGGTATTGCGGGTGGACAGGATGTCGAACTTGATATTCTTCGGATCCAGGTTGTTCACCGCCACAAAGGCGTGGCCGTACGTCAGGACGGCCCGGTAGATCACCGCTTGGCGCCCGTCCATCCGATTTTTCTGCCACAGCTGCCACTCGGTGTTGGAGTTCTCCGCGGAGTCCTTGCCCTTGCGTTCCAGCTTGCCGGCGGAGCGCCGGCGGTAGTCGTCCACAAAGGACATTTGGCTGGGCAAGTTCACGAGCAACGGGATCCAGTTGGCAATGCTGCGCTTCTGCAGATCGCGGATCTGGGCGGTGGCGTTGCGGGGGGCGTAGGGCAGCAGCTGCTTGCCCTCGAAGTAGTCGTGGCACAGGTCGTACTCGGCACGGTCGTGACTGAGCGTGAGGAACATGTCCTCGACCAACTTCAAGTCGAAGGACCCGGCCTTGACGTCGGGGTTGGCATAGACCTGGTCCCGTTGCCCCTTGACAAAATCGTCCATGGTGGCCAAATGGGTCTCCTAATTGAATTGGTAAAGGCGGCGGGAGTAATCCTTGGGGAGCTTCTTCCCGGACTCCGCGAGCGTGACGAGCGCCATGTAGGCGAGGAAGCCTGCAGCGAATCCGTCGATTTTCGCCGGCGACTCGGCCGAGGCTTTTCCAAACCACAAACCGTAGGAATTGGTGCGCCTCTTTGTGTTCAAAACGTGCACGCGCATCAGCCGATGGCCGTTTTGCTTGAGGCGTTTATCCACGATGGAACCGACGAAGGCCTCGGTGGTCTGGGAGATCTTGGTCTTGTTGCCGCGCATGTCGAAGCCGACGGTGGAGCGGGAGCTGGCCTTGACGAGCAACTGCTCGCGGTAGGCGTCTGCCCAGCCGTCCACCTGTGATTCCCAGTAGGCGGTATCCGCGAAGAAGGCGTAGACCTTATACATCTTGAAAGCGAGATGGACTTCGGACTCGACTTCCTCCACCGGAACGTGCCACGGGCGGGAGGGGTCGGGGTTCTGCCAGATGCCGAGCGGCACAATGAGATTGTCGGAAATTCTAATGGCGACCAATGCGGTGGCATCATCAGTTTTCGACCCGTCAAAGCCCATTACAATAGCGTCGCCCTGTTTCAGGTCGCGCTTATCGCCATAGCAATTCGGCTGAAGAATGCCGTCCCACTGGCCCACGGTAATGAGGGAATCGCCGCTGGAAACTATTTGGTTAAACCACATCCGCCTTTTGCCGGCGACAGGTTTGGAACCGTCCTGAATTTCCTGGACGATGTCCTCGATATTGAGCCAGGTCGCGTCTCCGCGAATCTGTGCTATAATATGCGGCGCCCACTCCTCGGACAGGGGTGCATCGGGGTGCGCTTCCAGCGAGTCATAAAGCCAGCCTGACGATTTAGCGAGGCCGGCCCAGACCTTTTCCTGCTCCTCGCGGACCCGCTGGGCCACGGAATCTTCGCCGGGTTCGTATGCATTGGTAATGCACAAAAGCCTTCCCTGGACCTTTGTCAGGTTATTCGTAATGACTTCATAAAAGGCCGGGCCGCGTTGTCCCGGAGTCCAGTGGTGCGTTTCATTTGCGATACAAAAAGTAACACGTCCACCTTCGGCAGAACGGAAATTCGCGCTCATTGTGCGCAATTTCTGCTTGGCGCCGTTGGCGTAAATAATTTCCTTTTGGACATCCATATTGAATGCCTGGCGGGTGCGTGTGGGGATTAGTCCGGGGAATACGTCGCGGGTGTTTTCGGTCTGCTGTTCGGAAACGGCGGTGACCTGAATGTAGGCGTCGGGGTGGGGCCGGCCGACGGGGTTTCCGTTGGCGTCCCAGTGCGAGAACTGGCTCGGGCCGATCAGCTCGACAATGGAGAGGACGGCCGCCAGGGGATCCTTGCCCCTGACTACCATCCCTTCATGCGCTGAAGGACCGCCTTGCGGTAGCTGAACTTGCCGCGATGGTCGATGGCGTAGAACCAAAGGATGAATCTTGCCTGTTCCGGCGTGGCCATCCAGGGTCGTCCGTCGGAGAAGGTCAGCCATTCGGCGACCCAGCCCAGGATCTCCCAGCCGAGAGTCTTCTCGGGGAGAAGCCAGCTGCCGTCCGCGTTCTTCTGCCACGTCGGGCCGATGTATGTCGGCGGAAAGTGGATGGTCGCGTTCTCAACCGTGGGCTCGAGAGCCTCGATTTCTTCTTGCGTGAGTGAAGGAATGTTAATCACCCCCAGCCGGGGGTGTCAGTGAAGCGTTGGGCACCTGGCCCCACCCTTTCAGCGGGCAGGTTCAGGCCTCCTGGACCCCCAGCTGCTCGCGATATGTGTCTATCGCCACGATGGATGCTGAGGTCTCGTTCTCTTTGGGATTCTCGAGTTCGATCCGCATCCTGCGGCGTTCGCCCTCGGTAACTCCGAGGGAGGTCATGCCCTGCAGGATGGTGGCCAGCATCATCGCGGTAGGGCGCTTGTAGTATTCGGTCAACGCATCACAGAGGAGGCGGGCCATTTCGTAGTCGGACAGCTCGTAGTACTCCCTCATCCCGGAACGGGAGAGCGAGCGGTACCACTGCTTGGCACGCGGATGCCAGCTGCTGTCGACCGGGGGGACTTTGTAGGGGACGCGCTCACCCTTGCTAAGGGATACGCCGCCCTCGTTCTCGGGCTTGTTCCGGCGGGTGCGTTCTTCGCTCCTCTTCGGCACGGGTCCTGGCATTAGAATCCTCGATGTTGTGTGGGCCGGGGAGGGCCGTCGATGATCCCGGGCTGTGCTTCCTCGGGCAGGCGGGCGAGCTTCTTGATCTCTGCCCTGGCGGCGTTGGTTTCCCTGGCGGTTTTGGTCAGATGATGGGGGCCGCACAGGCCCTGAAGGTTCGACGGCCTGTGGTCATCCCCGGGGATGATGTGGTCGACGTCGGTCGCCTTGTTGAAGCAGCGGACGCCGTCCTCGACCCACTCGCAGCGGTAGCCGCAGCGCTTGAGCACCGGGACGCGGAGCCGGTCCCAGTCGGCCGGCAGCCGGCTCTTGCGGTTACTGCCCTTCCACTGCGGCATGGGCGGCCAGCTCTTTGATCAGGTCGGGGCGGAAACCGCCCCAGCGCCGGCCGTCGTTGCCGACCACCACGATGGGGGCCTGCAGCAGGCCGTCAGCCTTGAAAGCCTCGGCCTTCTCCGGCTCACCGGTAAGGTCCACGACGTCGTACGCGATGCCCTCACGGTCCATGAGCTTCTTTGTCTGGGTGCACTGGACGCAGATAGGCAGGGTGTAGACGGTGACTTTCAAGGGGGTCCTTAGGTGATGTAGAAGTATCCGCAGTCGATGACCGGGATCTCGGGACTTGCGTCCAGCTGGGCAAAAATGCGGTAGGTGCCGCGGGCCAGGCCGGAGACCATGACACCGGCCTTGCCGCCGAGGATGGTGGCTGCGGTGAAGGTCGCCGGACGGGTGCCGTCGGGAACGATCGCAAAGGACAGGCCGGTCGTGACGGCGATGCCATCGCGGGTCACAGTGACCGGCTGGAACTCGACGCTTTCGCGCGGGTAGGCATTAACCAAGGGATCCGTCCCATCGGGGGTGTGAAGTAAGCAGTGAGTGGTTCGGGGCGCCAAGGGCGGCGCCGTGGCGGCGCTGGGCAATGGCGGCCCTGATGTCGCGGCCCGTCGGCAGGACGATGGCCCCGCCGGCTACGGCGTAGCCGAACACCTCCAGGGACGGGATGCCCGCGGCGGTGGCCGTGACGTTTGAACTCAGGGCTGCGGCAGGGGCGCCGAAGGCTTCCAGCGAACCGATGCCCTGGGCCGTGGCCAGGAGCGTCAGCTCTGCGGCCGGAGTCCCGAAGGACTCCTCGCCGGCAATGGCTTCCGGGCTAGCGGTGGTGGCCGGCAGGGAGTCGGCGGTTGCGGTGGGGGAACCGAACGCTTCCAGCGAGGTGATGGACCCCGGGGCCGAGACAACCGCCAGGGCGGCGGCCGGCGTGCCGACCGCCTCCAGCGAGGTGATGGAGCCGGGGGCTGCCGTCAGGGCCTTGGCGGCTAGCGGGGTTCCGAAGGCCTCGGCGGAGGGGATGCCGACAGGGCCGGCGGTTCCCGCCGTGGTGGAGGCCGGAGTGCCGAAGGCCTCGGCCGATGCGATCCCTGACGGGGCCGCGGTGGTCTTGACGTTGGCTGTCGGGGAACCGAGAGCTTCAGCCGATCCGATCCCTGTTGCGGTCGCCGTGTAGAGCGCCGACATGGCCGGCGTACCAAAAGCTTCCGCTGTCGCGATCCCGGACGGTGAGGACGTTAGGGCCTTGGCCGCAGCCGCCGTGCCGAAGGCCTCAGCGCTGGCGATGCCGGCGGCTGTTGCCGTCAGTGCGGCGGTGGCCGCGGGCGTGCCCAGGGCCTCGCCGGTGGCGATGCCGGCTGGCGTGGCGGTGAGGGTCTTGGTGGCTGTCGCCGTACCGAACGCTTCGGCAGTGGCGATGGCCGTTGCGGAGGCGGTCAGCGTCTTTGTGGCCGTGGCCGTGCCGAAGGTCTCCGCGGTGGCAATGCCCGTCGCGGTGGCCGTGACAGCCCCGGTCCCGGGGTTGGCCTTGATCTCGAAGCTGAGGATGTTGTAGTTCTGTGACGCCGGGGCCGTAAGGTTCATCGTCACGGACGTGCCGGACGTCGCCGTTACGGCGTTCTGCCGCCACACGTGGGTGGTGACGATGCCGGAGGGGTTGTACTCATTAGCGATCGTCTGGCCGGTGCCGGCGGTGCCGAGGCCGTTCTGGTTCCAGTCAGAGCTGGTGGCCCAGACCCATGAGTTCGCGGCCGTCGTCGTAACGGCCAGCGAGGGCAGCCCGGGGCTGGATGAGGCGCCCGCGATCGCGCCGGCCGTGGGCGCCCCGCCGGAGTCGGTGATGACCTTGACCGCTAGCGAGGTGTGGAAGGCTCCGCCGGCGGATGTGACCGTGCGGGCGGCGCTGGTGGACGTGGCCGCCGTCCAGACCTCGACGCCGCCCTCCTGGCCGTTGCCGCCCGTGGATCCGGAGTCCTTGGACTTGCGACCCCGGAGCGTCCAGGTCAGCCCACCGGAGTCGGTGACCGTCTGGTTGTTGGCCGTGCTGGTGGCGGAGTCGTAGCCGACGAAGGCCACGAGCAGGGCGTTGGCCGGCGCGGTGAACGACGCTGTGGTCACCGCCGTGCCGGTGGCTACCTTTGTTGCGAGTGCCGGCGAGGAGGCATCCAGGGCTAGAGCCATGACTGCCTCCTAAGGGCTAGAGCTTGAAGATTTTGTTGGTGCCGTTGTCCCAGGCGATGGTCACATCGCCGCCGTTGGGAACGATCGGGAAGTTCGTTCCGGTGTCCACCCAACCGATGAGGCGCTGCGCGGTGGCCGCGACGTCTGCGCCGCCGGTGACTGCGGAGGACTGGAAGATCAGCACCGAGTGGTTGCCGGCGTTGGAGGCCACTGCGGTGAAGGCCACGTCGGCCGCGTCGGCCACGCCGCCGGTGACCGTCTTGGACGCCAGGGCGGAGCTGGTCACATGCAGGGTGCCGGAGGCGCCCGTTACATCGGAGACGAACTTGTGGGCGGCGGAGAAGGTGTAGCCGCGGACCAGGGCAATCTTGATGACTGCGGTATCCCAGTCGATGGTGCCGTCAAGAAATCCTTCACGGCCGGCGTCGAACAGTGCGTTTGCCAATGAAGGCTCCTTATGTGCGCATGAAAAAAGCCGGCCCGGCGGGCTCGGCTACGGATGGGGGCTTATGCCCGGTTCTGGCACCACTGTGCTAAAACACAGTCGTCACATGGGTTGTCCAATGTGGCCGCTCCCCTCCGGTAGAATTTGGCTCATGGAAAATGGGGGAAAAGTCAAGTGCCCGCGCTGCGGGGAAGAACGCGCCGCAGGTGAGGGCGCGTGCAAGCGCTGCGAGGCGGCCGACGACATGTATCTGCTGGCGTGGTGACGCTCGAGGTGGCGCTGTCGCTGGAGATCAAGGCCGAGCTGGTCAGGCGCGGCATGTACCAGCGGGATTTGGCCGACGCGGTGGGCGTCGGACTGCCGGCCCTGAACCGCTATCTGCAGGGGCATCAGAGCATGCCGATGCCGACCTTCTTCAAGGTGGCCGAAGTTCTGGGCATTGCTCCGAGCGCTCTGCTGCAGCGGGCGCACAAGGCTGTGATACGCTGAGCGCGTTCATTCATTCGCCCCACTGGGACTTATGGGTTTTACGCTGGCAGACGGCCCTCACAGCAATGTGGGGGCCTTATGTCGTTAAAAGCGCGATGGCGGCTAAGTCACCGTCCGGAGCATCGCCGCCATCACTTCCGACCGCGCAGTGCGGCCGGCTGTAAGAAGTATAGGGTGAGAGGGGGGCGATGAACCCCCGCCGACGTTGGAGCTTCATCCAATGTTTTACGCCGGGTCACATGTTCGCCGCTAAGCGAGGGTTTTTCCTGGCCGCTAAGCCTGGTCTACCGCGTCCGCCCTCAGCACTTGCCGTTGGGGAATGGACCGTCGAGTACCCTCCATGTGCGCATTAGCCCCTTGCCGCGCGCACTCCACGCCGGTAGGGAACCACTCTGCCACTCTCTGATGCCGGGGATTTGCGGTCCCATGGCAACTCTTGTACGTTAGCGGCCCGGAGGCTGCCAACGCAAACTGATGTGAGCGCGGTCTTCCCATTCGACATCGGACGGGCGCCAGCCGGAGTGCAGTTCCGGTTCGCTCGAAAAACTGTGGGCGTGCTCCACGTTCGCGAAGTTGTTACCTTCGGGCTGCGGTTCTTCGCTGCCGGCGGAGGCAATCTTCTCGAAGGCCGAGGCCTCGATCCAGGTGCAGATCGCGTGGTAGAGACGCATTATTCCCCTCCAGGAATTTCGTTTGGAGCCCGACGGGGGGAAGGCTGTGGAAGTACCCTTCCCCGCCGCCTGGCATTAGGTCCGGCCTCTCGGCGGTCCAGTGTGCGTAACCCTGCACGGGAGATGGGGTGACCTCGCTTTCGCCAGAATTTTGTTCCCTATCTAGGCCCGTACTGCGTATCCGCCGTACAAGCGGGCCAGCTGGTTGGCGGAGCGGTATCCGTCAAGATCGTTCATGGGCTTCCCAGCCTTGCGGGATTCCTCGTAGTCGGCCGGGTACCTCATGACCTGGCCGGCGTTGGTGATGACCTTCCAGGGGAAGGTGTCCCGTCCCGTGAATGCTGTTCCCATGCTTCCCTCTTCCTAAAGACTGGACCCGGCCGGCTTTTCGCTCCGGCCGGGGCAGCGAGGGGGGCTATAACTCCCCCTCTATTCAAACCCCACGTTCGGTAGCGATACCCCGGTGCAGGTTGATCTGTCAGGTCTTAGATCTAAACAAGACCTTCGTATAGCTCCACTATAACGCGCATGACCACGTTTGGGACGACGAAATTACCCGGTTGCTGCCCACCCGGCCGCCTCTGAGACCAAGCTCGAAACCCCCTATACCAGAGAACAGCGACAAATAACGTACGCAAGGAGACAAGAAGTCACCTCTCGTGACAATATTTAGGAAAAGTGGCTTGGGGGCTAGGGAGAGCTTGGTGTGCAATGATGCTGAATTCGTGGGGCAAGCCCATGCATTACGATCCGGACGGAAATCCGATCACGCTGCAGGAGTGGCGGAGTCTCTTCGAGACCACCGACCGCTCTGTCGCCGAGGACGAGCTGGAGGTCAGGGGCGAGGTTGTCGCTATCGGTACTAGCTGGCTGGGCCTCAACCACAACTTCATGGATCCCGAGGGACCACCTCTCATCTTCGAGACGATGATCTGGGGCGGGCCAATGGACGGCGCTGTCAGGCACTACTCCACGAGGGAGGAGGCGCTGGCCGGCCACGGGGAGGCCGTGAGGCAGCACCGCTGGTGGCGGCTGCTTCGGATGCGTAAGAGCTGGGGGCATGCCAGGACTGCGGTGCAGACGACCAGGCACTGGCTGATCCGGCCGGCAAGCGCGAAGATGATCCGCATCAGCCTGTGGTTCTGGAGCATGGCCACGCTGCTTGCGCTTGCCTCCGTGCTCGGGAATCTTTTCTACACCTACCGCTGGTTCCTGCTCCCCGTTCACCTGACGTCGCTAGCCATCGACCTCACAATGCTGAGGTGGTCCATTCAGGGCTACCGCTGGAAGCGTGCCCAGCAGCGCGTCGAGCGCGGGCGGATCCGGCAGGAGAATGAGTTCCGGCGAATGATGGACAAAGAATTCCGGGAAAATTAAAATGGAGTATGGAGCTATTTCTGTACCTGCTGGCATTTGCATTCTTCTGCGGCGTCGTCGCCGCATTCGCCTGGCTTGACTGGGCCTTGACCCACAAGACCGGCCGCAGGGGCTCCAAATACTACGTTCCCCATTTCACCGCCAGGTTCGATCCGTTCCTGCCGCTGTGGACGGATCAGCGCCGCGAGTACGTGCGCAAGGATCACGAGTGGTGGCAACAGCGGTTCGACGGCAAGGTGTAGCCCCGCCGGGCCGGGGGTCCACAAGGGGGAGTAGCGCGGCCACGCCGGTTTGCCGGCGGGAAGTGGTTCCGCCCCGGGCTCAGAACCAGGCGTAGCGCAGCGGCCCCGGAAGGAGGGGGAGCGGGCCGGCGCAGGCATGGGAGCCTCCGGGACGGAAGAATAGAAAATTTTGGGAAACCGCGGGCCGCGAGGCCCGGACGGGACCGGTAGGCCTTGACCACCGGAAAGTTCCGGTTGTTACCCGAGGCCGTAGCGGAGGGGGCGAAGCCCCCGCAGCGGAGGCCGAGGACCGGTACCGTTGGCCTTGACCAACCGGTTAATTCGGTTCCGAAGACGGAGGGCCTTAAAGCCCTCCGTTAACGGTTAAACCGCTTGGTACCCGTAAGCGACCGGAGCGAAGCGGAGGGAAGCTTACGGCCTGTCGGCCTTCAGCTCATCGGCGGTAGCCGATGCCGTACCGCTGCCGTACCCTCCCCCCCCTACCCCCCCCTCCCGAAGCCTTCATAGATAAGAAGGGTGTAAGGGGTTTCGGGGATTGCCGGTTTTCTCAATGTGATCTTCGTCACATCTCTATTTGAGGCGGATGCCCTTACCCGGGGTGATCTCGTAGGCCGGTTCCGTGGCCTTCCTTGGCTCCCGCTGACCGGTCCTGCTGCGCAGCCGGCGGGCGGAGTCCGGGACCTCGGGGAGGTCCTCGGTCAGCTCGTTGAGGATCTTCCGGAACATCATGCCGTAGCGGACGTCATGGCCCTCGTCGGGGATCAGCTCGAACTGATCCGCGGCGGACCAGTGGAACTTGGTCTGGATGCGCCGCATCATCTGCACGGTGGGGTAGTGCTCGCCGCTGAGCCACCGCCACACGGTATTGGGCGCCACGCCCAGGACCCAGGCCACCTCGTGGACGGTCCACTTGTTCTTGAGCTTCCGCTTCTCCACCGGCTCCGGCGCGCGGGGGCTCATTCGGTCACCGGGAGGATGTAGGCCGGCAGCCAGACGTCCCGCGGCTGGGGGAACGGCCGGAGCGTGCCGTCCTCGATCCAGTAGGTGGCGCCGGACTCCAGCCGGTCCAGCTGCAGGACCTTGTCCAGGGCCGTGAGGATCCGGGTCCCGACCGGGAGGCCCTCCAGGTCCTTTGCCGTTTCGGCCACTCTCAGTGATTCTGTTCTCATGGCTCCAATTCTTCCAGTGGTAGGACAACGGGCGGTAGTACGATGGCCGGCAGCCAGTCGGGGCGGGGACTCCAGGGAGTCACCTTGCCGTTGCCGAACCAGAACTTCCCCATCGTATGCGGCCGGAGGTATAGGACACGGTCGGTATTGGTGACAATCCTGCTGTGCAGGGGCAGGGTCAGCAGCTCCTCGACGGTGTAAGCCACGTGGAGGGTCCTGGTGCGCAGCTCATCGGGCCGGTGGCTCTCCTCATTGAGGAACCTGCCGTTGTTCTCGTCCAGGACATTGCGCAGCACCAGCCCGTAGACCGGGTCGTAGCCCTCGTAGGGGATCAGGGCCACCTGATCCGCCACATTCCAGTGGAATATGCGTTCAATCCGGCGCATCATGCGCAGTTCCGGGTACCGGCTGCCGTTCAGGTACCGGAAAACGGTCTCTTTCCCGCAGTTCAGGACGTAGGAGACGTTGGTCATGTCCCATTGCCGGGTCATCCGGCGCTTGCTTACAGGAATCGGGGTTCCCTTCCTGCCGCCCATCGTTCACCTCCAGTCAAAGTAGCTATCGTCCGCCCGATTCTGTCACATCTTGGGTCTATGATTGGACCATGACGACGAGGCTGCCCAGCAAGGGGCCAAACAGCCCCTTCTCCGCCGGCAACAGGACCATCCTGGCCAGAACCTGCAAGACCTGCGGTGAGTTGGCCGACGGCGAGAGCTTTCCGCTGCTGAATGCGGGCACCAAGAACCAGGCCCGCCGCAAGGAATGCCACCACTGCACCAATGCCCGGAAGAAATACAACCGGGAGGTCAATGGCATCGGCCTGCCGCCCCGTGCCCGGCCCCCCGAGGAGCTTCAGACCTTCAAATGGCAGCCGTGGAGTGTCGAGGACGACAAGTATCTGCGGGAATCCTACGAGAAGGGCTACAACTACGAGGAGATCGGCCTCGCCTTGGGGCGCTCGGCCAACGCGATCTATCAGCGCCGGGTCCGGCTCGGCCTGGCCAACGTCAGGAAGTCCCACAGAGTGGAGAAGCCGTGGAAAATCCAGTAGCTACGCCCGGCTGCCGCTATGCCGTCATTGGCGCCTGCAAGGATGGCCGGTGCCTGCTGGCGCGCCTTTGGGACGTGGTTGACCGTTGCGCACAGGAGAAGAAGCCATGGAAGATCCAGTAATAAAGCGATGGGGCGTGAGGATGGAAGACGGCACCCTGCACTACGGACTGTCACAGGGGGACGCCGAGAACCTGGAGATGATCACCGGCGGGCAACTGGTCTGTTGGGTCAATGACGGCTGGGAGGACGTGGAGTGAAACGCACACGGGCTCAGCGGCGCAGAATGCGCCAGGGCTACACCCATGAGGCGGCCTACTGGTCCGGCCACGGCAAGTCCTGGAACTTCATCCTCCTGCTGGGGCCGGAATCCGCGGCCTACTTCCGGGAGCACCAGATGGAGGATGACTGGATCCGGCCCGTCTGCCCGGTCCTCATCCACAACGGGCGGAAGCCGCGATGAAGATGAGCCCCTGGCAGGACGCCAGGACGTCGACCGGCCTGCCCCGGATGGCGTTCACCATCCAGGAAGTATCGGAGATGCTCAGCGAGCCGGTGCAGACGATCAAGCGGCACTGCCAGACCCAGGCCCTCCGCGGGGCCTACAAGACCGGGGGGAAGACCTCCCCGTGGCGGATCCCGCCGAAGGCGATCGACTACTACCAGGCCACGAGGTCAAACCAGTGAGGTAAGAACGCAAGGGGTGGCTTTTCTAGTTCGCTGCGGTAACATTTGTTCGATATGCGAACTTCTGATCTCGTACGCTATTCCGGGCGCTATCACCCGCGGGCGGGGAGCCCTACCGGCCGGGGTACCCCCCCGGGTATAATGTAAGGACATACTGACATCCATATGACCTACCCGCGAGACTTGAGCGGATCCGACTCAACTAAGCAGAGCCTACCGGGCTCATGTTACTGGACGGTA
>Ga0307408_100002936_pt1 | contig 11811 bp, 9 predicted proteins | sample 322Cmetagenome_FD_202116 | JGI IMG/M metagenome (GOLD analysis project Ga0307408, IMG submission 202116) | Maize rhizosphere microbial communities from greenhouse at UC Davis, California, United States - 322HYB-C-3 | ecosystem: Host-associated > Plants > Roots > Rhizosphere > Soil | place: USA... | reverse complement strand
TGAATTCAAGCGCATGCGCCGCGTTGGCCGCGCGCTCGATCGCATCGCGCGGCGTGTCGACCAGCGCGCCGTAAGCGATGTTCGCGGCGATCGTGTCGTCGAACAGCAGCACGTCCTGCGAAACGAGCGCGATCTGCGCACGCAGGCTCGCGAGCGTCAGCGTCGTCACGTCGTGGCCGTCGATGAACAGACGGCCGGCCGTCGGCTCGTAGAAGCGCGGCACCAGGTTGACGAGCGACGTCTTGCCGCTGCCCGAGCTGCCGACGAGCGCGACCGTCTCGCCCGGATGCACGGTCAGCGACACGTCGTTCAGCGCCTCGCGCTCGGCTCCGGCGTAGCGCAACGAGATCCGGTCGAAGCGCAATTCGCCCGCGGCGCGCTCGAGCGCGACGCCCCCTTCATCCGGCTCGACGTCGCGGTCGAGGAGCCCGAAGATGCTTTCCGCGGCGGCGAGTCCGCGCTGGATCGCCGCGTTGATGCCCGACAGCGACTTGATCCGCTCGAGCAGCGTCAGGAGCGCGACGATGTAGGAGGCGAACGTGCCGAGATCGAGGCTGCCGCTCTGGCTTTGTGCGAGCGCGACCCAGACGATGACGCCGACGGCGATCGCCGCGAGCACCTGGGTGATCGGCGAGCTCGCGGCGCTCGCCGACGATTGCTTCGTCATCGACGTGCGGAGCGCGTTCGCGGCGCGCACGGCGCGCGCGCGCTCGTACGCCTCGCCGCCGAACACACGGACGATCCGGTGGCCGCCGATCATCTCCTCGAGCACGTGCGTCATCGCGCCGGTGCGCGTCTGCACGTCGCGCGCGATGCGCCGCAGCCGCCGGCTGAAATAGCGGATCACGACGGCGACGATCGGCAGCACGAAGAACGTCATCGCCGTCAGCTTCCAGTTGATGTACAGCAGCCAGCCGAGACTCGCCGCGATCGTCAGCGAGCTGCGGATCGCGGTCGTGATCGTTCCGGACGCGGCGGAGGCGAGCTGGTGCGCATCGAACGTCAGTTTCGACTGGATGACGCCCGCCGGCGTGACGTCGTAGTACGGCGTCGGCAGCCGCAGCAGCTTGTCGATCAATGCACGCCGCAGATCGAATACGACGCGGTGCCCGGTGTACGCCATCCCGTACTCCGAGATGAACGAGCCGATGCCGCGGAAGACGAACACGCCGATCACCGCGAGCGGCAGCCATTGCGTGCGCGCGGGATCGGGACTCTGGAAATTGTTGACGATCGGAATGACCAGCATCGCCATGATCAGGTCGCCGGCGGCGACGCACACCATGCCGACGACCGCGAGGGCGAAGGCCCACCAATACGGGCGGACGTACTCGAGAAGACGCCGGTAGAGACGCAGCCCGGTCATCGGGCGTTCGGGACGGGGCGCGGCGCGTCGCGGCGGCGTACGTACAGCGAGTCGGACAAGGGATTGCGCGCAGGCGGCCGCCGCTTCGCTTGCCCGCGTGCGGCCTCTCGTCGTGGAGCGGCCAGTATAGCAGCCGCTACCGTGGCGCATGCCGCGCGAGCAGGCTGTCGTAAAGCGCGATCAGCCGTGCCGTCATCGCGGCGGCCGTGAGGGGCAGCACTGCGCCGCGCGCCTGCGCGCCCATGCGCGCGCGCACGGTTTCATCCCGCAGCGTTCGCATGTGCAGGGCGAGCGCCGCTGCATCGCCGGACGTCACGGCGAACCCGGCGCCCGCGTCGAGCGCCAATTCGGCTGCACCGCAGCGCGTCGTCGTCACGACCGGCAGCGCGCACGCCATCGCCTCGAGCGCGGCATTCGGGCACGGGTCGTAGAGCGTCGGCAGCACGAACACATCCGCCGCGCCGTAGTACGGATGCGGCTCGGTTTGCGGGCCCGCGAGCGTGACGCGCCCGGTGAGGCCGAGCGCGCGGGCGCGTGCCGCGTAATGCGCGCTGTCCTTGTCGCGGCCGACGACGAGCAGATGCGTGGACGCAGGCAATTGCGCCATCGCCTCGATCGCCGTGGCGACGCCCTTGCGCTCGAATCCCGAGCCCACCAGCAGGTAGACGGTGGCATCGCCGGATATGCGATGACGCTCTCGCACGCTCGTGCGATGCACGCGCAACGCAGGCGAGAAAGCCGCCGCGTCGACCGCGTTGTAGATGACGTGCAGGCGCGATGGCGGCACGCCGAACCGCTCGCGAATGTCGTCGCGCACCATTTTCGAATTGCAGACGACCGCCGACAGTCGCGGGCTCGCGTACATCCTGCGCTCGATTGCCAGCCGCTGCCGATGCCGCGGATCGGCGCGCATCGCGAGCGCGCGCAGCGCGGGCACGTGCCGCATCCGCTCCTCGAGCCACGTCGCATGCACGCCGTCCCCCGCGCGGTAGATGTCGCAGCACGCGAGCCGCTCGTGCGACTGCACGAGTGCGGGCGGGTCGCGTGCGATCGCGCGGCACACGGCGCGCACGAACCCGGCGTCGCGCCAGAGCCCGCCGACGTAGAAGGGATCGACGATTCGCGCGTCGATGCGGCCCCGCTGCGCGGTCCATTCGCGCGTGTAGAGCGTCACGGCCACGCCGCGCTCCGCGAGTGCGTCGAGCGCGCTCGCGAGGAATCGCTCGGCGCCTCCGAACGGCGTGTAGCGCTGACGGATGACGGCAATCCGCATCAGCGCGGCGTGCCGCGCGCGACCGGCCCCGAGGTCGTCGGCAGCGCCGATTCCGCGAACGTCGCCGATTCCGCGACCGTCGCCGATTCCGCCAGCAGCGCCTCGAACTGCGCGTACACGTCGTCGACGCGGAGCGTCGTCAGGCATTCGGACACCTTGCCGCCGCCGCAGCCGTCGATGCCGCAGGGCCGGCACGGGTGTTCGTCCGAAACGACGACGCGCGCGCGCACGCGCCACGGTCCCCATTCGTGCTCGCCGGAAGGCCCGAACAGCACGAGCGTCGGCGTACCCATCGCAGCGGCGATGTGCATCGGCGCGCTGTCGACGCCGACGAATGCGCGCGCACGCGCAGTGAGCGCGGCGAGCTCGGGCAGCGACAGCTCGCCGGTCAGGTCGATGACATGCGCGCGCGCCGCGACGGCCATTTGCGCGAGGATCTGCGTGACGAGCTCGCGCTCGCGCGCATCGGGCGCCCCCGTCACGACGACCGGATGTCCGCCGGCCACGATGCGCTCGAACAGCGCGGCCGTCTGTTCGGGTGGCGCGCACTTGAACATCCAGCGCGAGCCGGGATGCGCATGCACGAACCCCGCCGCGATGCCGCGCTCGCGGGCCAGCGCGTCGATGCGCGCGGTGGCGGCGTCGCCCGGAACGAGCACGAGCTTCTTGTCGGCAGCCTCGGGATAGACGCCGATGCGCCGCAGCGCATCGAGATTCGCCTCGACCGCATGCCGCGGCGTCATCCGCGGCAGCCGATAGAAGTGCGTGAAGCGCGCGCGCCAGAACCATTCGTCGCGCGCGCGCTCGCGCGTCACCGCATAGCGGGGACGCAGCAGATGCGCGAGCGTTGCGCCGCGCGGATGCTCGGTCAGGTGGATCAGCAGGTCGTAGCGCCGCCGGCGCAACGTGCGCACGAGGCTCGCTTCGCCGGCGATCTGGGCACGCAGGCCCTGACGCTTCCACGCGCGGTCGATCACGTGGATCTGTGTGATCGCGGGGTGATTCGATAGCAGCGGCGCCGTTTCCCGGTACACGAGCGCGTCGATCTCGACGTGCGGCGCCGCGCGTTTGAGCGTTGCGTACACGGGCGACGTCAAGAGCACGTCGCCATGGTGGCGGAGCTTGGTAACGAGGACGCGCCGGATCTCCGGCAGCGGTACGGCGTCCGGCAGATAGCTCGCCATGGGCGGCAACAATAGCAAATCGGCCCCGTCGCGCGAGCGCGCGCAGGTCAGCACTCACTCGTGCGCCCTCGCGCGCTCCGCGCCGCAATCGGACGTTCGGGTAGAATCCGGCGTTCGCGAAATTCCACCATCCATCCGATGCCGATCGACGCCGTCAACGCGGCCGTCAAGGCGAAGATCCTCGCCGAGGCGCTGCCCTACATCCGCCGCTTCCACGATCGCACGATCGTCGTCAAGTACGGCGGCAACGCGATGACCGAGACGGCGTTGAAGGCCGGCTTCGCACGCGACGTCGTCATGCTGAAGCTCGTCGGCATGAACCCGGTGATCGTGCACGGCGGCGGCCCGCAGATCGGCGACCTGCTGACGAAGATGGGCATCCAGAGCGAATTCCGCCAGGGCATGCGCGTGACCGACGAGCGGGTGATGAACGTCGTCGAGATGGTGCTGGGCGAGTTGAACCAGGAGATCGTCGGCCTCATCAACCAGCAGGGCGGCAAGGCGGTAGGACTCACCGGCCAGGACGGCGCGTTCATTCGCGCGCGGAAGATGCTGCTGGCAAGCGAATCGGAACCCGGCGCGTTCGTCGACATCGGCCTCGTCGGCGAGATCGAGTGCATCGACGCCGAGCTGATCAGCCTGCTCGATTCGCGCGACTTCATTCCGGTGATCGCCCCGATCGGCGTCGGCACCGAAGGCGAGGCGTACAACATCAACGCCGACCTGGTCGCCGGCAAGCTTGCCGAGACGCTGAAAGCCGAGAAGCTCGTGCTGATGACCAACACGACGGGCGTGCTCGATCGCAACGGCAAGCTGCTCACGGGCCTTAGCGCCAGCGAAATCGACGCGCTGTTCGCCGACGGCACGATCCACGGCGGCATGCTGCCGAAGATGGGATCGGCGCTCGACGCGGTCCGCAACGGGGTCAAGAGCTCGCACATCATCGACGGCCGCGTCGACCATGCGCTGCTCCTCGAGGTGCTGACCAACGAGGGCGTCGGCACGATGATTCGCGCCGACGGCGCCACGCCGCGCGCGGCAAGCTGACGCGTCAGGACGCGCGAAACGCGATGGCCGCAAAGCCCGGCGAACGCAAGCTGCAGATCCTGCAGACGCTCGCGACGATGCTCGAGGCGCCGCGCGGTGAACGCGTGACGACGGCCGCGCTGGCGGCGAAGCTCGACGTTTCCGAGGCGGCGCTCTATCGCCATTTCGCGAGCAAGGCGCAGATGTTCGAGGGTCTGATCGAGTTCATCGAGTCGACGGTTTTCTCGCTCGTCAACAAGATCCAGGCCGAATCCGAGGATGGCGTCGCGCAGGCCGAGCAGACCGTCGTGATGCTGCTGCGCTTTGCCGAGAAGAACCAGGGAATGACGCGCGTGCTCATCGGCGACGCCCTGGTCAACGAGGACGAGCGGCTGCAGGTACGGATCAACCAGTTCGTCGACAAGCTCGAGGCGGCGTTGCGCCAGTCGCTGCGCATCGCGCAGGCTGCGAATGCCTGGCACGGCGACGCCAACGCGGACGCGGCCGTGCTGATGGCGTACGTCGTCGGCCGCTGGCAACTGTTCGCGAAGAGCGGCTTCAAGCGCTCGCCGCAGGACGGCTGGGTGCTGCAGCGCAAGTTTCTGTTCGGCTGACCCGCACGCTTAAAGCGTACGCGCGCAGCGTCTGCGCGCTTGATGTAGTGTGGTGACGTCGGCCGCCGCTCGAAGCCGTTTGCCCGATCCGGAAACCCAGGCCGACCCAACGCCGATGAAATTTCCCCGGTTCGTCGCCGCGTGCGGCATCGCCTTCGCGGCATCCGCGGCCCACGCCCAGGCGCCGCCGCCACTGCCGCCGCCGGTGCCGCAAGAGGCGCCGCGGCCGGCGCCTGCGTCGTCGACATCGTCTGCTCCCGAGCCGGCCGTCGTGATCCGCACGCCCACCGGCGCCGAGGCGCGCGGCGATGTCGCCCCCGCATCGCGGTGGCAGGCCGATCTCGACCGCCTCGACGCCGACCTGCGCCTGCGGCTCATGAGCGCGAGCGACCCGGCCGCCGCGTGGCTCGCGGGCGAGCTCGAGGACACCGATATCGAGTCGCAGCTTCGTCATTTCGCCGCGGCGCGCGTCGCGCTGCCGAACGACCGGCTTTATCTCGCGTCGCTCGGCGTCGCGTGCATGCAGCCGGTGCGCCCGGTCCAGCCGCCGTGCGACGCGGTCGACCGGCTGGCCGATTGGGCACGGCGCGACGCGGACAACGGCGTTCCGTCGCTGCTGCTCGCGGGCCGCGCGCAGAAGCGGGGCGAGGCGGACTCGGCCGCGAGCTTCGTCGAGCAGGCCGCGATGGCGCCGCGCTTCGACGACTATTGGTCCGAGCGTCCGGCTCGCTGGTGGGCGTATCTGCGCGCGATGGACGGCGTCGAGCCGGCTGTCCGGGCCAAGGCCGCTGCGAACTACGCGGCGACCGCGGGCGATCTCGCCTGGACGCTGCCGCTGCGCGCGCTTTGCGCCGAGGACCGCGACAAGGACCGCGAGCGCCTGCCGCGGATGCGCACGGCATGCGCGAGCGCGGGCGCTGCGATGGCCGATCGCGGCGCGACGTTCGCGCTGCGCCGCGTGGGCGCGCGCATCGCCGAACTCAACGCCGCCGACGACAAGGCGCGCGGACTCGCGCAGCGGCGGCATGCGGCGATACTGGCAACGGCCGCGCAATGCGCGCAGGTCACGCCGGATTTCGCCGCGGCCTTCGAGTCGGCCGCGGCGGCGGAGAGGACGAAAGGGGTCGAGCAGTTCGCCGCGTGGGCGGGTGCGCAGGCCGGCGAGGGCGAAGTGCGCGCCTGCGAGCGCCGGATCGCGGCCGCGCACAAATGACGCGGCTGCGCTGACGCCTGCCGCATCAGGTCGAGCGCAGCGTCGACGGCGCGAGCGCGCAGCCGGCGATGCGCCAGCGGCCCGTTTCGTCGCGCTGCATTTCGTACAGCGCGACCAGCACGGTGTCGTCGGCCAGCACGAGACGCAGCGGCTGGATCGTGCGGCTGTCGATGACCGCGCCTTCGAGGAACTCGGTATAGCGCGCGTCCAGCAGCGGCGCGTAGCTGTCCTGCACCATGCGCATGAACGTCGGCGCGTCCTGGAAGCGCTCGCGGATGCCGGGCGCTGCGAACGCGTATGCGCGCGCGGCATCGCCCGCGCGCAGCGCGGCGAGTTGCTCGCCGATCGTTTTCTGGATCGCATCCCACTCGGCCGGCGAAAGCGCGGCGTGCGCGGCGGCGGTCGCGTCGGCGTCGTTCGACTGGGCCGCCGCACGATCGATCGTGGCCGGCGGCGCAAGCAGCGCAAGCAGCGCAAGCACGGCCGGCCAGCGCAGGCGGTGTTTCATCACGCGGCCGGGCCCCGCGGACGCGCGCCGCACACCGGGCACGCGGGGTCGCGCGGAACGCGCAGGTCCCGCCATTGCATCGTCAGCGTGTCGAGCAGCAGCAGGCGTCCGGCGAGCGACTCGCCCGCGCCGGCCAGGAGCTTCAGCGTTTCGGCCGCCTGCGTCGCGCCGACGATGCCGACGAGCGGCGCGAACACGCCCATCGTCGCGCAACGCGCCTCCTCGATCGCCTCGCCTTCGCCGAACAGGCAGTGATAGCAGGGGCTCTCCGGGTCGCGCGTGTCGAACACCGCGATCTGGCCGTCGAAGCGGATCGCCGCGCCCGAGACCAGCGGTTTCGCCGCCGCGACGCAGGCGCGGTTGACCGCGTGGCGGGTCTCGAAGTTGTCGCAGCAGTCGACGACGACGTCGGCGGCGCGGACGAGCGCCGCAAGCGATTCACCCTCGACGCGGTCGCGCACGAGGTCGAGCGTGACTTCCGGGTTGATCGCCGACAGCCGGCCGGCCGCGGCGTCGACCTTGGGCCGGCCGACGTCGGCCGTCGCGTACAGGATCTGCCGCTGCAGGTTGGTGAGATCGACCGTGTCCGGATCGCAGAGCGTCACGCGGCCGACGCCTGCCGCGGCCAGGAATTGCGCGACCGGCGCGCCGAGGCCGCCGACGCCGACGATGAGCGCGTGCGCCGCCGCGAACTTCGCCTGCGCATCCGGCCCGAGCTCGTCGAGCAGGATGTGGCGGCTGTAGCGGAGAAGTTGGTCGTCGTCCATTTCAGGTAACGGGTAACAGGTAACAGGTAACAGGTAACAGGTAACAGCAGAGGAGGCGTGAAGGGAGTAGCTGCCACAAACGCAAAGCCCGGCATCCGCCGGGCTTATCGCGTCAATCAGTCGAGTTACCCGACGTCTTCTGAGCCTCTGTTACCTGACCTCTGTTACCTGACCTCTGTTACCTGACCTCTGTTACCTGACCTCTGTCTTGGCCTGCGCCGACAGCGACTTCACCGACTCGATGACCGGAGCGCCCTTCAGGTGGTTGATCGCCTGCTTGAGCGTGAAGTCCTCGTCGGAGCCGAAATCGAGCCGCGGCGGGAGCGCATCCGGCTGGCCGCCCGTCTTCGGGGCGGTCTTGACGTCGGGCGCCGTGGTCGCCGCGCCCTTGCCGGCCGCCGTCGTGGCGTTCGCCGCGCCGGGTGCACCCGGAACGTTCAGATGGTGCTCGAGGTTCGCCTCGCGAATCCGGTTCGGCGAATCGCGGCCGTCGTCGATCAGGAGGTCGGGCTCGATGCCCTTGGCCTGGATCGAGCGCCCCGCCGGCGTGAAATAGCGCGCCGTCGTGAGCTTCAACCCGGTGTTGTTGCCAAGCGGCAGGATCGTCTGCACGGAGCCCTTGCCAAACGTCTTGACGCCGAGCACGGTGGCGCGCTTGTGGTCCTGCAGCGCGCCGGCGACGATCTCCGACGCCGACGCCGTGCCGGCGTCGACGAGCACCACCATCGGCACCGTCTTCACGGCCGCCGGCAGGTCGCGCAGGTAGTCCTCGCCGCGGCGGACGTAGTTTTCGCGGCTGGCCGTCAGCCGCATCCGCGCGTCGGGCGTGCGGCCGTCGGTGTAGACGACCAGCGCGTCCTTCTGCAGGAACGCGGCCGATACGGCCACCGCCTGGTTCAGCAGGCCGCCGGGGTCGCTGCGCAGGTCGAGCACCAGCCCCTTGAGCGGGCCGTTCGCGTACAGGTCGCGGATCGCCTTGGCGAGGTCGCCGCCGGTGTCCTCCTGGAACTTGCGCACGCGGATGTAGCCGTAGCCGGGTTCGAGGAGTCGCGCGCGAATGCTCTTGACGTTGATTTCCTGGCGGACCACCGTGAACGTCAGCGGCGTGTCGACGTCCTTGCGCACGATCGTCAACAGCACCGACGACCCCGGCGCGCCGCGCATCTTCTCGACGGCCTTGGACAGCGGCATGCCGCGCGTCGCCGTGTCGTCGATCTTGACGATCAGATCGCCTGCCTTGATGCCGGCCTTGAACGCCGGCGTGTCCTCGATCGGCGAAACGACGCGGATGACGCCCTCTTCGACGCCGACCTCGATGCCCAGGCCGCCGAAGCGCCCCTGGGTGTCGACCTGCAACTCGTGGAACGCCTCGGCGTCGAGGAAATCGGAGTGCGGGTCGAGGCCGCGCACCATCCCGTTGATCGCTTCCTTGATCAGCTTGTCGTCGGGAACCGCTTCGACGTAATCGCTCTTGATCTTGCCGAAGACCGCCGACAGGAGCTGCAGGTCTTCGTAAGGAATCGGCAGCCGCGTCTCGCGTTGCGCGAACACCGAGAGGTTGAGGCTCAGCAGCAGGCCGAGCACCGCCCCCATGCCGATCCAGGTGGCTTTCTTCATTCCATCGCGCATCGCGAACCCCGCTTCGTCCTCATTGGCCGCGCGGCGGCGGATGCCGCAATCCGCGACGGAACCTTGTCAAGAAAGTATACGCCTGCCCGCGCTGCGCGATTCAATCGTGCGGCCGCGCTATCCGACGGCCGGAGACGGGAGGGCGGGCGTTGGTCCGAAAGCGCGCGGGTTTAGTTCCCGTCCGAGCCGTTTCCGGCGAAATTCATGCGCCCGCCGAGCGACGCGCCTTCGCCTCCGCAAACCGCACGAGCGCATGGCCGGTCATTTCGGGCGGTTTCGGCAACCCCATCAGCGCGAGCAGCGTCGGCGCGATGTCCTGCAGCGCGCCGCCGTCGGTCAGCGTCGCCGGCCGTCCCACGTAGACGAGCGGCACGCGGTTCAGCGTGTGCGCCGTGTGCGGCTGGCCCGTCGTGTCGTCACGCAGCTGCTCGGCGTTGCCGTGATCGGCGGTGATGACCACTTCCCCGCCTTGTGCGCGCGCCGCCGCGACGACCCGGCCGATGCAGGCGTCGAGCGTCTCGATCGCCCGCACCGTGGCGGTGAAGTCACCGGTATGCCCGACCATGTCGCCGTTCGCGTAGTTGCACACGATCGCGTCGTAGCGCCCGCCTTCGATCGCCGCAACCAGGCGATCGGTCACCTCCATCGCGCTCATTTCCGGCTTGAGATCGTAGGTCGCGACCCTGGGCGAAGGCACGAGAATGCGATCCTCGCCCGGATAGACCGATTCGGTGCCGCCGTTGAAGAAATACGTGACATGCGCGTACTTCTCGGTTTCGGCGATGCGCAACTGATGTAATCCGAGTCGCGCGATGTATTCGCCGAAGCTGTTGCCGATCGCCTGCGGTGCGAACGCGATGCCGAGATGCCGGAAGTCGTCGCCGTAGCTCGTGAGCGTCACGAAGCGGGCGAGTCGCGGCAGGCGCTGACGCACGAAGCCCTCGAACGCCGGATCGGTGAGCGCGCGCGTCAGCTGCCGGGCGCGGTCCGCGCGGAAGTTCATGAACACGGCGACGTCGCCGTCGGCGATGCGCGCGGGCGCGGCGCCGTCGGCAACGATCGTCGTGGCCTGCACGAACTCGTCGGATTCGCCGCGCGCGTACGCCGCCGCGACCGCTGCCTGCGCCGTCTCGGCGGTGAACGGCGCAACGCCGTCGACGATCGCTTCGTACGCCGGCTGCAACCGCTCGAAGCGGCGGTCGCGGTCCATCGCGTAGTAGCGGCCGCAGACCGTGGCGATTCTCGCGTTCGCATGGCGCGCGCACACGGACTCCATGAACGCGATCGACGCCTGCGCGCTGCGCGGCGGCGTGTCGCGGCCGTCGAGGAACGCGTGGACGAGAACGTGTGCCGCGCCGCCGTTGGCCGCGAGATCGACCATTGCCGCAAGCTGGCGCTCGTGGCTGTGCACGCCGCCCGGCGACAGCAGCCCGAGCACATGAACGGCGGCGCGGCCGCTGCGCGCGGCGTCCACCGCGTCCAGCAACACCGCGTTCCGCGCGAACTGGCCGTCGCGGATCGCGACGTCGACGCGCGTGTAGTCCTGGTAGACGACGCGGCCCGCGCCGATATTCAGATGCCCGACTTCGGAATTGCCCATCTGGCCTTCCGGCAGGCCAACCCGAAGCTCGGATGCGTCGATCGTCGTGTGCGGGCACGTCGCGAGCAGCCGCCGCCAGTTGGGCGTACGCGCGCGCGTGATCGCGTTGTCGGATGCGTCCTCGCGGCAGCCGAACCCGTCGAGGATCAAGAGAACGACGGGGCGTACGGCAGTCTTCGTGGCCAAGGCCTCGACGACGGGCGCGGGGGAGGGCGGGGCGAGCGTATCCATGCGAACAGGCGGCGCGCGACCGCATGCGGCGGCGCGCCTTACGCTATCATTTTAAGCTTTGCCGAAAGTTCGCATCCGATGCTTCTGCCGTTTCTCGAGAAGAACTGGCCCCTCGTGCTGGTGTTCGTGCTGTCCGGCGCGATGCTGCTGTGGCCGCTGCTGCAGCGGCGGCTGTCACCGGTGCGGGAGATCGGCACGCTCGACGCCACGCGCCTCATCAACTCCGGGAATCCCATCGTTCTGGACGTCCGCGAGCCGCGCGAGTTCGTCGGCGGCCGGCTGCCGAACGCGATGCATGTCCCGCTGTCCCAGATCAAGGACCGCGGCGCCGAGCTCGCGAAGTTCGTGTCGCGGCCCGTGATCGTCTATTGCGATCGCGGGTTGCGCGGCGGCGCCGCTG
>Ga0307408_100002934_pt1 | contig 11814 bp, 11 predicted proteins | sample 322Cmetagenome_FD_202116 | JGI IMG/M metagenome (GOLD analysis project Ga0307408, IMG submission 202116) | Maize rhizosphere microbial communities from greenhouse at UC Davis, California, United States - 322HYB-C-3 | ecosystem: Host-associated > Plants > Roots > Rhizosphere > Soil | place... | reverse complement strand
TTTGTGCGAGAATTGACCGGTCTGTTAACCTTGATAATCTGAATACGATGAGCAACCGTAACGTACTGCTGGCGATCGCCTTTGTGAGCTTTGGCATGATCGGTGCGGCGATGTATCTGCAGCATGTGCTGTACCTGATGCCTTGCCCGCTGTGCGTGATCCAGCGCTACCTGTTCATCGCGATCGGCCTGGCGGCTTTGATCGGTGCCTTTATTTCCAAGCCGAAAATTGCGGCTGGCGTTGGCTTGCTGGCGGCGCTGGGCGGCCTGGGCGTGGCGATCAAGCAGTTGTGGGTCCTGGCCCACCCTGGCCTGTCCTGCGGCATCGATCCAATGGAAACGATGCTCAACAAGATCCCGACCTCGGAATACCTGCCTTGGCTGTTCTACGCTGAAGGCCTGTGCCAGGATGCAAACGAAAAATTCCTGGGCCTGGCGATCCCGATGTGGTCCTGCATCTGGTTCGGCGTGCTGGTTATCGTTACCGCGTGGCTGGTGCTGCGCAAACGCGCATGAAACACCAGGTAACGGCCGGTATCACGCTTGGTGCCTTGCAGCGCAGGCCTTTGCTCGATCCGGTCGACCAGCGCATCCTCGTTTGCCATGCGCTGGGCATCAGCCGCACGGCACTGATTACGCAGTCCGACCGCGTGCTGGACGCGGACGAGGCGGCGCGCGTGGCGGCCTTGCTGCAGCGTCGCCACGATGGCGAGCCGGTGGCCTACATCGTTGGCCAGCGCGAATTCTTTGGCCTCGATTTCGAGACCACCCCGGCGGTTTTGATTCCGCGTCCCGATACGGAACTGCTGGTGGAACTGGCGCTGGTGCGCCTGCCGCCGCGCGGCAGGGTGCTCGACATGGGTACCGGCAGCGGCGCCATAGCGATCGCCATTTCCCACAGCCGGCCGGATGCCGGCGTGACTGCGCTGGATGTCAGCCAGGAGGCGCTGGCCGTGGCCACCCGCAATGCGCAGCGCAATCATGCCGCGGTGCGTTTCCTGCACAGCGACTGGTATGCCGCGGTCCAAGATGAACAGTTCGACCTGATCGTCTCCAACCCACCCTATATCGCGGATGGCGACAGCCACCTGTCGGAAGGCGACCTGCGGTTCGAACCCAGCGGCGCTCTGACCGACTTTGCCGATGGCCTGAGCGCCCTGCGCACCATCATTGCGGGCGCGCCGGACAGGCTGGCGCCAGGCAGCTGGCTGCTGATGGAACATGGCTACGACCAGTCTGCCGCCGTGCGTGAGCTTCTGTTGTCATCCGGTTACACTGATGTGCAAAGCTGGCAAGACTTGGCCGGCATCGAACGGGTCAGCGGCGGCCGCCGCCCCGGTTAAAATACGGCAACATGCGGCTTCCCGGCCGTTTTTGGGGGCCATCGTACGCGCTTTTCGGTTTTCGGTTAATCTCGCACCAATTTGATTTGCTGCATCGGAAAGGAAGCAAATTGTCCAATCTATTGACTCGCCGCCTGGCCTTGTTGGCCGACGATCAGCACCGTGCAGTGCTGGGCGGCGGCCTGCGCGGCATTGAGCGAGAAACCCTGCGGGTCCAGGCCGATGGCCGCTTGGCGCACACGCCCCATCCCCTGCCTTTGGGCTCGGCCCTGACGCATCCGCACATCACCACCGACTACGCTGAGACCCTGCTGGAGTTCATCACGCCGGCGGAGCATGACATCAAGACTACGCTGGAAAAGCTGGATGCGATCCATCGTTTCAGCTACACCAAGCTGGGTAATGAGCTGATCTGGAGCCAGTCGATGCCGTGCGAGCTGCCGGCCGAGGAAGATATCGAGATCGCCTGGTATGGCAAATCCAACCTGGGCATGCTGAAGCACGTGTACCGCCGCGGCCTGGCCCTGCGCTATGGCAAAGCGATGCAGTGCATCGCCGGCATCCATTACAACTATTCGCTCGACGAGCGCCTGTGGCGCATCCTGGCCGAGAACGAAGGCGCGACCAACATCACGCCCAAGGCCTACCAGTCGGAAGCTTACCTGGCGACCATCCGCAACTTCCGCCGCTACAGCTGGCTGCTGATGTACCTGTTCGGTGCTTCGCCGGCGCTGGCCGAAGGCTTCCTGCGCGGCCGTCCGCACAAGCTGGAAAAACTGTCCGGCGACACGCTGTACCTGCCGTATGCGACCAGCCTGCGCATGAGCGACCTGGGATACCAGAACGAGGCGCAATCCGGCCTGCATCCGCACGAGAACAGCCTGGACTCCTATGTGGCCACGCTGACCAAGGCGGTCAACCAGCCTTACGAGCCGTATGCGAAGATCGGCACCAAGGTTGATGGCGAGTGGGTCCAGCTGTCGACCAACGTGATCCAGATCGAGAACGAGTATTACTCGACCATCCGTCCGAAGCGCGTGATCAATACCGGCGAGCGCCCGATCCAGGCGCTGTGCAACCGCGGCGTCCAGTACATCGAAGTGCGCTGCATGGACGTGGATCCATTCGAGCCGGTCGGCATCAATGTGCAGACTGGCCGCTTCCTCGACGTGTTCCTGCTGTTCGCCGCGCTGGAAGAGAGCCCGCTGATCACGCCGGAGCACGGCGAACTGCTGGCGCGTAATTTCGCCCGCACGGTAAAAGAAGGCCGCCGTCCCGGCCTGACCCTGACCCGCGATGGCGGAGAGGTCACGCTGAAGCAGTGGGGCCTGGACATGCTGGAGCGCTTCAAGCCCGTGGCTGAATTGCTGGACCGCGAACATGGCGGCCGCGAACACAGGGCTGCGCTGGAAGCACAGGCAGCCAAGCTGCACGATCCGGAACTCACGCCTTCGGCCCGCGTGCTGCAGGCGTTGCGCGCGAACGGCAAGTCGTTCACCGCCTTCGGCCTGCACCAGAGCGAGAAGCATGCGGCTTACTTCCGCAGTCATCCGCCAAGCGCGGAAGACGTGGCGCGCTTCACCGAAATGGCGCGCGTCTCCATCGCGCAGCAGGAGGAGCTGGAGCGTACCCAGACCGGCAGTTTCGACGATTACGTCAAGGCCTACCGGGCCAGCAACCTGTGCCCGAATCACTGCACCTGACCCTTGCTCACCTTCTTTAACGAACAGCACGCGCAACAGTTCGGCGGCATTGAGCACCTGGTCAGGTCCGTGCAGGCAGAACTGGAGCGGCGCGGGCTGGGCCAGATCGTGACCCCGCAAAGCGTGCCGCTCACCGCGCTTGAACGCACGCACAGCCCGCGCTACCTTGCTTTCCTGCGCAACGCGTGGAGCGAATCGCTGTCGCATCCGGATTTTGCGGGCTGGCCGGTTGTCACCGCCAATCAGCATGCGATACGCACCATGCGCACTGATATCGAACCGGAAGACTTCCGCGCCCGATTTGGGCTGTATTCAATGGATGCCTTTACGGGGATCGGCGCCGGTACATGGAGCGCGGCCAAAGGTGGCGCCGACTGCGCGGTCAATGCGGCGCATGCCCTGCGGGTCGGTGAGCGCGGCACCTTTGTACTGACGCAGCCGCAGGGCCACCACGCGGGCGCTGATTTCTGCGGCGGCTACAGCTACCTGAATAATGCGGCGCTGGCCGCCCAGCACTTGCTGGATGACGGCATGGCCAAGGTTGCCATCCTCGACCTCGACTACCAGCACGGCAATGGCGCGCAGGGCATCTTCTACGAACGTTCCGACGTGCTTTGCCTGTCGATCCATGCCGACCCGCGCCATGCCTTTCCGTACTTTTGCGGCCATGCCGACGAGACAGGCACGGGCGCCGGTCTTGGCTACAACGTCAACATTCCCCTGGCCCCGGGTTCCAACTCGCAGGCCTGGTTCGCTGCGCTGGAAACGGCTTGCGTGCGCCTGTCGATGTACCGGCCGCAGGCACTGATCGTGGCACTGGGCGGCAACATCTTCCAGGGCGAGCAGCATGGCGGCTTCGGGCTTACGTCGGCCGACTTCCTGCGGCTGGGCGAGCGCCTGGCCTGGCTCGGCTTTCCCACCAGCTTCCAGCTCGAAGGCGGGACCATCCGGCGTGAGCTGGGCATCAATATCGTCAACGTGCTGGAAGGCTTCGACTGCGCCATGGTCTGAGCTTAGCCGGGCAGCGCCAGCCGTGCTTCCAGGCCGCCGCCGTCGCGCTGGTGCAGCGTCAGCGCGCCGCCCATCGCGGTGGCCAACTGGCGCGCAATTGCCAAGCCGAGGCCAGTACCGCCGGTTTCGCGGCTGCGTGAAGACTCCAGCCGCACGAAGGGCTCGAAGACCGCTTGCAGCGATTCCGCCGGAATGCCCGGGCCGCGATCCAGTACCTGGACCACGATGCCGCGGGATCCATCCGGCGCCACATGCACTTCGGCGCTTCCACCAAATTTCAGTGCATTGTCGATCAGGTTGCCCAGCACGCGCCGCAACGCCTGGGGGCGCAGCTCCATTGCGCGGCCAACTGCGCCATGCAGCGTAACGTCCTGCCCGGCGTCGGTGTAGTCATGCACCATGCTGTCGAGCAGCGCGTCCGGGTCGATGCGTGTCGCCGCTTCCGACGTACCGTGCAGGGTGCGCGCGTAGGCCACGCCCTCTTTCACCAGCTGCTCCATCGCCTGCAAGTCCTGCCTCAGCTTCGCCTGCTGCGCCTCGTCGTCCATCATGTCGACACGCAAGCGCATGCGCGTAATCGGGGTCTGCAGGTCGTGCGAAATCGAGGCCAGGATCTGGATGCGTTCCGCCATATAGCCGGCAATGCGCTGCTGCATGGCGTTGAAGGCGCGCGCCGCGCGCGCCACTTCCGACGGACCGCTTTCCGGCAAGTGGGCACCCTGCATGTCGGGGCCAAGCGCATCGGCTGCCAGCGCGAGCTGCTGCAGCGGCCGCGTCGCCAGGCGCACCGCCAGCCAGCAGCACAAGGCAAACACCGCAAGCTGCGCCACCATCAGTGCGCCAAACCAGGGCGACATCGGTACGTTGCGCATGGGACGGAAATCAATCGTTAAAGGCATCCCGTCGCTCAGTCGCAGGTGCACCTGGTAGCGTTCGTGTTCACCGAGAATCTGATGCACGGTCAGCTTGTATTGCTTGCCGACGCCTTCCTCGAACGAGCGCACCGCGTTAGCTTCCAGCACGTCGAGGTGCGGCAGCGATTCGTCGCATTCCTCCAGCCTGAATTCGTAACTGCGGCGCGCCAGGCGCGGCAACCACTCCGCGCGTTGCGCGGCAGGCAGGGCGTCGAGCAGGGCCACCGAGGTGGTGACCTCGCGCTCGATATAACCCATCATCATATTGGTGGTCGCTTCGTTCCGCTCGCGCATGGTGAGCCAGAACGACAAGCCTTGCGCCACTGCCACGCCAAGGCACAGCAGCAAGGCAAGGCGCGCGAACAGCGAACGTGGCCAATGCAGGCGCATCATGGCTCGCCTGCCGACAACGTCACGGCGGCCGAGAACACATAGCCTTCGCTGCGCAGGGTCTTGATGTAGCGCGGCTCGCGCGCCGTGTCGCGCAGGCGCTGGCGCACCCGGCTCACCAGCAGGTCGATGGAACGGTCGAACTGGTCGGCATTGCGGCCCTGCGTCAGGTTCAGCAACTGGTCGCGCGTCAGCACGCGCTGCGGATGGTCGAGGAAGACGCGCAGCAGGCGGTACTCGGCACCGCTCAGCGCGACCTGGGTGCCGTCGGCGTCGAGCAGGTGGCGGGCCACCGTGTCCAGGCGCCAGTCGCCGAAGGCCAGCATCGGCACCGATTCGTTGACCTGCATGTTCGGCGGCAGCATGCGCGTGCGGCGCAGCACGGCATTGATGCGCGCCAGCAGCTCGCGTACGGCGAAAGGCTTGGGCAGGTAATCGTCGGCGCCCATTTCGAGGCCGATGATGCGGTCGGTTTCGTCGTTACGCGCAGTCAGCATCAGCACCGGAATGGCCTTGTGTTTGCCGGCACGCAGGTCGCGGCACAGCGCCAGCCCGTCTTCACCGGGCAGCATCAGGTCCAGCACGATCAGGTCCGGCGTGTCTTCCTCGATCACGGCGCGCATCTGGCGGCCGTTGGCTGCCAGCGAGGTGCGCAGTCCGTTTTTCTGCAAATAGGCGCCGATCAACTCGCGGATATCACGGTCATCGTCAACGATCAGGATGTGGTCTTGGTTTTCCATGAAGCCATGATACCCAATGCCCGGCACAGATTTGTATCCCAGTGTGTACAGCCGGTTCAGGTACACAATACATTGCACTGGCGGGGGTGGCGCGACATATGCCAGATACCTGCGGACGGTCCAATGGAGTCATTCCAAAACACGGAGCCGACCATGACCAACCCGCTCGACACTCCGCTGGCTTTCCTGGCCGGCCTGCTGACCATCGCTTCGCCTTGCGTGCTGCCGATGCTGCCCATCTTGCTGGGCTCCGGCGTCAACCAGCGCAACCGCCGCCGCCCGCTGTTCATCGTGGCCGGCTTCATCCTGAGCTTTGCCAGCTTCGCCATGCTGCTGGGCGTGGTTTCAGCCACCATTGAAGTGGCGCAGGAAGTGCTGCGCAATACCGCCATTGCCCTGCTCGCGCTGTCCGGCCTGTTCCGCCTGTGGCCGGCGCCCTATGAATGGCTGCTGGCCCGCCTGCCCAACCGCAGCGCCAACGCGGCACCGCGCGTCGACGACGGCAGCAATGGCGGCGCCTTCCTGCTCGGCGTGTCGCTGGGCGCAGTCTGGACCCCATGCGCCGGCCCGGTACTGGCCTCGATCCTGGTACTGGTGGTGAAGGCGCAGGACCCGGCCTGGTCGGCCCTGCTGCTCACCCTGTACGCCGTCGGCGCGGCGGTACCCATGCTCGGAATTATTTACGGTGGCCAGTACGCCACCCAACGCGTGCGTTCCATCGCCCGCCACGCCGAGCGCCTGCAGCAAATATTCGGCGTGCTGGTAATGGCCACCGCTATCGCGATTTACCTGCAATACGACACCCTGGCCTATTCCTGGGCCGCCCAACACCTCCCCACCCTGAAAGGACTGTGAACATGAAGACCACCCTGAAATTCCTGGCTGCCGCGGCGACCCTGGTTGGCGCCAGCGCAGGCGCCAGTGCTGCTACGGCCCCATTTGAAGCCCCCGAGTTCAGCGGCATTACCCAATGGCTGAACAGCGAGCCGCTGACCATGAAGCAACTGCGTGGCAAGGTGATACTGGTTGATTTCTGGACCTATGACTGCATAAACTGTATCAACACCCTGTCCCATGTCGTCCGGTGGCACGACAAGTACAAGGACAAGGGCTTGGTCGTGGTCGGCGTCCATACGCCGGAGTACGCTTTCGAGCGCAAGACCGAGAATGTGCGCACCGCCTTGAAGCGATTCGACATACGCTATCCAGTCGCCCAGGACAACCGCTACGCGACCTGGAACGCGTACAACAACCGTTACTGGCCAGCTTTCTATTTAGTCAACAAGAAGGGCCAGGTGGTGTACACCCACTTCGGTGAGGGCCAGTACGAGCAAACCGAAGCGCGGATCCAGCAGCTGCTGGCTCAAACCGAGTGAGTTCAAAGTGAGCGAAAAATTTTTTAAAAATAGCTTGCAATTAAATCGCACACTATCTATAGTGTGGACATGGGCAGCAAACAACGCCCCGGAAACTGGAAACAAATAGCACGCTAGTTAATCGCTCACTACTCACGAAAAGGAAAACAATCATGGCAAAGATCTCCAACATCCTGTACCGCGCAAACGCAACTTCCACCGGCGGCCGCGAAGGTAAATCGACCTCCAGCGACGGCGCCCTGGACGTCAAGCTGACCACGCCAAAAGAACTGGGCGGCAATGGCGCGTTCGGCACCAACCCGGAGCAACTGTTCGCAGCCGGCTACTCGGCCTGCTTCATCGGTGCCCTGAAGTTCGTTGGCGGCCGCGACAAGATCGCCGTACCGGCTGACGCTTCGATCAACGCCACTGTCGGCATCGGTCCGATCGAGACCGGCTTCGGCATCGAAGTGGAATTGAAGATTTCCCTGCCAGGCGTAGATCGCGCCACCGCAGAAAAACTGGTGAACGCCGCCCACATCGTCTGCCCGTACTCGAACGCGACACGCGGCAACATCGACGTCACCCTGACCATCGTATAAGCAAGCAAGGGCCCGGCAGCAAAGGCGGCCGGGCCCGCCCAAAAAGGAGAAATATCATGAAAGCATTTGCAACCATCATCGTTTCCGCCGCCCTGGCCCTCTCCGCTACCGCCCAGGCTGCCCCATCCGACACCAACATCGGCGAAGGCTACCAGGCCGACACCAGTTTCGTTTCGACCAAGACCCGCGCGGAAGTGAAGGCTGAGACCATCGCCGCCATCCGCCGTGGCGAAGTCCTGAGCGGCGAGCTGTATCCGCTGGACTTTGCCGCCCCGACCCGCGGCAAGACCCGCGCGGAAGTGAAGGCCGAACTGGCCGCTGCCATCCGTAACGGCGAGCTCCGCGTCGAGTACTAAGCTGGCTTAAAGTGGTCGCCTCCCATCCCGCGAGGCGACCTTCATTTAGGCTTTTCTATCTGGATCCGGCTGATAGCGAATACCAAATCGCGCCGCAAGGTCTGCCAGCCTGGAATCCAGAGTCCATAATTGCGCACCAGGAGTGATTTTGGCTGATGCCAGGAGGGCCATGTCGACCAGGCCGCATCCGAGCCCGTAGAGCTTTTCTCGTGCAACAAACTCCATTACTTCCCTCAGGCTTGCTTGGTGTGCCTGCTGGAGCAAGCCGATATTCCTAAGCGTCTGTTCGCGCGGAGCAGGTGGTGTGCCACAAGCTAGTTCCAGCAAAACCATGGGATGCGTGAGGACTAGATCGAGGCCAAGCAATTTCACTAGCGCCGCATTTCGATGCCGGAAGTGCCCCACCCAAATTGACGTATCGATCAGCACGCCGGTCATTGTGCAAGCACATCACGTCGGCGAGGAACATCCTGCATTTCCGGCGTTACGCCACCCAAAGCCGCAAGGCGTCGAGCGGCCTGGATTCGTATATATGCCTTGATCGCATCGCGAAAAAGATCCGCCTTATCCATTGTTGGCTCGGACATTTCGAGGGCCAGCGCATATAGCTCGTCATCGATGGTAACCGTAGTTCTCATGGTGGGTCTCCCGGCATCAAAGCTGATGTTATTGTGCATCTAAAAGCGCATCAAAACAACGGCTATTCGCCAGAGTTACAATGGTCGCCTCCTAGCAAGCGAGGCGACCAATGATTGAATGGCAGTGGCTGGACTTCCACAGCATCCCCAACGCAGACCTGTACGAAATGCTGCGGCAGCGGCAGGAAGTCTTCGTGATCGAACAGCAGTGTTTTTATTCCGATATGGATGGCTATGACGAGGCCGCCCACCATCTGCTCGGCTGGCAAACCATTGAAGGCAAGCGCTCACTCGCGGCCTACCTGCGCTGCATCGCGCCGGGCATCAAGTATCCCGAGATGTCGCTGGGCCGTGTACTGACCACCCAGGCCGCACGCGGCAGCGGCGCGGGCCGCCAGTTGATCGCCGAAGGAATCCGCAATGCGGAAGCCCTGCATCCCAGCCACCGCATCCGCATCGGCGCCCAGGCCCACCTGGAAAAGTTTTACGGCAGCTTCGGCTTCAAGGCCGTCGGCGAGCCGTACGACGAGGACGGGATTCCGCACCTGGAAATGCTGCGTTAAGCAAAAAAAAACGGCCCGAAGGCCGTTTTATTTTTCCCCACCGCTTACTGGGTAATGGACGTCACTTCAACATCGAAGATCAGCGGCGAGTTCGCCGGAATATTGGTCTTGGCGGTGGAACCGTAGGCCATCTCTGCCGGGATGATCAGGGTGCGCTTGCTGCCCGCCTTCATGCCGAGCAAGCCCTGCTCCCAGCCTGCGATCACTGCGTTGGCGCCCAGCTTGACGGACATCGGGGTGCCGGTAGTGCGTGAAGTGTCGAAACGCAGGCCGCGCTTGTCCGTCACACTGTCATCGTACAGGTAGCCAGAGTAATGCACGGTCAGGGTGTTGCCCGTGGCTGCCACCAAGGTGCCAGTGCCAGCCGCTACGTCAATCTTCTGGAATGCAGGCTGTACAGATGTAGATTGTGCCGGCGGCGTCGCGTTGATGGCGGTCACTTCGATTTCATACACTACCGCCGTGCTTGGCGGCACGCGGAATAGTCCGGTCGTGTCGTCCTTGAGGCCATATTGGGCCCACGCCATGTTGGCGGGAATCAGAATCCTGCGTTTGCTTCCCACCTGCATGCCGACGATGCCCTGGTCCCAGCCTGCGATACGGCTGTCCACGCCCAGCAGGAAAGAGAATGGCTGGCCAACGTATACATCGGCGAGTTCCGTACCCTTGTTTTCTGGCTTGGTGTTGTCGTACAGCCAGCCGGCGTATTTGACGGTCACCAGGTTCTTGGCGGCGGCAGCCGCACCGGTGCCGGCTTGCAGAACAGTATGGCCAAACACTGGCTGCGGCGGAATCGGCGATGGCAGCGTGCTGAAGCTATGCACCTTCAGCTCGTACACCACAGAGGTATTGGCAGGGACAATCACCTTACCAGTTGAATCTTTGACATCCACCGGGCCGAAGGCCATGTTCGACGGGATGATCACAAGGCGCGAGCCGCCGGCTTGCATTCCGGTCAAGGCCTTATCCAAACCTGCAATGCGAGTGCCAACGCCGACCGTCATGGTAACCGGCTTGTCGACGCCGTTCGTAATGGAGCTATCGAACGGTTCGCCCTTTTTATCGGTCTTGGTTTCGTCGTAAAGCCAGGCGCTGTAACTGAAGGTGACCAGGTCGCCGGAGGCTACTACCGGTCCAGTATTGCCCGGCTTGTTGTCCACGACGACCGCATAGGCCGGCTGCGGCGGCAGCGGCGTGGTGTCGTTATTTTTGGCACCACCACCGCATGCTGTCAGGGCCGCGGCGCAAGCCAGGGTGGCGATTGCCTTGAACATCGAGTTCTTCATTTCAATCTTGCCTATTCGTTAAAGGAGGGTAACGGAGCAGCAGTTTAGCAGACCGTTAAATCCCCCTCCACATGAGGCAAGATCCGTTACAAATTAAATCTCCACTTGTGTGCCAAGTTCGATGACGCGGTTAGGCGGGATCTGGTAGTAGTCCGCCGCCGCGCGCGAATTGCGCGACATGGCCACGAACAGGTGCTCGCGCCATGGCGCCATGCCTGCGCCCGGCGACGAGATCACGGTCTGGCGCGCGATGAAGAAGGAAGTTTCCATCATCTCGAACTTCAGGCCTTTTTCTTCGCACAGGGCCATGATGGCCGGCACGTCCGGCTCGTCCTTGAAGCCGTAGCTGATATTGAGCTGGTAGCACTCATGGCCCAGGGCCGTGACGCGCACCTGTTCCGCCGGCGGCACATAAGGTTCTTCGACAATGTGCACGGTGAAGAACACCACGCGCTCATGCAGCACCTTGTTGTGCGACAGGTTGTGCAGCAACGCGTGCGGCACGCCGTCACTTTCGCCGCGCAGGAACACCGCAGTACCCGGCACGCGGGTCGGCGGCGCCATGAACAGGGAGTTCAGGAAGTCCTCCAGCGGGATCGCGTGCTTTTCCAGGTTCTTGAACACCAGCTCGCGGCCGGTGCGCCAGGTCAGCATGGTGGTAAACAGCGCGGTACCGAGCAGCAGCGGGAACCAGCCGCCATGGAACAGCTTCAGCGCGGAGGACGAGAACAGCATCACATCCATCACGATGAAGAAACCGGTCGCGGCAAAGCACAGCACCAGCGGCAGGTGCCAGCGGTAGCGGATCACGAAGAAGGTCAGGATGGTGGTAGCGAACATGGTCGCGGTTACCGTGATGCCGTAGGCGCCTGCCAGGTCGTCCGAGCTCTTGAAGCCAACCACCGCGATCAGGA
>Ga0307408_100002931_pt1 | contig 11822 bp, 8 predicted proteins | sample 322Cmetagenome_FD_202116 | JGI IMG/M metagenome (GOLD analysis project Ga0307408, IMG submission 202116) | Maize rhizosphere microbial communities from greenhouse at UC Davis, California, United States - 322HYB-C-3 | ecosystem: Host-associated > Plants > Roots > Rhizosphere > Soil | place: USA... | reverse complement strand
CGTCGCTCGGCCAGGGTCACATGGACACCTTGCGCTCAATGCAAATCGCCGGCCTGTCGTCGCGCCAGGTGGCGGCATTGACCTCCACGCAGATCGCCGGCCTGTCCACCCTGCAAGTTCGAGCGCTGTCCGCCTCGGCACTGTCCAACCTGACCACCGCGCAAATGGCGGCCATCGAGTTCGAAGATGTTGCCGCGCTGTCGTCCAAGCAAGTTGCGGCGCTCAAGTCGCAGCACATCGCCGTCATGAGCAACGACCAGTTGTCGGCGCTGGGCACGCGCACCATGTCCGGCATGAGCACGGCGCAAATTGCCGCCCTGTCCACGGTGCAATTGGGCGCGTTCAGCAGCCTGGCTGGATTGACCGCGGCCCAGATTGCCGCGTTCAGCACCTTGCAGGCGTCGGTGCTGAATGCGGACCAGATCGATTCGCTGCGCACCAATCAAGCGGCGGCCCTCGGCACGCAATTCATTACCGCCCTGAACACGGCGCAGATTGCCATGCTGACCAGCGCCCAGATCAATGCGCTGTCGGCGCGGGCGCTGGCAGCCCTGTCCACCTTGCAACTCAATGCCATGGAAGTGGAAGACTTCCAGGCGCTGAAATCGTCCCAGGTGGCGCTGCTGACCATCACCCAGGTGGCCGCCATCGGTACCGACCGCATCGGCGTGCTGTCCACCAGTCAGATCCGGGCGCTGAAAGGGACGCAGATTGCCGCGCTGACGACGGATCAGTTGGTCAACATGACCGTGGCGGAGTTCGCCGGCTTCTCGTCCACGCAGGTGCGCTCCTTTACCGAGGCGCAGCTGGCAGTGCTGACCACGGAACAGAAAGATGCTTCCCCGCTGGGCAGCCCGTTGCAGTTCGACCTCGATGGCGACGGCATCGAAACCCTGTCGATCGACACCGGTGTGCGGTTCGACCTGTTTGCCACCGGCCAGCCGGTACAAACGGGTTGGGCCGGCAAGGGCGACGGTTTGCTGGCACTGGACCGCAACCAGGACGGCATCATCAATGATGGCGGCGAATTGTTCGGGACCTCGACCACCCTGGCCAATGGCCAGCGCGCCCGCGACGGCTTTGCCGCCCTGGCCGAGCTGGACAGCAATGCAGACGGCACGATCGACAGCAAGGATGCGCTCTATGGCGACTTGCGCATGTGGGTCGATGGCAATGCCGACGGCGTCAGCCAGGCCGGCGAACTGCGCGCGCTGGCCGATGCGGGGGTCGCCAGCATCGCCACCAGCGCCAGCAATGTCAGCGAGAAAGATGCCGGCAACTGGATCGGCCTGCGCAGCAGTTACGTCACCACCGATGGCATGCGGCAAGGCGTGGCCGACGTCTGGTATGCCACCAGCCGCAATGACGGCGCGGCGTCCCTGCGCGAGCAGGTCACTTCGCTGACGCGGGCACTATCCGGCTTTGCCGCCAGCACCGGCGGTGCGGCGGGCGGCCTGGCGTGGCACGATACGGCGCCCCCCGGCACCGCCACCCTGGCGGCCGGCGCCGACCAGCTGGCGCGCGAATTGCGCAGCTATGCCGACCGCCACGCCGGCGCCGGCAACAGCGCCGCAAGCGACCTGACGGACGAGCAGAAACGGCGAGAGCCGCCGCCAGGCATCCTGGCAGCGAAGTAACACCAAACGGGGCTGCGGCCCCGTTTTTCATGGCGATCTCAAATCCGTAGGGCGGTTCGCTTGCGAGCCGCCATGCCAGCATCGCCACGGTGGCCCACATGGCCGGACCGCCAGCACGGTGGCTTTGCCTCCGGCAAAACCACCCTACGAGCTTAGACGCACCGGCCCATATAAAAACGCCCGGGCACCTTGTCGGTGCGCCGGGCGTTGGCGGATCAGGCGGAGCGGGGGTCAGCCGATGAAGTTGAACAGTGACAGGCTGGTCAGCGTTTTATACGACTTTTGCGCCGCTTCCAGGCTGATTTGCTGTTGCGTGAAGTTGGAAATCGCCGTGATGGTGTCGATATCCTGCAAGTCGGACAAGGTGGACGCGTACTGGATATTCAAGTCTTCGCCCGCGCTGTCCAGGTAATCCATTTCCTTCAGCCGCGCGCCGACCGAGGCGCGCACCGACAGCACGTTGTCGATCGAATTGTCGAGGTTGATGTTGGCGGTGTTGAGCGCGTTGGTCAGCTTGGCCTGCCCCACTTCACCGGTCGCATCCGCGCGCAAGGCGTTGATCACATCCTGCACCGTCTCGAATACGGATTTTTTCGCGCTCGGGTTGACGGTGAACTTGTCCAGGTCCGCCGGATTGCCATGAATCTCGAATTGCAGCCCGTCAAACGCAATGGTTTCACCGGTCTTGTACGGAATCGGGTCGGGCGGGACCGGATTGGCCGGCACCGGCTGCCCCAGGGTCAGGTCGGTCACCGTGTAGGTGGTGACGGCGGGAATGCCGGGCGAGCCGGGTACCACGCTGAAATTGATTTCGTACTGGTGGTCGGTAATGGCATTGGCGTTGGTGACGGAGCCGGGGGAAATAATGCCGCTGCCGCCACGCGTGACGTTGGCCGGATCGGCCCCGGTCTGGAACGTGCCATTGCCGGTGACATTGTTTTCAAAGATCGACGAACCGGAATCGCTGATGGCCAGCGACCGGGTCGAGCCCACCTGCAGCGAGCGTTCGCCCTGGTCGCCCTGGTAAATCGCGCCGGTCGCGGTCTTGGCAAACGGCACGCTGTCCTTGTAGCCGGAAAACAGGTAGCCGCCGGCGCCATCGGCGGTATTGGCCACGCCCAGCAAGTCGGCCAGGCGGGCTTCCAGTTCCACCGCGATCATGGCGCGGTCCTGGTTGGTCATCGACCCATTGCCGCCGTTGACGGCCAACCTTTTGATGTCCTGCAAGAGCAAGGTCGTCGAGCCCAGCGCCACTTCTTCCTGCGACAGCGAGGAACGGGCATTCTGGCGGTTGGTCACCAGTTGTGTATTGACGGACTGCGACTGGGTGATTTCCAGGGCCCGCGCGGTGGCAATCGGGTCGTCGGACGGCGCCAGGTGTTTGCGGCCGGTCGCCAGCTGTTGTTGGATCTTCGACATATTGGTTTGCAGCGACGACAACTGGCTCTTGCCGTGGTCGAAAATCGTCTTGGTGCTGATGCGCATGATCATGATGTTAATTCCTTAGCGGCCCAGCGATACCAGCACGTCGAACAGCTGGCTGGCGATCTGCATCACTTTGCCGGCCGCCTGGTAAGCCTGCTGGTAGCGCAGCAATTCCGCCGCCTCTTCATCCAGGTTCACGCCCACCACGCTCTGGTAGGCGTTGGTGGCCTGTTCGGCGGCGGCATCCGCCGCCAGCCCGCCGATCTGCACTTCGCGCGCCTTGTTGCCGACCGCATTGACCATCGCGGCATAGCCGCTCTGGAACGTGGTCTTACCGTTATTCAAAACGTTCTTGGTTTGCAAGGCGGCCAGCAACGCGCCGTTGCGGTTGTCCTTGGTGCCGCCCGCGTTCGGCGCGGTGATGGCAAACGTATCGTTGTTGCCGGGCGTGCCGGAGATCGCGACGCTGATGCCGCCAAAGGTGAACGTGTCGCCTTCCGCATAGGGAATCGGTGTGGTGCCGGCCGGATAGGTGGTCGTGGCGCCCCCCACGCCTTTCACCACCACGTCCTGCGTGGCGGGGAAGCCGGTGAAGCCGCCCGCCGCCGTGTCATACGCCAGGGTCACGGTGCCGTTCAGCGTGTTGGCGGGGTCGAGGAAGTCCGCATCGACCACGCCGGCGCTGATCTTGCCGTTGCCGGTGTTGCTCAACGGCGCATTGGTGGTGACCGGCGCCGCCAGTGCGATCTTGCCGACGTCCGTCAGCGCCATGCCGATGGTGGACGCCGCGTTCGCGGTCGGCCTGATTTCAAAGTGGTCGCCTGTTTGCGGGATGCCGGTGATCGTGTACTCGACGCCGTCGATCATTTGCGGTTCCGTTTGCGGGAACGGTGAAATCACGGTCGACTGGCCATCGGACTGGCGTTTCAGGTACAGGTTGGTGCCGTCGTAATTCAAGTCATAGGTGCTGGTGGTCAGCGCGCTGGCATCCTTGACGATGCCCGTGACTGTTGCCGTGCTCAGCGCCGAGTTGCGCCGATCGACGCCGACACCGACTTCGATATCTTTAAAGAAATTACCACCGATGTCGCCATTGCGGTCCTGGCCCAGCTGGTGCTGGGCGTTGAAGGCGGCGGCGATGCCGGCGGCCACCTGCCCCAGCTGCGCCTGCGCCTGGTCCAGCGACTCGCCGCGGAATTTCAGCAGCGCGCCCAGGGTGCCGCCGCCCATCAGGGCGCTGTCGGGCAAGGAGGACACTTTGTCGCCGGCCACATAGCCGATCGACAATTTACCGACATCCGACAACGATGTCTGCGTGGCCAGTTCATAACTGCGGTTGCCGATCACCAGCGGCTGACCGGTACCGATCGACACCGTCAACGTATTGCTGGCGCCTTTTTCCACATTGACCTTGACCAGCTTGTTCAACTCGCGGATCAACTGGTCGCGCTGGTCCAGCAAGTCATTCGGCATGCGCGACGCATCGGCGGACAGGCCCGCGATATCGTTGTTTAACTGGGCAATCTTGCCGCCGTAGGAATTGATCTGGCTGACGCTGGTCGTGATTTCCGCGTTGACGCCCTCGCCGATTTCCGTCAGGCGCTCGCTCATGCTGTGAAAACGTCCCGTCAGCGTATTGGCCGTCGACAGCAGCGCACTGCGCGAGGCATCGGTGGCCGGATTGGACGCGGCATCCTGCACGCCCTTGAAGAAATCCTGCAGCGCCGGCGTCAGGCCGGAGGTGGAATCGGCCAGCAAATTGTCGATCTGGCTGATTTGCGCAAAATACCCGTTTTGCTCCGCCTGGGTCGCTTGGGTATTCATCAACGTCTTGTTGAGGAAATCATCATACTGGCGCACGATCGCCGTCACTGTGGTACCGGTGCCGAGGAAGAAGCCACCGGTGGCTTCCGGCTGGGCATTGCCCTGCAACACCGTCTGGCGGCTGTAACCTTCGACGTTGGCGTTGGCGATGTTGTGCCCGGTCGTGGACAGACCGATCTGTGCCGCCATTAAACCCGTTTTACCGACGCTGAGGATACTCATGGTGATGTGTGCTTTTTTGCTTGATCTGTGTAGTCTACGGCAGGCTGCGCCAAAACTTGAAATTCCAGGCGGCTACAGTACCGTGCCCCGGGCAAGATTGCCATCCTGATACCGCTTAAACCAGTGACCGTTTGATAATACTGGCCAGCTTGGCGGCGTAATTCGGGTCGGTCGCATAACCGGCGCGCTGCAAGCCTTGCGCGAACTTGGTGGCGTCGCCGGCGCTGGCCATGACTTTTTCATAGCGCGGGTTGTTGCTCAGCAGGCGCGCATAATCCTTGAAGCTGTCGGCATAGCTGTCATAGGCGCGGAAGCGCTCGACGCGGCGCTGCGCCACGCCGTTGACATATTCCGTGGTGACCGCCTGCACCGACTTGCCCTTCCATTCCGGACCGGCCTTGATGCCGAACAGGTTGTGGCTGTTGGTGCCGTCGCGGCCCTTGATTTCACGGCGGCCCCAGCCGCTTTCCAGCGCGGCCTGGCCCAGCATGAACTTGGCGGGAATGCCGGTGGCTTTCGATGCCTCATCGGCATGGCTGCCCAGCTTGTCCTGGAACGCGCGCACGTGCGGCGCCTGGCTGGCGCGGGCGGCTTCCTGCTGCGGTGTCAGCGCGGTCTTGGTGGTGGCGCCGCCCACCGCTTCCAGCGCTTTTTGCAAGCGCTGCGCCGCCAGCGCGGACGTGCCGTCCAGTCCGGTCAGCGCGCTTTCATCGCCCAGTTTCAGCGCCTGCGCATTTTGCGTTTGGGACAGTTGGCGCACCAGCACGTCGGCCAGTCCCATGCCCTTGTTGGCCAGGTTCTGGCTGGTTTGCTGGTCCAGCATGGCTGTGAACGTCTTGGTTTGCTGGTTGTCCATCATGCCGTCTTGCGGCGTGGCGTCGCGCATGCTTTTCATCACCATGTTCAGGAACATGGCTTCGAACTGCTTCGCGGCGCCCTTCAGCGCCTCCGGCGAGCCTTCCCTGGCTTGCTGGCGCAATCCGCCCATGCCCTTGACGTCGGACGCCAGCGTGGCGGACAGGTCGGTGGATACGGGACTTTGACGGATCATGGCGGCCTCAGATGATTTCCAGTTCGGCGCGCAAGGCGCCCGCGCTCTTCATCGCTTGCAGGATGGCCAGCAAATCCTGCGGCGTGGCGCCAATCGCGTTCAGGGCCTTGACGACATCGGACAGCGAAGCGCCGCCGTTCACCATCATGACCTTGCCGCTGTCTTTTTTGATATCGATCTGGCTGTTTTGCGTGACCACGGTCTGCCCCGCCGACAAGGCGTTGGGCTGGCTCACTTGCGGGTCCGCGCTGACCGACACCGACAGGTTGCCGTGCGAAATCGCACAGGTTTCCAGGGTCACGGCCTGGTTCATGACGACGGAGCCGGTGCGCGCATTCATGATGACCTTGGCGGCCTGTTTGGCCGGATTGACGTCCAGCGCTTCGAGCGCCCCGATGAACGACACGCGCAAGTCCGACGACGACGGCGCCTGCACGCGGATCACGCGGCCATCGAGCGCGTAGGCAATGCCGGCGCCATATTTATCGTTGATCGCCTCCACCACCCGGCTGACCGTCGCGAAATCCGTTTCCTTCAATTCCAGGCGGATCATATTGTTTTCGCCCACGTTCGAAGCGACCGCGCGTTCCACCGTGGCGCCGCCGGAAATCCGGCCCACCGACAGGTGGTTCACGACCACTGAACTGCCGCCCGATTGCGCGCCGACGCCGCCCACCAGGATATTGCCCTGCGCCATGCCATACACCTGGCCATCTGCGCCTTTCAAAGGCGTCATCAGCAAGGTGCCGCCACGCAGGCTTTTCGCGTTCCCCATCGACGATACGGTAATGTCCAGCAACTGGCCCGGCTGCGCAAACGGCGGCAAGGACGCCGTCACCATCACGGCCGCCACGTTTTTCAATTGCAGGCTGGCGGCGGACGGCAACGTGATGCCCATCTGCTGCAGCATCGAGGCGATGGTTTGCACCGTGAACGGGGTTTGCGTGGTCTGGTCGCCGGTGCCGTCGAGGCCGATCACCAGGCCGTAACCCATCAACTGGTTGCTGCGCACGCCGGCGATATTGGCCAGGTCCTTGATGCGTTCGGCGTGGCTTGCCGGCGCCAGCGCCAGCAGCGCCGCCAGGAACAGGGTTTTGAGAGCGTTCTTCATGGTCAGAATGGCAGCAGGCTGAGGAAGAAGCGCGACACCATGGAATTCATTTCCGCGCGGTCGATCTTGCTGTTGGTGCGGTATTCGACACGGGCATCGGCCACGGCGGTCGACACCACGGTGTTGCCGCTCGTGATGGCGTCCGGATTGATCATGCCGGAGAAGCGGATGAACTCGGTGCCCTTGTTCATGGCGATCTGTTTTTCACCCGCCACGATCAGGTTCCCGTTCGGCAGCACTTCCACCACCGTCACGCCCATGTTGCCGGTGAAGGTATTGCTGGCGCTCTGGTTGTCCGCGTCGGCGAACTTGCTGGAACCGGAGGTGGCGACACTGGCGCCCAGGCTGGCCGCCAGCGGGCCCGGCGTGGTGAACGCCAGGCTGCCGGACTTGCTGCCGGAGGTCGCGCCGGCTTTGACGGCCGCGGTTTTTTCCGTGATGACGATATTGATGACGTCGCCCACGTGGCGCGCGCGGCGGTCTTCGAAGTGCGGGCGGTACGCTTGCGGCTGGAAGATCGCGCCATTGCTGGCCGGCTGCATTTGCGCCATCGACAGCGGCCGCGCCGTGGTCGGCTGCTGCACGATGGAGGTCGGCGTGGTGCCACAGGCGCCCAGCGCCAGCAGGCCCGCTACGGCAATCAATACCTTGGTCATGACTATCCCCTTACAGTTGCGACAGCTTGGCCAGCATCTGGTCGGACGTGGTGATGGCCTTGCTGTTGATCTCATACGCGCGCTGGGTCTGGATCATGTTGACCATTTCTTCCACCACGTTGACGTTCGACGTTTCCACGTAGCCTTGCAGGATCACGCCGGAGCCGTTGGTGCCGGGCGTATTGGCTTGCGCCGCGCCCGATGCGCCGGTCTCGACGTACAGGTTTTCGCCCTTGGATTCGAGGCCGGTCGGATTGATGAAGGTGGACAGCTGGATGCTGCCGATCTGCTGCGGGGCGGTCTGGCCCGGCAGGGTCACGGACACGGTGCCGTCGCGTCCAACCGTGATGCTTTGCGCATTGATGGGAACAGTAATGGCGGGCTGCAGCACGAAGCCGCTCGACGTCACCATCTGGCCGTTGGCATCGCGCTGGAACGAACCATCACGCGTATAAGCCGTGGTCCCGTCCGGCAACAGCACATTGAAGAAGCCGTTACCGTTGACCATCAAGTCTTTATCGTTGCCGGTGGCTTGCGGATTGCCCTGGGTGAAGATGCGTTCGATCGCTACCGGGCGCACACCGGTGCCGACCTGCATGCCGGACGGCAGATTGGTCTGCTGCGACGATTGCGCGCCGGGCTGCCGTACGTTTTGGTACAGCAAGTCTTCGAATACTGCGCGGGATTTTTTGAAGCCGTTGGTGCTGACGTTGGCCAGGTTGTTGGCAACCGTGTCCATTTGCGTCTGCTGCGCTTCCATGCCGGTCTTGGCGATCCACAGCGAACGTATCATGATCTCTCTCCATAAGTGACAACCTGAGTGGCTTTACCACACCGCCATTATGGAGCGAGGGATGTCAATTCAAAGCGATGATCTGGGTAGCTTTCGCCGCGTTATTCTCGGCATTCTTCAACAGGCTCATCTGCATTTCAAACGCGCGGCCCAGCTGGATCATGTTGACCATCGAGTCCACGGCGCTGACGTTGCTGCCTTCCAGCGCGCCACTGACCAGGCTAACCCGGGGATCGAAATCGGCCGGCTGGCCGGAGTTCTGGCGGAACAGGCCATCGGCGCCGCGCGCCAGTTCCCGCGTGTCGGGATTGACCAGCTTGATGCGGCCCAGGATATTGGCGGGGCCCGGCTGCGTTTGCCCGGTGCTGATGACACTGACGGTGCCATCGCCGGCGATGGCGATATCGGAATCGGGCGGAATCGCGATCGGGCCGCCTTCGCCCTGGATGGTCTGGCCGCTGGTGGTTTGCAGCAAGCCGTTTTCACTGACCTTGAAACTGCCGTTGCGGGTATACGCTTCGGAACCGTCGGCCGCCTGCACCGCGATCCAGCCCTCGCCCCGCACCGCCACATCGAGCGCGCGGCCGGTGGTCATGACGGGGCCGGCGCGGAAGTCCGCACCGACCGTGTTGTCGACCACGAAGGTGCGGGTCGGCAAGCCGCCATCCTGTTGCACCGGCACGGCGCGGAACGAATCGAGCTGGGCGCGGAAACCCGTGGTGCTGACGTTGGCCAGGTTGTTCGACACGGTGGCCTGCTGTTCCAGCAGGTGGCGCGCGCCGGTCATGGCGGTATAAATCAGCTTATCCATGGGTTATTCCTTTATTAACGCAGGTTCACGAGGGTTTGCAGCACCTGGTCTTGCGTCTTGATGGTTTGCGCATTGGCCTGGTAGACGCGCTGCGCGGTGATCATGTTGACCAGTTCCGCCGTCAAGTCCACGTTCGACGATTCCACCGACGACGAGCGCAGCGAACCGAGGGTGCCGGTGTTCGGCGCGCCGATTTGCGGCGAGCCGGAGGCGGAGCTTTCCACCCACGCGTTGTTGCCCAGAGGCGTCAAGCCATCGACACTGGTGAAGTTGGCCAGCACGATCTGGCCCAGCGGACGCGATTTACCGTTGCTGTACTGGCCCAGGATCACGCCATCGGCGCCGGCGGCAAAGCGCTCCAGGTGGCCGGACGAGTAACCGTCTTGGGTGGAGGCTTTTTCACTGGTGCTGATGCCGTATTGGGTGGTGCCGACGAAGTTGGTCTGGATCGTCAGCGGCTCGGTCGCGCCCGTATCCGGGAAGATCGGCAACGTAATGCTGAATGGCAGCGTGTTGAGCGGGTCCAGGTTGGTCATGGCCGTGGTATTCAGTGCGCCGTTGACATCAAAGATCAACGTCGATACTTTCATTCCCGGGGCGCTGACCGCATCGCCCAGTTTGCGCATGATTTCATCGGGATTGGTACCAACGATGGCGCCAACGTCGGTCGCTCCGGTAAAGGCGGCCGTCAACGTATCGATTTGCGTCTGGGTTGGCGTGACACCGATCGTATTAGGCAAATCATTCAAGGCGGCCAACATCACGTTGCCGGCCGCGGCAGAGAAAGCCAGATTGGCGGCGGCAATATCGCCCGCCACACCAGTCTGCAGCGCCGCCTGGTAAGCTGCGCGTGCGTCGATCACAGTCTGGTCATTGTTGACAGACGCCGCGACAAACGCGGCCGAACGTTCGCGGCCATCGCTGCCGACATACACATCCCAGGTATTGGCGGCCGTCTTCACGTAATACGTGGACAGCACGTGCGGGTTACCCAGGCTGTCGAACACGTCCAGCACGGTCTGCTTGTTGTACGTCAGCGGATCAAGCGCATCGAACGGCACCTTGGCCGGCACCAAGCTGCGCGAGTCCAGGTTCAGCTCGAAGTTGGCCTTGGTGGTCGCGACCGGCACCAGGTCCGACGAGTCGATCTTGATCGGGTCCGGCGCCCCCTGCAGGATCACGCCATCCTTGTTGGCCTGGTAGCCGGACAGGAAATTACCCTGCGCATTCGTGACAAAGCCATTCTTGTCCAGCAAGAACTGGCCGTTACGGCTGTACTGCACCGCACCGGTCGGCGTGGTCAGGCGGAAGAAGCCGCCGCCGTTGATGGAAATGTCGAGCGGGTTGTTGGTGGTTTCAATATTACCCTGGGTGAATTGCTGCGCCAGGCGCGAGACCGACACACCGATACCGGCATTATTGCCCGACACGCCGTTCAGCGAATTCGCATACAGGTCGGCGAACTGCGCCTGCGACTGCTTGAACCCCACCGTGGCCGAGTTGGCGATGTTGTTGCCGATAACGTCGAGCGTTTTTGCCGCGGCATTCAAGCCGGAAAGTCCTTGCTGGAACATGATATCCCCTGGTGGTGTGGGTTACAGAATTACAGAATTTGCTTGACGTCGTCCATCGTCAGCTGCGCGCCCGAAGGCAGGTTCAGCTTGACGCCGGCCGAGCCGGTCGAGACGCTCTGGATCACATTGAAGGACAGCGAAGTCGCATCCTTCAACACTTCGCCGCCGCGCTTGGCAGTGACGCTGAAACTGTACTTGCCGTCCGGCGCGGTGGCGCCGTCGTCCATCTTGCCATCCCACGCCAGCGGCGCGGAACCGGCTTCCGACGCGCCCAGGCTGACGGTTTTCACGAGCTTGCCGGCCGGGCTGAAGATTTGCACATCGACGCTGTCGGCCGGCGTGGCCAAGTCAATGCCGTACAGGCCCTTGCCTTCGCTGACATTGATGGTCTTGCCGGCGGACAGGATGCCGTGGTTGATCAGGCTGGTCGCTTGTAAACTTTCCGACGATTTATAGCTGGCTTTCAGCGATTCCAGCGTGTCGTTCAATTTATTCACGCCGGTCACGGTGGACAGCTGCGCGAACTGGCTGGTGACGGCGGCATTGTCCAGCGGGTTCATCGGGTCCTGGTTTTTCAGCTGCGTCACCAAGAGGGTCATGAATTTATCCTGCTCGGCCGAGACCGCGTCCTTCGACGTGGCTTTCTTCGGATTGACGGCGTTCAGCAGGGTTTCGGAGGGGCCCTGGGCAACGGCGGTGTTAGTCACGCTCATGATTA
>Ga0307408_100002930_pt1 | contig 11823 bp, 8 predicted proteins | sample 322Cmetagenome_FD_202116 | JGI IMG/M metagenome (GOLD analysis project Ga0307408, IMG submission 202116) | Maize rhizosphere microbial communities from greenhouse at UC Davis, California, United States - 322HYB-C-3 | ecosystem: Host-associated > Plants > Roots > Rhizosphere > Soil | place: USA... | reverse complement strand
TGTGCTGCTTGCCGTCGGGCATGAACGTTTCCGCCGGACTCGACAGACCGCCGATCTGCGAGTACCAGAGGCCCTTGCCGGTTGCGGCGTCCCATGCTTCGACGTTCGGGCCGTTGCTCAGAAACAGCAGGCCACCGGCCGTTGAGAGCAGCCCCACACTTCCGCCATTCAGCTCTTTCCGCCAGGTGATCTTTCCAGTCTTGTCCGTCTGGCGCCTCTACTTGACCGTCCACAGATACGCGGTGACGTCGTGCATCACGCGGCGGCGAAATACGTCGCGCCCGCCTTGGCGTCGCCGACCAGGACGTTCAGCTCGATCCCGGTGGGATTGCGTCCGGGCGGACTGCCCTGGCCGCTCATCGTGGCGTGGACGCTGTGGATGTATTCAGCGATCGCGACGCTGTCGGTGTCGGCCAGCGTGATCGCCGGTGAGTGGGTCTTGAGCGACGCGCCGATCTTGTCGCCGTGCTGATCGCCCAGCGCGATGCCGGAGCGCAGCAGGTTGGCGCCGGTCTGGCTGCCGCGCAGATCGGAAGCATGACAGCTCGCGCAGTTCGCCTCGTAAAGGCTCTTGCCGCGGACGATGACATCCTGCGGCGCGAGCTCGCGCGTGAACTGGGTGAAGCCCCCGGGCCCGGCCGCCGCGCCCCTGCCGTCCGCCACCCGGCCCCGCCCCGCGTCCCGAATCACCGCGGCCCTGTTCGGTGGGGGGCTGACCCGCAGGCGCCTGACCCTGCGGCGGCGGCGCCGGCGTCGGCTCCTGCGCCAGCGGCAGTCATAGCGCTGGCGAACACAATCGCCGCTATCGTGCGGGAATGAGCAGTCATAGAGTCTGCAAGCTCCGCGTGGTTGTTTGCGTGGGCAAACAATAGTCGGGCTGGTCAGAGCCGGGCAAGCGGGCGGCCTTCAGGAGTTCAGGAGGAGAAGACAATATGTTTCAAAAGGCGACCGCGTCCTTGTGGTCTTCGAGGATCTTGACGTCGATGTTCGGGACCTTCTTGACGGCATCCAGGTCCGCGAAGTTGCCGTTCGTCTTCCGGAACGCGACGATGGCGTCGGCGTCCTTGTTCGAGAGGCCCAGGGTGGTCGTGATTTCCTCGATCGGGGCGGAGTTGATGTAGACCTTCCCGTAGTGCCGGCGCAGATAGCCGAAGACCGTCATGAAGTCTTCCTCGCTGCCGGTCGCCCCGCGTTCGATCATCTTGTTGATCACCTCTTCCCACTCCGTCTTCGTCCGCCGCAGCGCGGTGATGCGCGCCGCGTCGTGGCAGCGGTTGCACGTCTGGATGAAGAGGTCGTTCGCCGGGTCGTCAGCGGCATTCCCGGACGATTGCTGTTGAGTTCCGGATTGCCCGAATGACACTGCCGCCAGAACAGTGACGACGAGAACGGCGGAACCCAGAGCGGTTATGAGGGAGGAACAAGCAGACTTCATAGCCGAACACCAAGTATATCGGAGCCTGCCGGAGGCGAAGGCGGGGAGCCTGCACTAGGATCGCGCGATGCAACAACGTCCCTCGCGCCGAAACGCCCTGAAACACCTGGCCGCCGCCGGTCTCGGCGCCGCGCTGCGCCCCGTCGTCATCCGTGGCCAGTCCGCACCGATCCGGGTGGCGGGAATGCCGGTGGAGATTGCCGTTGCATCGATCAGTCCGGCGATGGTGCGGGTGACGGTCAGCGCGATCGTGGGCACCGGCGGTGTGCCGGACGACGGCGCGCTCGTAACTGCGGCGGAGGCAAAGCCGATCGCACGGAGGCGCAGCGGGGATGCGTTCGCGCCCGTCAGGGCCGGGTCGCTGAGCGTGCGTTACACCGGCGATCCGCCGACCATCCACATCGAGACTGCCAAAGGGCAGCCGGTCCAGCGGTTGATCCTCAGCGCCGGCCAGCCAGGTGTGTCGTTCGAGCTTCCCAAGGGCCCGCTCCTCGGCCTTGGCGAGGGCGGACCGCAGTTCGATCGCAAGGGATCGACGGACCGCATGCGGAATGGACAGGGCGGGTACCAGCTCAGAACCCACGGCGGACGGGTGCCGATTCAATGGCTGGTCGGCACCGACGGCTGGGGAATGTTCATTCATCATCCGGTGGGCGCGTTCGACTTCACCGGTGCGCAGGGGACGCTGACTCCGTCGGACGACGTGTTGCCGCTCGACGTGTTCGTCGTGGCTTCACAGGATCCCGCGGTCATCATGGGTGAATACGCACGCATCACTGGATACGCGGAGCTACCGCCGCTCTGGGCGTTCGGCTACATGCAGTCGCATCGAACGCTCGCCGGACCCGACGAGATCCTGTCGGTCGCGAAGACGTTCCGCGAGAAGAAGCTGCCCTGCGACGCGTTGATCTATCTGGGCACCGAGTTCACGCCGTCGGGCTGGAATACGCGCAACGGGGAATTCGGCTGGAAGAAGGAGAACTTCCCCAACCCCGCCAGAGCGATCGACGACCTTCACGCGCTGCACTACAAGGTGGTCCTGCACGCCGTGATCGAAGGGCGGCGCATGAGCGGCACCGTGGCGGGCGCCTGCACGCCGGAGAAGGCCGTGCCGAGCGGACGCACGCCCGACGATCGCTGGCCGGAAGATCGCGCGGTCGAGTGCTACTGGCCGTATCACAAGCCGGTCATGGATCTCGGCGTGGATGGCTGGTGGCCGGATCAAGGCGACGGGCTCGACGGCCGATCGCGGCTGGTTCGGATCCGGATGTACTGGGAAGGCCCGCAGCTCTATCGCCGCAACGAGCGCCCGTTCGCGCTCCATCGGAACGGCTACGCGGGGATGCAGCGCTACGGTGCGTTTCTCTGGTCCGGCGACGTCTACTCGACGTGGGAGACACTGAAGACGCACGTGCCGATCGCGGTCAACACCGGCCTGTCAGGGATTCCGTACTGGGGGACAGACATCGGCGGCTTCGTGCCGACACCCGAATACACCGGAGAGCTGCACGTCAGGTGGTTTCAGTTCGGCACCTTCTGCCCGTCGTTTCGTGCGCACGGCCGGACGTGGCACCTGAGACTGCCGTGGGGGTGGAACACGGGCGAACTGGGCCCCGACGAAATTCGCACCTACACCGGCGGGGCAGGGAATCCGGATCCCAGCGAGCTCAGGAACGCTCGCGTCGAACCAATCATCAGGAAGTACCTGGAGCTCCGCTACCGGTTGCTGCCCTATACCTACACGGCCGCGAAGGAGTGCTGCGACACCGGGTTGCCGGTGATTCGCAGCCTGTGGCTGCACTATCCGCAGGATGGTGCCGCGGCGTCCCGCGGCGATCAATTCCTGTGGGGCCGCGATCTCCTCGTATCGCCGGTTGTCGAGAAGGGCGCGACCAGCCGACGCGTGTACCTGCCGAAAGGATCGTGGTTCGACTACTGGACCGAGGAGCGGCTCGAGGGCGGCCGCGAAATCGAGCGCAGCGTCGATCTCGACACGATGCCGCTGCACGTGCGCGCCGGCGCCATCATCCCGCACGCGCCGGTGCGCGAATACACCGAACAGCAGACGAGCGAACCGATGACCGTGGTCGTCTATCCCGGCGCGGACGGAACCTTCACACTCTACGAGGACGATGGCCGCAGCTTCGACTACCGCCAGGGACGGCAGATGCGGCTCGCGATGCGGTGGAACGACGCCGCGAAGCGTTTGTCGATCAGCCTGGCATCCGGCTCGCGCATGCTGCCGCCGCTGACCAGGCCGATTCGCGTGCGAATCGCCGGGACGAAAGAGGAGAAGGCCGTCGTTTTCACCGGGAAGCCCATCGACCTGCGCTGAGCGCGATCGCCATGCGCTGTCCCGCGTGCTCTCATGCCGTTTCCGATCTAGCCGCCTTCTGCGATGCATGCGGCGCCCGGCTGCTGCCGGCTGAGATGGAGACGGTTACCAGTCCGGGCAACGTCGTCGCGAGGCCGGTGCCGCCGCTGCGCGACGATCGCGGCGATCAACGACCGTGCGGCGATTCATCGTCCCGCTCTGGTCAAGCTGTCGCCCGAGGTAGTCCCGCGATCGATTACGGGACGGCTCTCTCCCCTGCACGTTCAGCAGGCGGCTTTCGATCTGTTCGACGATGGCCTGGTAACGGGTCAGAAGCTCATTGAAAAGCGCTACGTGTGCGGGGAATGAGACGGTCATCGCTGAATTGACAGGTCCCTGACGGGACTCCAGAATACGTCGATGATCGCGGCCCGGCTCTGCGGTTCCGTGGTGCTGGCGCTGGCCGCGCTCACCACGCTCATCGGCGCTCAATCCCCGGCGCCGCGCGCGGTCGCGTCGCGCGTCGACTTCACCCGCCAGGTCCGCCCTCTGTTGTCGGATCGCTGCTTCCGTTGTCATGGCCCCGACGCATCGAAACGCAAGGCGAAGCTCCGGCTCGACGTTCGCGAGGGCGCGTTCAAGAAGCTGAATGCCGGCTGGTTCGTCGTCAAGCCGGGTGACCCTGGCAAGAGCGAGCTGATACGCCGGATCACGACGGACGACATCGAAGACATGATGCCTCCGCCGGAATCGAACCTTTCGCTGACCGACGCCGAAAAGGCGTTGCTCGAGCGCTGGATCGAGGAAGGCGCGGACTATCATCCGCACTGGTCGCTGGCCCCGGTCGCAGCCTCGGCGCCGCCTCCGCTCCGCGATGGTCCCGTTCCCGCGAATCCGATTGACGCGTTCGTTCGTGCGCGACTCGAGCAGGAAGGTCTTTCTCCCGCGCCGAGGGCTTCGTCGGAAGTCCTGATTCGACGGCTCGCCTTCAACCTCACCGGACTGCCGCCGTCGCCAGCCGAGATCGACGCGTTCCTCAAGGACCGTGCACCAGGCGCCTACGAGCGGCTGGTGGATCGCTACCTGGGCTCGCCCGCGTACGGCGAACGCATGGCGATGGACTGGCTCGATCTGGCGCGCTACGCGGATACCTACGGCTACCAGAACGACGTCGAACGCGACATGTCGCCTTACCGTGACTGGGTCATCAGCGCGTTCAACCGTAATCTGCCCTACGATCAGTTCCTCACCTGGCAGCTCGCCGGCGATCTGCTGCCGAATGCGACGGGCGAGCAGCGGATTGCGACCGCGTTCAACCGCCTGCACCGCCAGACCAATGAAGGCGGCAGCATCGAGGAAGAGTTCCGCACCGAGTACGTCGTCGATCGTGTGAATACGTTCGGGATGTCGATGCTCGGCCTCACCATGGAGTGCGCCCGGTGTCACGATCACCGGTTCGACCCGATCACCCAGCGCGACTACTACTCGCTGTTCGCTTTCTTCAACAACATCGACGAGTCCGGGCTCTACTCGCATTTCACCAACGCCACGCCGAGTCCGTCGATGCTGCTCTGGGCGCCGGGCCGGGAAGAGGAGCACCGGCGGCTGGAATCCGCGATGCGGGCCATCGAAGCCGGCCTGCAGCAGATGCGCCGCACCGCGCGGACGGCATTTGCCAAAGAGAGATCTGCGCGGATCGAGCCGCCGGCGCCGATCGTGCACCTGGCGTTCGATCGCGTCGAAGGTGACAAGACACCTGACGCTGCAACGGGGCAGAAGGCTGAGCTGAAGGACAACCCCGAATCGGTGATCATCACCGGGCGGCGGCCTTTGGATGCGCCGCCGGTCAGAGGCCCCTGGGACTCGTCCGCATTCGCGATGCGCTTCAGCGGCGACAACGCCGTCGTCCATCCCGGCGCGCGGACGTTCGGCCGTACCGATCCGTTCTCGATCGCCATCCGTCTCCAGCCCAGCGCGCTGCAGGATCGGGCCGTCGTCGTGCACCAGTCGCGCGCGTGGTCCGATGCCGGGAGCCGCGGCTTCGAGCTGACGCTCGATCATGGCCGCGTCTTCTTCGGCCTGATTCATTTCTGGCCAGGGAATGCCATCGCGGTCCGTTCGCGACTGCCGCTGCCGCTGAATGAGTGGTCTTCGCTCGTCGTCACGTATGACGGCTCCAGCCGGGCAGCCGGGATTGCAATGTATCTGAACGGCGTGCGGCTCGCAGTCGATGTCGTTCGCGACCATCTCTACAAGGACATCACCTACGATCGCGCCGCCGGCGACAACGTGAACGAGCAGCCGCGGCTGACCATCGGCGCACGATTCCGCGACAGCGGGTTCAAGAACGGCCTGCTCGACGACTTGCAAGTCTTCGACACGAGCTTGACCGGGGCCGAAGTCGCGGTGGCTGCGAGGTTGAAGCCGGGCGGCGATGCGCCGTTCGATCATTTCCTCGTCCGCGAGTACGAGCCGTACGTGTCGGCACTTGCCAGGGTCAGGGCGCTCCGGATCGAAGAGAACGCGCTCATCGCACATGTGCCGGAACTGATGGTGATGGAGGAGATGCGGCAGCCGCGGCCGGCGCATCGCCTGGAGAGAGGAGCCTACGACGCGCCGCGCGAGCTCGTGCCGCGAGACACGCCCGCAAGCCTGCCGCCTTTTCCATCCAACCAGCCGCGCAACCGGCTCGGACTTGCGCGCTGGGTGACCGATCGCGGCAATCCGCTCGCGTCACGCGTCGCCGTGAACCGTATCTGGCGCATGCACTTCGGGCGCGGCGTCGTGGCGACGCAGGAGGACTTCGGTAGCCAGGGGCGCCTGCCGACGCACCCCGAGCTGCTCGATTTCCTCGCGGATCGATTCATGTCCAGCGACTGGGACGTGAAGGCGCTGCATCGGCTGATCGTCACGTCCGAGACCTTTCAGCAGTCGTCTTCGGTCCCCGCCGCGGTCGTCGCGCGCGATCCTGACAATCTCCTGCTCGCTCGCGGTCCAAAGCGGCGTCTGGTCGCCGAGTCGATCCGCGACAGCGCACTCGCGGCGAGCGGCCTGCTGAACCCGACGATTGGCGGGCCGAGCGTGAAGCCTTACCAACCACCCGGTTTGTGGGAACAGTCGGGCACCGGCAAGATCTACAAGCAGGGAACCGGAGCCGATCTCTATCGCCGCAGCCTCTACACGTTCTGGCGCCGGACGTTGCCGCCGCCGTCGATGGTCACGTTCGACGCCATGTCAAGGGAGGTCTGCACTGCGAAGCGCGACGTGACGACCACGCCGCTGCAGTCGCTGGTGCTGCTCAACGATCCTCAGTTCGTGGAGGCGGCCCGCCATCTCGCGGAGACGGTGATGAAGGAATCGCCATCAGACGAGGCGGCACGAACCCGCGCGGCGTTCCGTGCGCTGACCGGCCGCTCGCCAGACGCGGCCGAAGCCGGAATCCTGTCGCGGCTCTTGAAGGAGCAGCAGGCGATCTTTGCCGCGCACCCCGGCGATGCGGTCAAGCTCGTTGCGGTGGGGGAGTCGAGCACGGCCAAAGAGATCCAGCTTTCCGAGCTCGCGGCAATGACGACGGTGGTGAGCGCGATTATGAATTTCGACGAGTTCGTGGTGATGAAGTGAGGGTATCGATGTCTGGCGCAGTGCCGTGAGGGCCACATTGTGAGCTGCCACAAATGCGTTGGCGCGCTGCCGGCTGCCGGTTTGTCCCGACGGGCCGTCCTCAACCGGTTCGGGATGGGGCTCGGCGGCATCGCGGTTGCCAACTTGATCAACCCGGGCAGGCTGGCGGCGTTCGCCGGCGGCCAGGACCGGGGCGTGCTCGAGGGGCGTTTTCACGTCCCGCCGAAGGCGAAGCGCGTGATTTATCTGTTCATGGCCGGCGGGCCGTCGCAGATGGAAACGTTCGACTACAAGCCGGTGCTCAACCAGCGCAACGGCGAACAGTTGCCTGATTCGGTTCGCCAGGGCCAGCGCCTGACCGGGATGTCCGGCAATCAGTCGTCGCTGCCGCTGGCTGGCTCGCAGTTCGGATTCGGCCGGCACGGCGCCGCCGGCACCTGGGTCAGCAATCTACTTCCGCATACCGCGAGGATCGTGGACGAGCTCTGCATCGTCCGCTCGATGACGACGGAGGCCATCAACCACGACCCGGCGATCACGTTCTTCCAGAGCGGGTCGCAGATCGCCGGACGCCCAAGCATGGGCGCGTGGATTCACTATGGCCTCGGCAGCGACAACGAGGATCTTCCCGCCTTTGTCGTCCTGATCACTCCGGGGAAGGTCGACCAGCCGCTGTATGCGCGGCTCTGGGGCAGCGGTTTTCTGCCGTCACAGCATCAGGGTGTCCAGTTCCGCAGCGGCAAGGACGCGGTGCTGTACCTCAGCAACCCCGACGGCGTTTCACGGGAGGGCCGCCGCCTGATGCTCGACCGCTTGAATGAGCTTCACCGCCACGCGGCCGGGCAGCTTGGCGACACCGAGGTGGACGCGCGGATCGCGCAGTACGAGATGTCCTACCGGATGCAGGCCAGCGTGCCCGGCGTCATGGATGTGTCGAACGAGACCGATGAGACGTTCGATCTCTACGGCAAGGACTCACGCACGCCGGGCACGTTCGCGGCCAATTGCCTGCTCGCCCGCCGGCTTGCGGAGAAAGGGGTCAAGTTCGTCCAGCTGTATCACCAGGGATGGGATCAGCACGACAACCTGCCGCGCGACATCGAGCGCCAATGCCGTGAGACCGATCAGGCCAGCGCCGCGCTGATCGTCGATCTCAAGCGGCGTGGTCTGCTCGACGACACGCTCGTGATCTGGGGTGGCGAGTTCGGTCGGACCAGCTACTCACAGGGCAAGCTCACCGCAACCAACTACGGCCGCGATCATCACCCGCGGTGTTTCAGCGCGTGGATGGCTGGCGGTGGCGTCAAGGCGGGTCTCGTGTACGGCGCTACCGACGATTTCAGCTACAACGTGGTCGAGCACCCGGTGCACGTCCACGATTTCCACGCGACGCTGCTGCACCTGCTCGGTATCGATCACGAGCGATTGACGTATCTCTATCAGGGCCGGCGCTTCCGACTGACGGATGTGCATGGGCAGGTGGTCAAGGAACTGATCGCTTGACGTCGGACCACCGCCTCCGCCAAGGCTACGGCGAGTCAGGCTGGGACGCCGTTACTTCCCAGGATTCCCGAAATAGGGATACTTGTCCCAACGATCATCGTCTTGCGAGACCCGCGGGTCCTGCGTGTCGCGCATCCATTGTTCCAGCATCGCTTTCAGCGCCGCCTTGTCGCGCGCGTACTCGGATCTGCCGGCAACGTTCTCGAGCTGGCCAGGATCCGTGCGGAGGTCATAGAGCTCCTCCGCCGGCCGTTTGGCCGTTGCGAGCCCGAAGAACCGCGCAATCGCGGGATCGTTCCGGCGCTCGAGGAGCAGATCCTTCGACGGTCCGTCGTCGATGTCACCGAACGGGCCGACCGCAAAGTACATCTCCGGATCTCCGGCCGGCCAGCGCTCGGGACGGAAGTTCCTGATGTAGAGAAACCGCCCGGTCCTCACAGCGCGCGCGGGGTAGGACAGATCACCACGCCGCACCTGCGCGTGACGCTCGCGCTCGACGAAGACGCGATCGCGGTTCGGCTGACCTGATCCTGCGAGCAGCGGCACCAGGGATCGGCCCGTCATGAGCGGCGGCGTCAGGCCGGCCGCTTCGAGGATCGTCGGCGCCAGGTCGGTCAGGACGACGAAGTCGTCGCGCCGCTGACCGGCTTTCGCGCGGCCCGGGAATCGGATCGCCAGCGGCACGTGAGTGCCGCCGTCGTAGAGATTCGCCTTGGCGCGGGGGAACGGCATGCCGTTGTCGGAGGTGAAGACGATCAGCGTGTTGTCGAGCTGCCCTGCCTGTTCGAGCGTGCGGAGGATCGCGCCCGCTTCGCGATCGAGCCGTTCGACTTCAGCGTAGTAATCGAGGAGATCGTTGCGAACCTCCGGCGTATCCGGGAGGAAGGCCGGCACTGAGACCGGCTCGGCCTTCAGCCCCGCCGCCTGGCCGGACCCACCGTCGTAGGGTCGATGCGGATCCGTCGAGCCGAACCAGAAGCAGAACGGCTTGTCCTTTGGCGCCTGTGAGTAGAAGGCATCGAAGCTGGCGAACTGCGGTCCGGCGGGATTGCGCTTGCGTCCACCGGTCTCGAAGTTACCGGGTCCCCACCCTTTGCGGGTATGTCCGATCGTGTAGCCGGCGCGTTCCAGCAGATCCGGATAGACCTCGAATCGCGAGGGCAGCGTGCTCCACAAGTTGCCGCCTTCCGCGAGCTCGTGAGGCGCGCGTCCCGTCAGCAGCGATGCGCGTGATGGCGTGCATGAAGGCGCGGCCGCGTACGCCTGCCGGAACAGCACGCCGTCGCGGGCGACGCGATCGAAGGTTGGCGTCCTCACGACTTTGTCGCCGTACACGCCGGCGTGCGGATAGCCCCAGTCGTCCGCGATGATGACGAGGATGTTCGGCGAGCCCCCGCTGCGCTGACGGGCAACGCCGGTCGTGGCCGTGAGGATGCCGACCGCCAGGACGAGGAGCCGGAGGGTCATAGCCGTCCCGCGCTTGCTCATTCGGCGAGGACGATAACACGAGACGCTCCTGCGCTCTTCCGGTCCAGCCACAAGGGAGAGATAAGATGCGGCGCTGGTGCTGACCAATCAGCTGTCGCCCCTGACTGACGCCGGGTACATCTTGACTGATCGCCGAACTCGTTCCGGAACCAGCCCCACTAACGAATTGCCGCTTTGATGGCGCCGACTCGGTCCATCAGGCTTCCCGGCTCGACGAAGACCAGTTCGAACCCGAGATTTCGGTACGTCTCTTCGTGGATCTGCTCGAAACGCACATCGATGAACGAAGTCTGCATCCACGGCTCGGCCGTGCCCCGGGCGTGCGCGGCGGCGATCACGTCGGTCGCGGCCTCTTCGACCACGCTGAACCCGTCGAGCTCCAGCTGCCGGATGATCGCGGTCTTCCCTGCGCCCGGCGCGCCGGTGATGATGAACCGTCTCATGCGCGTTCCTTCTTGGCGGCGACCACCATTCACTGCCGGAGGCCGCCTACAGGCGCGGGGCGATTGTTTCGGCGGCCTCCGCTGACGTGAGGACTTGATGCACCTCGAAGTCGACGATGTCGTTCCAGTGCGCCATCCAGTCGTCCAGTAGTCTTCGATCGTCGGTTTCCATGACCTGGTAGCAGCGTTCGAAGTTCGTGTCGACCCAGCTCGAGACATAGGTGAGGCCGGGTGGCGCGAGCCGTCCACGATCCCGGAATCGCCGATACACGGGCGCGGCGTCGCCTCCCTTGAAGTGTTCGATCACCATGTAAAGCATCATCGCTCCAGTGCTGTTGACGTCGGGCCCCGGACGCCCGACCCCTGCGGAACCCCGGGCCCGGACCGCGGGCTACGGCCCGCGAACACCCGAATGCGAATTGTGGTACGCTCCAGCCCCCACCCCAGCAAGGAAGGCTGCCGTGACGACTAGCAGCGAACAGGAACCCCTCCAGGCGCAGGCGCCCGATCCGGACGCGCCCGCCGGTGGCAACCTCGACAAGGTGCGCGACCTGCTCTTTGGCGGGCAGATGCGCGACTACGACCGCAAATTCGCGCGGCTCGAGGACCGCCTGATCAAAGAAACCGCGGATCTTCGCGACGAGGTCCGAAAGCGCCTCAGCGCGCTCGAGGCCTACATGAAAACGGAAGTCGAGTCGCTCAGCGACCGGCTCCGCGCGGAGCAGGACGGACGCTCGTCCTCGGACAAGGAGCTCGGGCGAGAGCTGCGTGACGCGTCGCAGCAGTTCGACCAGAAGCTGTCAGAGCTGAGCGACTTCGTCGCGCGCGGCCAGCGCGACGTCCGGCAGCAGCTCCATGCGCAGCACCAGGAGCTCGGCGATGACATCCGGCAGCGCGTCGAAGATGTGCTGGTCCGCCTCGCCCAGGAAGCGCAGGAGCTCCGGAGCGACAAGACGGATCGCAAGGCGCTGGCCGCGCTCCTGACCGAAATGGCGATGCGCTTGAATGGGGACATTCGT
>Ga0307408_100002928_pt1 | contig 11829 bp, 9 predicted proteins | sample 322Cmetagenome_FD_202116 | JGI IMG/M metagenome (GOLD analysis project Ga0307408, IMG submission 202116) | Maize rhizosphere microbial communities from greenhouse at UC Davis, California, United States - 322HYB-C-3 | ecosystem: Host-associated > Plants > Roots > Rhizosphere > Soil | place: USA... | reverse complement strand
GTGGAGGTGCCGCTGGCGCTGTCCAACCTGGCGGCGCGCGACCAGGTCGGCGCCGCACACATCCACATCACGCGCCACCTGGCCGTGGCAGGCTCGCGCCTGACCGACCTGGCACAGAGCGCCGGCATGAGCAAGCAGGCCATGGGCGACCTGGTCGACCAGTGCGAAGCCTGGGGCCTGGTCACACGCGAGCCGGATCCGCATGACAAGCGCGCGCGCCGGGTGGTGTTCACCGAATCGGGCCTGCTCTGGCTCGAAGCTTTCCGCCAGGCGGTGCGCCAGGCCGAGGACGAATTCCGCCAGGCCGTGGGGCAGGATGTGGCCACCGTGGTGGCGCTGGGGCTGGAGGCCTATGCCGGAGCTTGATGGCCTTGCCGTGTCAGCAAAGCCGAAGCTGCAAAAGCCTAGAATTTGCCCAAGAACACAAAAACAAAACTGCCCCGCAGACCGCAAGCGACCTGATATCTGGAGACAACCATGCGTATTCTGATTGCCGAAGACGACCAGGTGCTGGCCGATGGCCTGCTGCGCACACTGCGCGCATCCGGTGCGGCGGCTGACCACGTGGCCAGCGGCACCGAGGCCGACGCCGCGCTGCTCACCAACACCGAATTTGATCTGCTGATCCTGGACCTGGGCCTGCCGCGCATGCACGGGCTGGAAGTGCTCAAACGCCTGCGCGCGCGCGGCTCGGCCATGCCGGTGCTGATCCTGACGGCCGCCGACAGCGTGGAAGAACGCGTCAAGGGCCTGGACTACGGCGCCGACGACTACATGGCCAAGCCGTTTTCGCTGCAGGAACTCGAAGCCCGCGTGCGCGCCCTGGTGCGCCGCGGCATGGGCGGCGCCAGCAGCACCATCAAGCACGGCCCACTGGTTTACGACCAGGCAGGCCGCGTCGCCACCATTGACGGCCAGATGCTGGAGCTGTCGGCACGCGAACTCGGTTTGCTCGAAGTGCTGCTGCAACGCGCCGGCCGCCTCGTCAGCAAGGACCAGCTCGTCGAGCGCCTCTGCGAATGGGGCGAGGAAGTCAGCAACAACGCCATCGAGGTCTACATCCACCGGCTGCGCAAGAAAATTGAAAAGGGCCCGGTGCGGATCGCGACGGTGCGCGGGCTTGGATATTGCCTTGAAAAAATCCCGGGCTGATGCCTCTTGCCCCTTCCCCCGCTGGGGGAAGCGGCAAAACCAGCAAGCCTCTGATCCGGAGCAAGCCAGCCAGTGGCTCTGAGACTTTTCCAGCGCGAACGCCGCAGCCTCTTCGGCGAGATCCTCGACTGGATGCTCACGCCGCTGCTGCTGCTATGGCCCATCAGCCTGGCGCTGACCTGGCTGGTGGCGCAGAACATCGCCGGCAAACCCTTTGACCGCGCACTTGAATACAACGTGCAGGCCCTGGCCAAGCTGGTGGTGGTCAGGAACAACCAGGTGCAGTTCACCCTCACGGCGCCCGCGCGTGAGATCCTGCGCGCCGACGACACCGACCTCGTTTACTACCAGGTGGTGGGCACACAGGGCGAGCACCTGGGCGGAGAGCACGACCTGCCCGCGCCGCCCGACGAGGACAAGCCCACCAACGGCGAGGTGCGGCTGCGCGAGGACGTGATCCAGGGCGAGGATGTGCGCGTGGCCTACACCTGGCTCAAGGTGGACGTGAAGGGCGCGCCGGCCGGCTCGCAACCGGCCATGGTGCTGGTGCAGGTGGCCGAGACCCTGGAAAAGCGCAAGACGCTCGCCACCGAAATCGTCAAGGGCACCATGGTGCCGCAATTCGTCACGCTGCCGCTGGCCGTGCTGCTGGTGTGGCTGGCGCTGGTGCGCGGCATCAAGCCGCTGGCCCAGCTGGAAAAGCGCATACGCGCACGCAAGTCCGACGACATGAGCCCGCTGGATGAAACCGCGGTGCCCGAAGAAGTCGCGCCGCTGGTGTCTTCCATCAACGACCTGCTGAGCCGGCTCAAGGTTTCGCTGACCACGCAGAAACGCTTCCTCGCCGACGCGGCCCACCAGCTCAAGACGCCATTGGCCGGCCTGCGCATGCAGGCCGACCTGGCGCAGCGCGAAACCGACGCCGAAGAACTCAAGAAGTCGCTCAAGCACATAGGTCGCGCCAGCATTCGCGCCACCCACACCGTCAACCAGCTGCTGGCCCTGGCACGCGCCGAGACCACCGGCCGCAGCCTGGCCAAGCAGCACATCGACCTGGTGCACATCGTCTCGGAGGTGATGGCCGATTCGGTGCCGCGCGCGCTCGAAAAGCAGATCGACCTCGGCTACGACGGTCCCGACGCCGGCGAACAGGCGACGCAGCTCGAAGGCAACGCCACCTTGCTCAAGGAGCTGGTGCGCAACCTGCTGGACAACGCCATCAACTACACGCCCGAAAAAGGCCAGGTCACACTGCGGTTGATGACCGACCGTTTCAGCGGCGTGCTGGTGCTGCTGGTGGAAGATTCGGGGCCTGGCATTCCGGAGTCGGAGCGCGAGCTGGTGTTCCAGCCCTTTTACCGGGCACTGGGCACCAACGTCGACGGTTCAGGCCTGGGGCTGGCGATTGTGCTGGAGATCGCCAAGCAGCACGGCGCGACGATTTCCATCGAGGACGCCGCCCTGCCCGGCCATCCACAAACGCCGGGCACGCGGGTCACCGTGCGTTTTGTCGGCATGGATATGCCGGAGGGCATGTAGCCCACATTGCAAAGCTCAGGTCTTGGCTGGCGGCCAGCGGTCGTAAAGCCTGACGGCCACACGCTCGCCCCACAGCTCGATCTGCGCAGGCGTACCGGCATGCGGGTGATTCGCGCTGTTGCCGCGCACATAGCCCAGCGCCACACAGGCACCGACCAGCGGGCTCCATCCGGCGGACGAAATTTCACCCACCGTTTTCCCGTCCAGCACAATCGCCTCACCACCCCAGGCAAACGCTTCAGGCGTATCGAACACCAGCGTCACCAGTTTTTTGCGCAGCGCCAGGCCCTGGGCATTGAGCAGCGCGGCCTTGCCGATAAAGTCCGCCGGTTTGTCGAGCTTGACGCTGAAACCCAGGCCGGCCTCCCACGGCGTTTCGTCCGGCCCCAGTTCCGCCCCCCAGGCGCGCCGGCCCTGCTCTATGCGCAGCGCGTCCAGCGCGTAATAGCCCGCATCGCGGATGCCCAGTGCCCGGCCGGCTTCCATGAGCGCGAGGTAGACGTGGCGCGCCATTTCAACCGGCGTGTAAAGCTCAAAGCCCGGCCCGCCCACATAGCTCATGCGGGCCGCGCGCACGCGCGCAAAGCCCAGGTCGATCTCTTTGGTCCAGGAGAACTTCAAGGCCTCGGGTGACAAATCGTCGGGGCTGACGAGTGCCAGCAGCTCGCGCGCCTTGGGTCCCATCAGCGAGAGCACCGAATACATGGCCGACACATCCGTCAACACCGCATGTTCGGCTTCACCGATATGCCGCGTGATCCAGTCGAAGTCCCGCACAGTCTGCGCCGAGCCCGTGATGATCATGAAGCGGTCCGCTGCCTGCCGCATCACCGTGAGATCGCTTTCAAAACCGCCGCGCTCATTGAGCATGGCGGTATAGACCATCTTGCCGACGGGCACGTCCATCTCGTTGGCGCACAGGCGCTGCAGCACGGCCAGTGCATCGCGGCCCTGGAGCAGGTATTTGGAGAAGGAGGTCTGGTCGTAGAGGGCCACGGCTTCGCGGGTGGCTTTCTGCTCCTCCATCACCCAGGATAGCCAGCCGGGTTTGCCCAGGGTGTGATCAGGCCGGGGTGCGCCGACCGGCCGGAAATAATTCGCCCGCTCCCACCCGTTCTTGCTGCCGAATTCCGCACCCTTGGCCGCGAGCATGTCGTACAAGGGCGAGGTGCGCAGCGGCCGCGCCGTTTCCAGCTCCTGCCGGGGCCAGCGCATGGCGTAATGCAGGCCCAGGGTTTCACCCGTACGCTCGGCCAGCGCCTTGCGGTTGCCGGTGAAGGCGCCGAAGCGGCGTATGTCCACATCCCACAAGTCGGTGCTGGGCTCGCCGCCCACAATCCATTCGGCCATCAACCGGCCCGCGCCGCCGCTGTTGGCGATACCCGCCGAGTTGAAACCCGCGCAGACAAAGTAACTGCGCAGCTCGGGCGCCTCGCCGAGAATGAAATTGCCGTCGGGCGCGAAACTCTCGGGGCCGTTGAGCAGCATCTTGACCTCGGCCGTCTCCAGGCAGGGCGTGCGGTACAGCGCAGCGGTCATCAGCGGTTCAAACTGTTCCCAGTCCTCGTCCAGCAGTTCGAACTGGAAGGTCGAGGGGATCGGGTCCATCTTCCAGGGCTTGGCCTTGGGCTCGAAGCCGCCCATCACCAGGCCGCCGACTTCTTCCTTGTAGTAGATGTAGCCGTCCGGGTCGCGCATCACCGGCAGCATAGGGTGCACACCCGGGATCTTGCCGGTGACGATGTAGAAATGCTCGGCCGAATACAGCGGCACGTTCACACCCGCGAGCTTGCCGAACTGGCGCGCCCACTGGCCGGCGCAATTCACAAGAACGTCGCAGCGGACATCACCCTGCGCCGTGTGCACACCCGCGGCCCTGCCGTTTTCGGTGATGAGACCGGTCACTTCAATGCGCTCCAGCATCTTCACGCCACGGTTGCGCGCACCCTTGGCCAGCGACATGCACAGGTCGGCCGGGTTGGCCTTGCCGTCGCCCGGCAGCCAGATCGCGCCTTGCAAATCATCGGTGCGCATGATCGGGTATTTATCGCCGGCCTCCTGCGGCGAGATCTCGTGGCATTCCACGCCAAAGCTGTTGGCCATGGCCACCTGCTTCCTGAGCACTTTCATGCGCTCGGGCGTGCGCGCCACGTTCACGCTGCCGCACTGCTTCCAGCCCGTGGCAAGGCCTGTTTCGGCTTCCAGCGAGGCATAGAGCTCAATGCCGTACTTGCTCATCTGTGTCATGTTGCGGTTGGGCCGCATCTGGCCGACCAGGCCGGCCGCATGCCAGGTGGTGCCGCTGGTGAGCTTGCCCTGCTCCAGCAGCAGCACGTCGGTCTTGCCCATTTTGGCCAGGTGGTAGGCCACCGAGCAGCCGGCAATGCCGCCGCCGATGATCACGATCTCTGCGTGGCTGGGGAGTGGCAGGGTGGTCATGTGCGAGCCTCACATCAAACCGATGAACAAGGGAACGGGGCTAGCCTAGCCTTATGGCCATCACGCCGCCCACGATGGCGCAGGTGCCCGCGAAGCGGCGCAGCGTGAACGATTCTTTGAGCAGCCAGCAACCCAGCAGCACCGCGAACAGCACCGAAGTCTCGCGCAACGCCGCCACCGTGGCAACCGGTGCGCGCGTCATGGCCCACAACGCAATGCCGTAAGAGCCCAGCGAGGCCAGCGCACCGCCGGTGGCCACCGGCCAGCGGTGGCGTGCGTAGTCGGCCATGGCGCGGCCGCGCCGCGCCATCATCAGGAGGCCGAAGGGCCAGCCGTCGAGCAGGAACAAGGTGGCGACATACTGCAGCGCATTGCCCGAGGCCCGCACGCCCAGTCCATCGACCACGGTATAGATTGCGATGATGACTGCATTGGCCAGCGCGAAACCGACGGCCCTGCGCGCATGCAATGCGTGGCGGCTCAGGCCCAGCACCAGCACGCCGCCGCAGATGCCCACAATGCCGGTCCAGGCCAGCGGGCTCAGCTTTTCACCCAGCGTGACGCTGGCCGACAGCGCCACCAGCAGCGGCGCCACCCCGCGCATCAGCGGGTAAGTGAGCCCCAGGTCGCCATGCTTGTAAGCCTGCGTGGTCGCGATGTAGTAACCGATATGAATCAGCACCGAGGCGCCGATAAAAGGCCAGGCCTCGACACGCGGCAGGCCCACCGTCAGCACGAGCGGCAAAGCCAGCACCGAGCCAATCAGGTGGATGACCGCCATATCCAGGGATTTGTCGGCGCTGGACTTGACCAGGGCGTTCCAGCCCGCGTGCAGCAGCGCGCCAAACAGCACAGCGCACAGCACCGGCCAGGTCAGGGCCAAGGCTTCAGGCGGCAAGCGAACGCTCGGCGGTGGGAAGGGCGCATCGCCGCGCACGCGCCAGGAAATGCGCCAGCGGCGGCGTGGCCTTGCCCGCGTCCTTCGCGAGGTCGTCCCAAAGGCGCAGCTTCACCGCATCCGCCGCGCCGGGCTGGGCCATGAAGCGCGCCGCCTCTTCCGCGGAATAGATGCCGCCCTGCAGCAGCAGGCTGCGTTTGGAATCTGCCGAGAGGCTGGAGTGGTAGCCGCGCCGGGCCGCGCACAGGTAGCGCTTGGCATCCACGTGCAGCTTGATGGCGTCCAGCACCTCGTCCGGGAACAGGCCGCGCAGGAACGGCAGCGCGCGGTACTGGTGCACATCGTCCACCCCGCGCAGCGAGGGCGTCTCGCCCAGGTCGTGCAGCAGATGGCCCAGGTCGTGCAGCAAGGCCGCGGTCACCAGCGCATCGCTCGCGCCCTCGGCCTCGCCCAGCGCAGCGGTCTGCAGCGCGTGCTGCAGCTGCGTGACAGGCTCCCCGCTGTACTGCTCGCCGCCGCGCTCTTCAAAGAGGCGCTCGATGTCGTCAAAGCTCAGCATGCGAATTCCTCACAGGTTACGGGTTCCAGGGCAACGAGTAGGTCTTCAGGTTGGTGAAGCTCTTGATCGCTTCCTGCACGCCTTCCTTGTAGCCCAAGCCCGAATCCTTGATGCCGCCGAAAGGCGTGAGCTCCAGCCGGTAGCCCGGCACTTCGCGCACGTTGACCGTGCCGACGTGCAGCTCGCTCACAAAGCGGTTGATGTAATCCAGGCGGTTGGTGCAGACCGCGCTCGACAGGCCGTAGGCCGTGCCGTTGGAGATTTCAATGGCTTCGTCGATATTTTTGAAACGTATGACCGGTGACACCGGGCCGAAAGTTTCCTCACGCACCACCGTCATCTGCGGAAGCACATGGTCCAGCAGCGTGGGCGAATAGAGCGCGCCACGGCGCAGGTTGCCGGCCAGCAGCCTGGCGCCCTGCGCCACCGCCTCGTTGACGCGCGATTCGAACAGCATGGCCGCCTGCGCGTCGATCACCGTGCCCATGTCGTTGGCCTTGTCGCTAGGGTCGCCGTGCTTCCAGGCCAGGGTCTTGGCCAGCACCTGATCGACAAATTCGCCGGCCACCGCCTCATGCACCAGCATCCGCTTGATGGCGGTGCAGCGCTGGCCCGAATTTTTGTAGGAGCCCTGCACGGCCAGCGTAGAGGCTTCGTCGATGTCGGCATCTTCCATCACGATGATGGGGTCGTTGCCGCCGAGCTCCAGGACCACACGGCGGTAGCCGGCCTTGGAGGCGATGTATTTGCCGATGGCCACACCGCCGGTGAAGGTCACCAGGTCCACCAGCGGGTTGGTGATCAGCTCGTCGGCGATTTCGCGCGGGTCGCCGGTCACCACGCTGAGCATCTCGGGCGGCAGGCCCGCTTCGTAGAGGATGTCGGCGAAGAGGATGGCCGAGAACGGGACTTTCTCGGAAGGCTTGAGCACCATGCGGTTGTTGGTTGCGATGCTGGGCACCACCTTGTGCGCCACCTGGTTCATCGGGTGGTTGAACGGCGTGATCGCGGTGATCACCCCCAGCAGCGGCGAGCGGTGCGTGTAGACGCGGCGCTTTTTGCCATGGGGCGTCAGGTCGCAGCTGAAGATCTGGCCATCGTCCTTGAGCACTTCGGTCGCACCGAAGAGCAGCACGTCGCTGACGCGGCCGGCTTCATACAGCGCATCCTTCAGGCACAGGCCCGCTTCGGCAACAATCAGGTTCGCGACTTCCGAAAGGCGCGACTGGATGATGGCCGCCGCGCGGTTCAGGATGGCGGCGCGTTCGTAGCGGGTGAGCTGCGGCTTGCAGGCATGCGCCCTGGCAAAGGTCTGCCGCACCTCCTCCAGCGTGGCCTTGGGCACCGTGCCCAGCAGTTTTTCGGTGTAGGGGTTGAACACCTCGATGACGCGATCACCGCTTCGGCCCGAGCCGACCTTGCGGCCCGACAGGCGCATGGCATTGAGCTGTTGGTCGCGGATGTATTGTTCAATCACTCTGCAGCTTTCGGACGTAGAGGGGCTGGGCTTACTGCGCGTAGTTCAGCGCCAGATCAAACGCATCAAAATTGCGCAAGCGCCGGTTCCTGTCCAGCCCGGGCAGCGCGCGGTTCACGATCAGGGGCACGCGCTGCTCGCTCATGCCGCCGTGCGAGCGCAGCGGCACCTCCAGCGCGGAGAGATCATGGCGCGAAGCCGAGGTGCCTATCACGGTGAAGCGCTCGGACACCGCCACGATGTCGCCTATGCGGTCCGCCGGCAGCTCAAAGCGCTCGGCGGCCTGCTCGCGCGAAAGCACCAGCTCCATGCCCTTGAGCGCCGCCAGCCGCCTGCGCGCGGCCTCGATGTTGATGCTCTCCGGCAGGTAGATGGTGGCGAAAGAGCCCAGGGCGCCGTGATGCACCACATAAGGGTCGGTGATGGGCAGGATCACGCGCGCAACGCCGCCTCCCAGCAAGTTGTCGAACCAGTCCTGCAGGTAGATCACGTCGGGCGTGCCGTCCATGGCCACCTTGGCGTTCATGCCGTGGTCGGCAGTGAGCACGATCACGCAGCCCAGCTCCTCGAGCTGCTGCATATAGCCGTCCATCATGCGGTAAAAGGAATTGGCTCCGTCAGTGCCCGGCGCATGCTTGTGCTGCACATAGTCGGTGGTCGAGAGGTACATCACGTCGGGCTTGTGCTTCTGCATGATCTTCACGCCGGCCGCGAAAACGAACTCCGAGAGGTCGGCGCTGTACACGCTGGGCAGCGGCAGCCCCACCAGTCCCAGCACGTCTTCAATGCCGTTTTCTTCAAGCGACACCTGGTCCGCCTTTTCAGACGAAAAGCAGATGCCTTTCATCTTGTGGCCCAGCAGCTTGCGCAGCTTGTCCTTGGCCGTCACCACCGCCAGCGATTTTCCGGCATCGGACAGCGCGGCCAGCAAGGTGGGCGCACGCAGCCACTTGGGGTCGTTCATCATGACCTCGGTGCCGCTCGCGGTGTCGAACAGGTAATTGCCGCAGATCCCATGCACGCTGGGTGGCGCACCGGTCACGATGGAGAGGTTGTTGGGGTTGGTGAAACTGGGCACCACGCAGTCGCCCGTCAGGCCCGAGCCCAGCGCCAGCGTACGCTTGAGCCAGGGCATATGGCCGGTGGCCACGGCCTGTGCAAGATAGTCGGGCTCGCAGCCGTCGACGCAGACCACCACTGTGGGCTGGGACGGCAGTTTGTAGGCCCTGCCGTTGACCTGCACTTCGCCTTTCGCTTCAGCGTTTGCCACGGGGCGTCCCTTCCTTGTTCTCCTTGTTCCTCTCCTTCTCCCTGCGCACGGCCGTGCTGCTGGAGACAAGCTTGACGTGACTGGCCTTGCCGGCTGCGCCGTCGGCCGCAACCTCGGCTTGCCCCGCCTGGCGCCGCAGGTCGTTTTCTATCGTGCGCTCCTTGCTTGCGATCACATGCTGGAACATCGCGCGCCCGGCCGCATCGGCGTCACCCGAAGCAATGGCCTTGACGATGAGCCGGTGCTCATTGGCCGATATCGGCATCAGCCAGCCATCGGCGAGGTTCAGTCGCCGGAACAGGGACAGCTCCTTGATGAGCTTGCGGTAGATCTCGGCCAGCTTGCGGTTGCCCGCCATCTCGACCAGGCGGTCGTGAAAACTGAGGTTCAGCAGGTGGTAGGCCTGCGGGTCTTCGGCCTTGACCGCTTTTTCCATGGCGTCGACCAGGGCCTTGAGCTCCTTCACCTGAGCCGCGGTGATGTTCTCCGCAAGCCGGCGGCCCACCAGTTCATCCATGGCCGCGCGCAGGTCAAAGATCTCGACCGCTTCATCGATGGGAATGTCGCGCACAAAGACACCGCGGTTTTTCTCGGTGCGCACCAGGCCGGCTTCTTCAAGCATGCGGAAAGCCTCGCGCACGGGGCCGCGCGAGACGCCCATTTTTTCGGCCAGCGTGGCCTCGATCAGTTTGCTGCCGGGCTCGTATTCGCCGGCAAGAATGGCACGCTCGATTTCCTGCTGCACCACGGTGGTGAGGGAGCTGTTCTGGAGTTGCGCGATGGTGGGATGCAAAGCTGCGTTCATGCCCTGAATTGAAGCACAGAAATGTAGATTGTCAACAATCTGCAATAAACAATTGACAAGATAAAAGGGTCGGCGTTAAATAAAAAAGGAGCTGGGTTGACGGCCTGCACTCAGGTTGGTCATCGCAGTGTCACCGCCGACACGAACGAGTCACAACATTGCAGGTTTTCCATAAAGGATTTTTTATGCAGCTGGCTTCCCGTCTCAAATCCCTGCCAAAGGCGATCGCCCTTACCGGTTTGTTTGGCCTGCTGGCCGCCTCCACCGGCGCGCTGGCCCAGAAAACCCAGTTGCTGGTTTACACCGCGCTGGAAACCGACCAGATCAAGGCCTACCAGGAAGGCTTCAACAAGGTCTACCCCGACATCGAAATCAAATGGGTGCGCGACTCGACAGGCGTGATCACCGCCAAGCTGCTGGCCGAAAAGTCCAATCCGCAGGCCGACACCATCATGGGCGTGGCCGCCTCCAGCCTCGCGCTGCTCGACAAGCAGGGCATGCTTGAGCCCTATGCCCCCATCAATCTTGACGGGATCATGAGCCAGTACCGTGACAAGAAAAAAGTCCCCGCCTGGTTCGGCATGGACGTGTGGGGCGCCACCGTGTGCTTCAACACCGCCGAGGCCAAGAAGAAGAACATTCCCACGCCCGAAACCTGGCAAGACCTGACCAAGCCCATCTACAAAGGCCAGATCGTCATGCCCAATCCGGCTTCCAGCGGCACCGGCTACTTCGACGTGACCGCCTGGCTCACGCTGTTCGGCGACAAGGACGGCAAGGGCGGCGGCTGGAAGTACATGGACGCGCTGCATGAAAACATCGCCCAGTACACCCACTCGGGTTCCAAGCCCTGCAACATGGCGGCCTCCGGCGAGTTCCTGGCCGGCATCTCGTTCGAGTACCGCGGCAACACCAACAAGGCCAAGGGCGCACCGATTGAACTTGTGTTTCCCAAGGAAGGCCTGGGCTGGGACCTGGAAGCTTTTGCCATCCACAAGGGCACGAAAAAACTGGACGCCGCCAAGAAGCTCGCCGACTGGGCCTCCAGCAAGGACGCGATGATGCTGTACGGCAAGAATTTCGCGATCACCGCGCAGCCCGGCCTGGCGCCGCCGCTGGCCAATGTGCCGAAAGACTACGAATCGCGCCTCGTGAAGATGGATTTCAACTGGGCCGCCGACAACCGCGAGCGCATTCTGGCTGAGTGGACCAAGCGCTATAACGCCAAAACAGAAAAAAAATAGCCCCCTGTAGGCGGCCTTCGGCCGCCTCTCCCCCTCAGGGGGACGGCCGCTGTGGCCCGGCGAAGCCGGTTCCACGCGGCCGCTTGCTTGGTAACGCGCTCACTGTTCGGCATTTCACCCATAGCCCACGAATGAACCAAGACACCTTTCTGAACCTGCGCCATATCCGCAAGGAGTTTGGTTCTTTCACCGCGCTGCAAGACATCAACCTGGACATCCGCAAGGGCGAGTTTGTGTGTTTTCTGGGGCCTTCGGGCTGCGGCAAGACGACCTTGCTGCGCATCATCGCAGGGCTGGAGGTGCAGACGTCGGGAGAGGTGCACCAGGGCGGGCGTGACATCTCGCGGCTGCCGCCGGCTTTGCGGGACTATGGCATCGTGTTCCAGAGTTATGCGCTGTTTCCCAATCTCAGCGTGGCCGACAACGTGGCCTATGGCCTGGTCAAC
>Ga0307408_100002926_pt1 | contig 11836 bp, 9 predicted proteins | sample 322Cmetagenome_FD_202116 | JGI IMG/M metagenome (GOLD analysis project Ga0307408, IMG submission 202116) | Maize rhizosphere microbial communities from greenhouse at UC Davis, California, United States - 322HYB-C-3 | ecosystem: Host-associated > Plants > Roots > Rhizosphere > Soil | place: USA... | reverse complement strand
AACCGGTGCAAGTGCAGGCGATGTAGCGAAAGCCTATGTCATTGCACGCGATATTTATGCAATGCCGGAATTTTTAGCTGCACTGGATGCCGCTGGCACTGCGGTACCTGCTGAGCGGCAATTACAGTTGATCAATATGATGATGCGTAAAATCCGCCGTGCCGCGCGCTGGTTTTTACGCAATCGCCGCAGTTATTTACACCCCGCAAGTGAAGTGGAATTGTTTGCTACAGGCATGCAAACCATCAATGCACATTTGCCGCAACTACTGGTGGGTGAAGCACTGTCCGAGTGGCAGGATTCTGTACAGAAACTGCGTGCATTTGGCCTGTCCGATAATCTGGTCAGCTGCGTGGCGCGCCCGGCCGATTTATATTCAGGGTTAAGTGTGGTGGAGGCGGCGCGTATCGCCAACCAGGACATTAACCAACTCGCCAAAATTTATTTTGCCTTGGGTAATTATTTAAGTTTGCCCTGGTTTTCCAACCAGATTTCCAATTTACCAGTCGATAATTTTTGGCAAGCTATGGCGCGGGAGACTTATCTGGGTGATCTGGAATCACAATTGCGTAGCTTAAGTGTGTCGCTCATCCGTTTTATGGATGAGAGCGTGTCGCTGGATGAGTTAATCCAACGTTGGAGTAACCAGCATCAATTATTAATTGCGCGTTGGAAATCCATGGTGAATGAGTTGCAGGCGGTGAACGGCACTGATTTTGCGATGGTGGCGGTAGCTCTGCGCGATCTACTTGATCTTGCACAGGCGAGTCAGCATTGCGATGGTTTGGAATCTTGATCGGTAAAATGAATTAGTTATTTTTGTCATATTCTTAAAGGAACTACTTATGTCAACTTTATTACAACCCGCGATTGGTCTTGCGAACCGAATGTCATTTTCTGCGAAGCTGTTGTGTGTTGTATTGATTTTTTTATTGCCCTTTGCCTGGCTGTTGATGAAACAGTTGTATCAACATAAGCAGGCTATTTATGCAGCGGAACAAGTGGAACAAGGTGTTGCCTTAACCCTGTTGATAAAACCGATCGCCCTTGAGTTGGCAAAGCATCGCGGCACCATGGCTCAATATCTGGGTGGAGCGAAAGATAAGGCAGATGGTTTGCGCGCGATTGAATCGACGGTAGATCAGCAATTACAGCAGTTAAATAACGAGCTTGAATCTCTGGAGGAGATCGCTGCTGAATTTGCATCAATCCAACAACAATGGCAACAGCTCAAGCTGGCAAATATTGGCACCGAATCGACAAAGAGTTTTGTGTTACACACCAGTTTAATTGATTCGGTTCACCAACAACTGGCAGAGGTGGTTGATCATTTTGGTATCGAATTATTAAGTACGCGCGACCAATATTATTTGATGCAATTGGTTTTGTTTCAGGTGCCCGAGCTGCAAGAATTGTTAGGGCAACTGCGTGGTAAGGGTGCCGGTGCGTTAATCGATAAAACCATCGCACCGGAAGAACGTGCGACCTTGGCCGGTTTACGCTACGGTGTGTTGAATGTCGAAGCAAGTGTAAAGCAACAAGTGAATATGCTTTATGTGGATGCGGAATTGAAACACCATTTTTCGACTACCTTTGCTGCATTTGAACAAACCATAAGGGCATTGGACTCTCTACTGGAGGGGCAAGTGTTAGCGCAGGATATGCCCATAACCGACAGCACAGCATTTTTTGCAAGTGCAACCGCAGTGATAGAGGCGATTGGAAAATTTGACCAGCAAGCCAGCGATTTATTATTGCAAAAAGTAGAGCAATCGCGTGCCAACGAAATGGCGAATATGTTGTTAATTGTAATTTTTTCAGTTGTGTCTATGAGTTTGGGATGTTATGTCGCTATGGGTATACTGCGGGCACTGAACATCAGTGTAGAGCGGGTTAACACGGCGGCGCAACAACTGCGGCAAGGCGATTTTTCACAGGCGATCCATGTGCAAAGCAAGGATGTTATTGGCGAAGTGGCAGAAAATTTATCAACGATGGTGCTCCAGGTCTCACAACTAATTAATGCCATCCAGGACTCTGCTAATGAGGTCAATAAATTATCGTTAGATTTGCAGACAGTGACGGATAGAACAAAAATTGAGTTGGATCAGCAAAATAATCAAACGCAACAGTCTGCCTCTGCTGCAACGGAAATGGCTGCAACCGTCCGTGATGTGGCGCGCACCTGTGTGGATACCAGTTCGGCCACCGATGTTGCACGCGATATTGCACGCGAAGGGCAGCAGCGTGTTAACCAGGCGATCCAAATGATCAATCGACTGGGGAATGATGTTGCCCAGGCGAAGGATATCATTGCCCAGTTGCAACATGATGTGACTGATATCAGCGCTGTGCTGGAAGTTATCCGCAGTATTGCCGAGCAAACTAATTTGCTTGCGTTGAATGCCGCGATTGAAGCAGCGCGGGCAGGCGAGCAGGGGCGAGGTTTTGCGGTGGTGGCAGATGAAGTCCGGTCGCTGGCAAAACGCACACAAGATTCCACCGCAGAAATCAAAACGGTTATTGAAAAATTGCAGGCGCGTGCTGCTACTGCAGTGAATATTATTCTGCAAAGTTTCCACAGCTCCCAGGAGTCGGTACAAAGTGCAGCCAGTGCGGGTGACTCGTTGCAACAAATTGTGCAAAATGTGGAGATGCTGCGCGATTTAAATACGCAAATTGCAACAGCGGCAGAAGAACAAGCTGCCGTCGCTGAGCAGATGTCGCGCTCTACGCGCGAGCTGGGGGATTCGGCGGAAAATATTCTGGGGCAGGTTGAGCAGACCCTGGGTTTTAGTGTGACTATGCGGCGCAGCGCTAGCCAACTGCTGGAAAATACCTTGCAATTTAAAACCTGATATTCCTTGTTGTTTCGCCCAGGTGAGCCTTTGAAAAGTATTATCGTAAATTTGTCTATTTCTGCTGAAGAGTTTCAACGTTTGTATGAGGGCAGTGTTAAAACTGTCTTCGCGCACAGTATTGATGGCCGCAGTATCCGTTTCCCTGCGGGAATTTTGCGGCCATTTGTATTGCACAATGGGATTCGCGGCACTTTTCAAATCGACTTTGATGATGACAATCGCTTTCAGTCCATACAGCGATTGGCCTAACAATTGAGATAACAAAAGGGCAAGGTTTGGGGTGCGCTGTACCCGTTAATCCAGTATCCTTGCCGCCTTATTTATCGTCACCCATCCAGACCGCTAAAGAGCCTGCCATGTACCACATTATCCGCGATCTTTTATTCCGCCTCGATGCCGAAACTTCCCACGAACTTAGCCTGGATCTCTTGGGTGCCGCCGAGCGTTTGCGTTTGCTGGGATTGTTTACCTCCAGTGTGCCCAGCGCACCAGTAAACGTGATGGGGCTGACCTTTGATAACCCCGTGGGTATGGCTGCAGGTCTGGATAAAAACGGCGATTACTTCAATGCGCTGGGGGCTATGGGTTTTGGTTTTGTGGAAATAGGCACTATCACCCCGCGACCGCAGCCGGGCAATCCGCAGCCGCGCCTGTTCCGTATTCCGGAAGCCCAGGCAATCATTAATCGCATGGGTTTCAATAACAAGGGCGTGGACCATTTGGTCGCGCAGGTTAAGAACCGTCGTTACAAAGGCGTGTTGGGGATCAATATTGGCAAGAACGCCACTACCCCTGTGGAAAATGCGGTGGATGATTACCTGATCAGCCTGCGCAAGGTGTATGAGCATGCGGATTACATCACCGTGAATATTTCATCGCCCAATACGCCGGGCCTGCGCAACCTGCAATTTGGCGATTCGCTGTCGCAGTTGTTGGCACCGCTGAAAAAGGAACAAGCCGTGCTGCGCCAGGCAACAGGCCGCTATGTACCTATCGCGGTAAAAATTGCGCCGGATATGGATGAAAGTGAAATTCACCAGGTTGCCGGCGTGCTTCTGCAAGAGGGCATGGACGGTGTGATCGCCACCAACACCACCATCACCCGCGTGGGTGTAGAAGAATATGAAAATGGCAGTGAAACCGGTGGTTTGAGCGGTTTACCCGTGCGCGACAAGAGCACCTATGTGATCAAAACGCTCAGTTCCTGCCTGGGTGGGAAATTACCAATTATTGGTGTGGGCGGGATTTTTGATGGTGCAAGCGCCGCCGATAAAATCCGCGCCGGCGCCAGCTTGGTACAGATCTATAGCGGGTTTATTTATGAGGGCCCAGGTTTGATTGGCCGGGCTGCCGCTGGAATTGCCAGTTATCACAAAGGGTTATGATTCCTTTTTGTAAGGCGCTAAAAATAGCGAAGCCCGCAAGAGCGGGCTTATAGAATCAAAAATGATTTAGTTGGGAAAATTCTGTTGGTCTTGCGTTGAATGTTAGCCACTCATGGCCATGGGTTGGATGTTGTTCACTTTTTGAACCTGTGCCAAACGACTATAGCCGTCCCACTGATCAATGCGCGATTCGCGCCAGCCGTTAAGCCATTGTTGGCGGGCCTGGCCAGTCTCATGGGGACAAAGGCTTTTGGAACGCCCATCAATACCTGCTTGATACCCTTTAACAAATGCGCGTTCTGTTTGGTCACGTTTTTGACGTTTCATCAGTTATTGCACCTCTATATTGTGGTTTATCGATAGGGTGTTACTTATCGACGGAAGCGGTCTTGCGGTCTTTCACTTGCATGTCTGACTGGTTTTTACATTCTCCTTAGTGTTGACAGGTTGAGTGAGTACACCAGATTTAGCTGGCGTCGTGAACGATTAAATTTTTATACATAGGCCGTTCTATATGGCATATCGGCCTAGCAAATGTATTTGACAACTTAATGACAAACACCTTTCGTTAGTCAGGTGCCGTTCAGAAAAGTTCATCCCCTGAGCCTTTTTAGAAAATCCGTTGTTGGAAAGCGTAATGACACATCAATACTTCGCCACTTGCCCAAAAGGCTTGGAAGGCTTGCTCTACACCGAACTACAAACCCTTGGCGCAGAAGACTTGCGCGAGACGGTTGCCGGTATCTATTTCTCGGGCGACATCGGGATGGCCTATCGCGCCTGCCTCTGGTCGCGCCTGGCTAATAAGGTTTTGCTACCTCTGGCGAGCTTTGAGGCCGATAGCCAGGAAGCGCTTTATGACGGTGTACGCGAGCTGCGTTGGGAAGAGCATTTAAGCCCCAATGGCACCCTGTTGGTGGATTTTATCGGCACCAACGACACCATCCGCAACACCCAGTTTGGTGCGGTAAAAGTCAAAGATGCGATTGTAGATTGCCTGCGCGACTTCAGTGGCGAGCGCCCCTCGGTCGCCAAGCGCGATCCAGACTTACGTGTGAATGTACGTTTGTCCAAAAGCAAAGTGATTGTGAGTATCGATCTCTCAGGCGATAGCCTGCATCGCCGTGGCTACCGTGTGAAGCAGGGCAGTGCGCCCATGAAAGAAAACCTCGCTGCCGGGATATTGATCCGCGCTGGCTGGCCGGATATAGCGGCGCAAGGTGGTGCGCTGCTTGACCCTATGTGTGGCTCGGGAACTATCCTGATTGAAGCCGCCTTGATCGCTGCCGATATCGCACCCGGGTTATTGCGCGGCAGTTTTGGTTTTGAGCGCTGGCTCAACCATCGCAATGATATTTGGCTGGATTTGCGTGAAGAAGCTTTCGCGCGCAAAAAAGTGGGTCTTGCGCGAGAGAACCTACCTGAAATTCGCGGTTACGATGCGGATGTGAATGTGATCCGTGCAGCGGAAGACAATATCGTCAGCGCCGAGCTGGATCACTGGCTGCGCGTAAGCCGTAAAGAATTAAAAGATTTTGTAAAGCCTACGCACAAGGCGATGGATTTTGGCATCGTCATCAGCAACCCACCTTACGGCGAGCGTTTAGGTGAAATTGAATCGCTGAAATTATTGTATGCCCATTTGGGTGAGCGTTTGCGTAATGAATTCCAGGGTTGGCGCGCGGGTGTGTTTACGGGCAATCCTGAACTCGGTAAACAAATGGGTTTGCGTGCGGATAAAAAATACAAATTTTTTAACGGCACTATCGCAAGTGAATTGTTGATGTTCAGCATCAGCAGTGAAGCGTTTGTACAAAGCCGTGTCGAGCAGGATGCACGCTTCAGTAAAGACGATGAAGAGCGTAAAGAAGCTGAAGCACGCGTTAAAATCGAAAACAAAAAAGAACAGGCTGATGCACTTTCCAATGGTGCACAGATGTTAGTTAATCGCCTGCAAAAAAATCTCAAGCAATTGGAAAAGTGGGCGAAGAAAAACGACATCAGTTGCTACCGTTTATACGATGCCGATATGCCGGAATATTCCGCCGCGATTGATATTTATCGCGGCCAGCCCCAGCCCGGTCGCGCACCGCAACTCTATGCCCATGTGCAGGAATATGCTGCACCAAAATCAGTCGATGAAGATAAGGCTGCTGCGCGATTTGTTGAAATTGAGCAGGCAGTTCCCTTTGCATTGGATATTCCCGACGCCCAGATTAGTTACAAACAGCGCCGCCGCAACAAAGGCACCAGCCAATACGAAAAAATCAGCGAGCGCCCGACCGGCGATCTGTTCAGCGTGCAGGAAGGCCAGGCGAAGCTGCACATTAATATGTGGCAGTATTTGGATACTGGGTTGTTTCTCGATCATCGCCCCGTGCGTTTGATGATTGCTGATCTTGCCAAAGATAAACGCTTTTTAAATTTGTTCTGTTACACCGCAACCGCGAGCGTGCACGCGGCTATGGCCGGTGCCCGTTATACAGTGAGTGTGGATATGTCTAACACTTATCTAAACTGGGCGCGCAAAAATTATGCGCTAAATGGTTTGAGTGAATCGCGCAACCGTTTGGAACAAGCAGATTGTTTAAAATGGTTGGAGGATAATGATCAACAATTTGACCTGATCTTGCTTGATCCTCCCAGCTTTTCTAATTCAAAGCGTATGGAAGATGTATTGGATGTACAGCGCGATCATGTGGGCATGATCAATAATGCGATGCGCTCGTTAGCGGAAGGCGGCACACTGATTTTCTCCAACAACTTGCGCAGTTTTAAATTGGATGCGGATGCCTTAAGTGCTTACACCATCAAAGATATTAGTGCGCAAACCATCGACGAAGATTTTAAGCGCAACCCTAAAATCCATCAGTGTTGGTTGATTACCCACTAGTCTAATAAGGTCATTGCTATGCGCTACGCCTGCTTCAGTATTTGCATTCTGTGTGTACTGACCGCTAGCGCAAAAGCCGACCAATTCTGCTTCGCCCTAGCGGAAACCTATTACGAACAAGTTTACTGCCAGCTACAATCCAAGGCGCAAACAAAAAATTTGCCGCCTTTTAATCAATTCAAGAAAAATAATGAAACCGTACAGGTTTCATTGTTGAGGCGACCGGCGGAACGCAATGGGATCAAATTGCCCGCGCCCGCTCGCAAAACGCAACCTCCTACAGCAGCAATCGCTCCGCAAAAAATAATTACCACACCGCAAGCCAGTGCCCCAAAAGCTATCGCCAATGAGCCAGAAGCCGCGCCCATGCGTAGTGTCCAATACGAATCAAACAACACTTCAGGTTGTGAGTTATCAGGGAATCAAATCCGCTGTGGAATACAGGTATTCAAACTGGTTGGCAATAAAGCTAATCACCGCCTGGCAAATAACGCCTTATCAATTGACAACAAAATGGATTTGCCTCGGTATCAAAGTGGCGCCTTGAATGAGTATCTCGCCCAAGCTTATGGACGGTACATCGACAAGATGTGTGATATAGGTCTATGCGGTGTGACCATGACTTACGGAAAATTTGCGTATCTTTATCAGGATTTACACACCAAAGGTTTGGATTTCCCGCAGCGCTTTGAAATCATGTATGGGTTTTTAAAAAAAGATAAGGCGACTATGGGGGTAAGCGAATCATCTGGCGCTCCCAAAAACTTATCGATTGATAAATGTGTTGCGCTTACGGACATGCGCTACGTTTGTGATCACCAAGGCCGAAATTATATTTTTGAGGCGCAGTAACAAATCCGATTGCAGTGAGTCTACAAGCACAGTATTTCACTTAACGAGGTCAGTATGCTGATCAAAAAGCCCAGTGATATCCCATCTTCTGAAATTACCCCCGAGCCGATCTACAATGCCCGGCGCGATTTTATGCGTGGTGCCATGAGCGTTGCAGCCCTGGGTGTCAGTGCGAGCGCAATCGATGTATTTGCCGCCCCAACGCAGGTAGTTGATAAGGATTTACCCGGTCCGGATTGGTTAAAAAAGCAGATTGCCGGCGCTAACGCCAATCAGGAAAAAATCAGCGAAGCCCTGACGCCCTATGAGCATGTTACCGGGCATAACAACTTTTACGAATACGGTTACGACAAAACCGATCCAGCCGCTAAAGCCCACATATTAAAGCCGCATCCGTGGACTGTTGAGATCGCTGGTGAAGTTAATATGCCGGGCACTTTTGGCTTGGAAGATTTATTAAAAGGTGTGACTCTGGAAGAGCGAATTTATCGTCTGCGCTGTGTTGAAGCCTGGTCGATGGTGGTGCCTTGGGTTGGTTTCTCGCTCGCCGATTTAATCAAGCGCGTCGAGCCGAACAGCAAAGCGAAATATGTCGCGTTCACAACACTCGAACGTCCGTCGGAGATGCCTGAACAAAAAAGTCGGTTTAGCACGATTGATTGGCCGTATCGCGAAGGCCTGCGTATGGATGAAGCTATGCATCCTTTAACGACGCTTGCAGTTGGTTTGTACGGCAAGGTTCTGCCTAACCAAAACGGTGCCCCCTTGCGTTTGGTGGTGCCCTGGAAATACGGATTTAAATACATCAAGTCCATTGTGAAAATCGAGTTCACTGAGAAACAGCCAAAAACCACCTGGAGCATGATTGCGCCTGACGAATACGGTTTTTATGCCAACGTAAACCCGCAGGTCAGTCATCCACGTTGGAGCCAAGCGGAAGAGCGCCGCCTGCCGAGTGGTTTGTTGCGCCCAAATATTATTCCCACGCAATTATTCAATGGTTATGCGGAGCAGGTTGCGCATCTGTATAAAGATATGGATTTGCGTAAATTTTATTGAGAGTAATCACTATGCCTGTGTTGGGGCGACGGGTTCTGACCTTTTTCCTTGCATTGATTCCGCTGGTATTTATTGTTTATAAAACACTTACCAGTCAATTGGGTGCTGACCCTGCTAAAACCATTGTGTTATTTACGGGCGAATGGACAATTTATTTTTTGTTTATCACCCTTGCAGTAACACCGCTGCGTCGTTTGGTCAATTTTAAAAATCTCCACTTCCGTTGGTTGCAAATCCATAGGCGTATGTTGGGTTTGTTTACGCTGTTTTATGCCATTTTGCATGTGCTTGCGTTTCTGGTTTTTATCTTAGGCTTGGATTTTTCCCGCTTCGGCAAAGAATTGGTTGAGCGGCCTTATATCCTGGTCACTATTCCTGCCGTAATTCTACTGATTGTTTTGGGTATCACTTCTACCAAGGCGATGATGCGGAGGCTGGGGAAAAACTGGCTTCGTCTGCATAAATCTATTTATTTGATTGCAATCCTCGCATGGGTGCATGTGTTGATGCAGGTGCGTTCCAGTTATTTTGAGGCGGTGTTATTTGGGGTGATTTTGTTGGCGTTATTGTTGCCGAGATTGTATTGGACGGTTCGAAAATAATAACAATATGGTCAATTAAAAACTCAATATATCTTTTAAGTCTGCCGCCTGGCGGCGTGAAATATCAATAGTTGTACCATTGTTCATCGTGATTATATAACCATCACGGATACCTTCTTCTATGGTGCTAATCGCTTGCAAGTTAACAATAAACTGGCGATTGGCGCGAAAGAAAAATTTCCTGGGTAAGCGCTCTTCAATTTGACTTAACGACTTTTTGACGAAGGCTGATTCCTGGTTAAAAAATATCCGCACATGATTTTTACAGCTTTCAAAATAACGTATAGATTCCAGCGTTATTAAGTGGCACTTGTCGTCATCTTTCACGAATATCTTATTGTTCATTTCCAATGCGGGCTTTATTCCTTGCGATGTTTCATTGGTGCTGGTGTTCAATTTTGCAATGGCTAAGGCCAGTCGCTCCCGGCTGATAGGTTTTAACAGGTAGTCGATGGTATGGTAATCAAAGGATTTGATGGCGTATTCAGAGTAAGCCGTTGTAAAAATAATGCGCGGGATGTAATCCAGTTTTTCCAGTAGCTCAAAACCAGTCTCTCCGGGCATATGAATATCTAAAAAAATAACGTCAGGGCGTTTTTCCCGAATAAGTTCAAGTGCCGGGGCGGGGTGCTCTGCTTCCCCGACAATGTCAACTTCGGCGAACTCGCCCAGCATTTCTATCAATCCTTCGCGGGCGACGCGTGAATCTTCAACCACTATAGCTTTCATTGCGATACTTCTCGCGGAAGGGTAAGGGTAACTATAAATTGCTGGTCTTGCACAAGGGTGCTTATGGTTGCGGTGTTGCCGTACAGCAGTTTAAGCCGCTGTTCTATGTTGCGTAAACCTATACCTATACTTTGCGTTATTGGTATTTCTGTTGGTGGGATATCGTTTGTGATTGTGAAGGTGATGTATTTTGAAATGGCTTCTGCCATCAGCTGAACTTTTCCACCATGGCGCAAGTTTTCAATACCGTGTTTAATTGAGTTTTCAATCAGCAGCTGCAGAATCATCGGCGGAACTAGATTTGAATATAGATTTTCGGGTATGGCGGTTTCAAAGTGTAAACGATTTTCCATGTGTACTTTTATGATGTCAATGTAACGTTTGACTATTTCCAACTCTTCAGAAACCATCACCTTTTCACTTTTGCTGGACTCCAGTGAATACCGCAAAATGTCCGATAAGTCCGTAATCATTTTTTCGGACTTTAAGGGATCTTTGCGCACAGTGAATTTAATGTTATTGAGTGTGTTAAATAAAAAGTGTGGATTGAGTTGGTTGGTCAGGTTGGCGAGTTGAGCTTCTTTGAGGCTGTTTTGAAGCCTTAAGTTAGTGATTTCAGTTTCTTTAATGTGCTGCTTGGTAGTAATGCTAATGTAAACAAAAATCCAGCCACCAATAAATAATTGAGTTTGGAGCCAGTTGCCGATAAACATTTGCGTAATGATGGTTGAGGCACTAGTTGCATGTTTGGCAACGGCATTCTCTATGTCTCCCCAAAAAAAGGGAATAACAGAACCCAGCATAATCAATGTGACGATGAAACCGCCCGTTAAACTATATCCGGTCACCACCAGGATATTTTTTGCGGTGTTTAATTCGTGCCATAGGTGTGTTTTATAAAGATACCGATAATAAAGCGTGGCGAGGGTAAATAAGGGTAGCCAGACTAATCCCCCCATGAAGTTGAATAGTATTTCTTCCCGCCATAACAAAATAATCAGGGTTTGTGCCAGCGTCATGATCAATAAAATTGATCCGTGATATACCCAAAAGGTTTTGTTGTGCGGGAAAAAATTAAAATTCATCGATTATGCCCAGAGTTTTAGTCCAAATATTCCATAGTAAGCCAGGTGCGCAGCCATCAACAAATGCAAACCTGTGTAAATTAGTGCGTACCAGTAGAGCCATTTTGATATGGCATGGTTCCGGTACTTGATTAGCATTGCGGCGCTGACGAAGGCGCCCAATGGATAGAGAATACTCAATAGATAAACAGTGATGGAAAGTATTGATACGCTCGCTGCTGCTTGCATAAATAACCCGACCATTGACAGGCATGCAATTGATGCCAGCAATACCAAGCTGGTTGACAGTGGCCAAATGCGAATCCAGACACTGGCATCAGCAGGTATTTTTTTCACTAGCCGACGCGAACCCCATACCAGAATAGCCAAC
>Ga0307408_100002925_pt1 | contig 11838 bp, 8 predicted proteins | sample 322Cmetagenome_FD_202116 | JGI IMG/M metagenome (GOLD analysis project Ga0307408, IMG submission 202116) | Maize rhizosphere microbial communities from greenhouse at UC Davis, California, United States - 322HYB-C-3 | ecosystem: Host-associated > Plants > Roots > Rhizosphere > Soil | place: USA... | reverse complement strand
GTCCAGCCGATCGAGCGGGCGGCCTGAGAAGACGCTGATCACCCGATCGAACGCCCCCTGCCATCTCACCGTGCCGGTGACGATCTCGCCGGCCAGCGCGCGATCGCGTTCGTCGCGAAGCGCGGAACGGCCGCGCGCCAGGGCCGCGGGCAGATCCGCGGCGCGGCTATCCACGGCCCGAAGCGCCTCGTAGGCCGCCAGCCGGACCGGAGCAATCACGGCCGGAACTGATCGCCGGCGACGACGGAGCGGCCGGCCAGGAATTCGCGGGCGGACATCACCCGGCGCCCTTCGGGCTGGAGCTGCAGGATGCGCAGGACTTCGCCGTCTCCGGCGATAACCCCCAGCCGATCGCCGGTCGCATCCACGATCGTTCCCGGCACGGCCGTCGACCTCTCGCTGGTCCTGCCGGTTCGATGCAGGAGATACCGGCGGTCACCCAGATGGACGGATACCAGCGGCCAGGGCTGGAGACCACGCACCATGTTGTGAATCCTGGCGGCGGGAAGGGTCCAGTCGATCGTCCCTTCAGCCTTCGTCAACTTGTGGGCGTACGTCGCGCGCCCATGATCCTGCGGCTCCTCCCTCGCGGTGCCGGCGGCCAGCTGTTCCACGACCTCGAGCAGCAGATCGCCTCCCAACCTGGCCAGCGCATGCTCGACGTCCACGCTCGTCTCGTCGGGACCGATCGCCCGCGTGACGCGCGCGAACATCGGCCCCGCATCGAGCTCGCGCACAATCCGCATGATCGTGATACCGGTTTCGCTTCGACCATCGATCACCGCGCGATGGACCGGCGCCGCGCCGCGGTACTCCGGGAGCAGCGAGGCATGCACGTTGATCATCCCGAGCCGCGGAATCGCGAGGAGATCGTCCGGCAGAATCTTTCCGTACGCGGCCACCACGCCGAGGTCCGGGTTCATCGACCGTACGAGGCGAAGAAACTCTTCGTCTTTCACCCGTGCCGGCTGAAGGACCACAGTCCCGGCCGCTTCAGCGGTCATTTTGGTGGATGTGGGCTGTTCCTTGTGTCCGCGCCCCTTCGGACGATCCGGTTGTGAAACGACTGCCACCACCTCGTGGCGCGAGTCGATCAGTCTCTGCAGCGTAGGAACCGCGAACTCGGGCGTCCCGAAGAACGCGACCCGCAGCGCCGGGGAGGTCACCATTTGCCGGTTCGCTGCAGCTTCTGAATTTTCCGGACGATCACGTCCCGCTTGATGCCACGCAGCCGATCGACGAACAGGCGCCCGTCGAGATGATCCATTTCGTGCTGGAACGCACGTGCGAGAAGACCCGTGCCGTCGAAGGTCTGCATCTGCTCCTCACGGTCGAGTCCTTTGACCACGACGTGGGACGGCCGCAGCACGGTGGCGTTGAATCCCGGAACGCTCAGGCAGCCCTCTTCCTCGAGCTGGGTGCCTTCGCGCTGGACGAATTCCGGGTTCACCAGGACGATCAGCTGCGACGGATCGCGCCCGACGGACAGATCGACGACAAAGACGCGCAGCGGCACGCCAACCTGCGGAGCCGCCAGGCCTATCCCGGGCGCCGCATACATGGTTTCGATCATGTCGTCGATGAGCCGCTGGAGATCGTCATCGAATCGGGTGACCGGCGCGGCCGGCCCGTGAAGCGGCCGTTCGCCGTAGCGGAGAATCGGACGGAGCATGCTCGCTAGCGGGCGGGGGTTTCGCTTTTTGCCCTCGCGCGCATCCGCTCTCCAACACCCGTCCTCCAGGCGTCCACGGCACGCGTGAGCTCGGCGATCGAGTCGCCGCCGAACTTTTCGACCAGCGCGTCCGCGAGCGTCAGCGCGACCATCGCTTCACCGACCACGGCGGCCGCGGGCACCGCGCAGACGTCGCTGCGCTCGATCGCCGCGCCCGACTCGGTCAGCGTGGCGAGATCCACCGAGCGCAGCGGCTTCATCAGCGTGGCAATCGGTTTCATCCAGGCGGACACCCGCAGGTCTTCACCGTTGGTCACGCCGCCCTCGAGCCCGCCGGCATTGTTGGTCGGGCGCGTCACCGGGATCATCTCGCGTGCCTCGTCCGCGACGATCTCATCGTGCACGCGCGAGCCGGGCCGCGCCGCCGCTTCCGGACCGAGGCCGACACCGACCCCCTTGATCGCAGGAATTGACATGAGCGCCTGCGCGAGCCGGCCATCCAGCTTGCGATCCCACTGCACGTAGCTGCCGAGTCCGATCGGCAAACCTCTGGCAATGACCTCGAAGCCTCCTCCCAGGGTGTCGCCAGCTGCCTTGGCTGCGTCGATGCTCTCGATCATCCGCGCGCTGGTCGACTCGTCTATGCAGCGCACGGGGGAATCATCGGGGAGGGCTTCCGCCTGTTCGAATGACACCGTCAACTCATCAGGGATCCGCACCGCCCCGATCGAGAAGACATGACTGGCGATGCGAACGCCGGCCGCGCCAAGCAGCTGACGCGCAATCGCGCCAGCCGCGACGCGGGCCGCGGTTTCACGCGCGCTCGCCCGTTCGAGGATGTCCCGGATATCGGCCCGGCCGTACTTGGCGATGCCGGCGAGATCGGCGTGGCCCGGCCGGGGTCTGGTGACCGGAGCGCGCTTCGCGCCTTTCGCATCGGGCTCGGGGACCGGGCCCGTGAACATGGTCTGCTGCCAGTTCACCCAGTCGCGATTCTCGATCAGCATCGCGATCGGTCCGCCGATCGTCTCGCCGGCGCGCACGCCGGAAATGACGTCGGCCTTGTCGGACTCGATCGCCATCCGCCGGCCACGGCCGTAGCCGCCCTGCCTGCGGCGGAGATCACGGGTAACGCTCTCGAGATCGATGCGAAGCCCGGCGGGGATACCTTCGAGAATCACGACGAGGGCGCGGCCGTGCGATTCGCCAGCGGTGAGAAATCGCACCATGCGGACCTTGATTGTATACGAAGAAACTGCAGCATCGCCGCTCCAGGCGGGCGAAAAGCCTCGTGAATACGCGCGGTCGTGCTCTTGCACTCCGGGCCGGGCGGACACATGGCGATGCTCCTGGCCGACCGCTTTCTTCGTCGAGAGGACGGGTGGTTCGACACCGCCACGGCCGAGCGGGTGAGTGTGGTCGTGCGGCCGGCCGGTCCAAGGCACGCTCAGATCGAGTGGGCCGAGCGGTGCGCGATGCTCGCCGTGCTCCGCCATCCGCTGCTGCTGCCGCTCATCGACTACGGCGCCGCGACCGACACCACGATTTTCGAAGCATTTGCGATGCAGTCACCGCTCGCGGGGACGCGGGCTTCGCTTTCACATCTGGTCAGGCACGGCACGCGGTTCCTGGAAGCACACGGTGTCGTGCTCTCGGCGGCCGACGCGGCCAACATCATGCGCCCACTCGTCACCTCGTCCACCGACGTTCGTGGTCGTCCGGTCGGCCTCTCGTTGCAGCCGCGCGCGGCGTGCGACGCAATCGCGGACCGGTTGAGCGCGCCCGGGCCGCCGCACGGCTCCGTGCCGATCAGAGTTTCCGCGGCACCGCGTATGGGACTTCGCACGCTGCGGACGGTCGTCGCGCGGCTCGCGCGCATCGAAGGGTGGGTGCCGATCTGCCCCGAGGCGCTCTCGCGGTTTCGGGGTCTTGCAAATGCGCTGGCCGGCCGCCATGTCTGCCTGCTCACGGAGCTCGACGTCGGCCCCTTACCAAGGGAGGCGGTCGCCGCGCACTTCGCGAGAGCGTCCATGGGATGCGGCCCGCCGCACGTGTGTGTGATGACCGAGCGCAGTCCTGCACCGCAACCGGGAGTGATTCATCTCGAACCGCTGGGAACGAAAGCTATGGCACGCATGATCTATCTCGATCCTGAGTACGGCCCGTCGGCGCAGGAGGTGTTCGATGCGGCGCGGTACTCGGAGGGAGCCCCGGGCCGGTTCCTCGATCGGCTCGCTGGCGGCCGGTTCGAGTCTCGAAGCCAGCGCCTGCTGGTCGTTCACGAGTCACAGGCAGAATACCCGCGGCCTTCGGACGAACAGCCGCTCGAGCTCCGGTCACAGGAGCGCCCGGAGATCGCGGACGCCCGGAGCATGCCGGACACGAAACGATCCCGGATCGGATCGGTGGTCTGGCGCGCGAGCAGCCGTGCAGCCGCGCTCGAAGGGCGAGGGCGGCATCTGGCGGCAGCCCGCCTGCTCACCCGCGCGGCCGGTGTCCTGCAAAGCCGTCTCGAGTCGTCTGAATCCGCCAACTGCTGGCTGCAACTCGCATGGATGGCCCGGACGCGCGGCGCGCTCGAACGCGCTCACGAGTATGCGCGGCAAGCGGTAGGGGTCGACTCCGCCGCACACTGTCAAATCCGGGCAGGCTGCCTCCGAGCCGTGTGCTGGACCGATGCAGAGCGATTCGCAGAAGCTGACGGAGCGCTCCGCGATCTCGTCACGGCGGCGTCCGCTCTCAGGAACCCGGGGTTGGAAAACGTGTGCCGCCTCGCGCTGGCGCGGGTGCTGCTCTGGCGCGGACAGCCGGGTGAGGCCGCATCCATCGTGGAGCCGCTGTCGGACGATCCCGATGGTGAGGTCGCTTCCCAGGCCCTTGCCCTGATTTCGAGAGCGCGATTGGCGCAAGCAGATCTCTCGGGCGCCTTGCGCCTCGCGCGCACCGCGCTGGCAGCGCTGCCTTCGAACGCTCCCGGCCGGGTCGTGGCCCTGACTCACCGGGTGATGGCCGCGCCCCTCATCGAGGCCGGCGACCTGGCGCAAGCGCGGGTGCACATCGACAAGGGTCTCGACGCGGCGGCCGCCGCACGACTGCCGCTGCAGACCCTGCGCGTGCGCGCGATCCTCGTGCACGCCCTGAGAAAGTGTGGAGGGGACCTCTCCGAAGCCGAGCGCCTCGCCCGCCGGCTCGAACGCGCATGCCGTCGCAACCTGCCGCCGCTCGTCGAACAGTTCGTGCGGAGTCAGCTGGCGCAGCACCCCCACCCTGGCACCGAGCACTGCCAATCGCTTCAACCGCCCCGGCCCGCGCCGTTCGAGAGCTTTCTCGACACCGCCCATCGCGCCGGCAGCGACATCGAAGCCATCGGCGGCGTCCTCACTGCCGCCTGCGAGCACGTGGGGGCAACGGCAGCTGTCGTCATTGCGCGCGATCGACGCATCTGTGCGGCGGCGGGCAAGCCATGGCGGGACCACTCGCGCGCGGATGAAGCGCTCGTCAGCGGGCAGAGCATCCCATTCGACGCGGAACGGCAGCCGCCGGAAGCGGCCGAACCCATCCGCTGCGCCGGAGAGTTGATTGGCGTGATTGCCTGCCGGTGGGTTGCCGGAACAACGATCGACTCGACGACCGCGTCGCAGTCGTTGCGCGCCGCTGGTCTGTCGGTCGCGGCGCACCTTCGCGCGCTGCTGGACGAACTTCCGGCACCACCGCCTTCGGTCTGGGGCGATCTCCTCGGCGACAGCTCGCTCGCTTCGTCTTTGCGCGACGACATTCACCGCGCCGCCCGGGCGCCCTTTCCCGTGCTGATCGAAGGGGAGAGCGGGAGCGGCAAAGAGCTCGTCGCCCGGGCCGTTCATCGGTTGTCGCCACGGCACGCCCGCCGCTTCTGCGCGATCAACTGCGCGGCGCTCAGCGACGAATTGCTCGAAGCGGAACTGTTTGGCCACACCCGCGGCGCATTCACCGGCGCCATGACCGAGCGGGCAGGTCTGTTCGAGGAGGCCGATGGGGGAACGCTGTTCCTGGACGAGGTCGGTGAGCTGTCCGGTCGCGCGCAGGCCAAGCTGCTCCGGGTGTTACAGGAAGGGGAAGTGCGCCGGGTGGGCGAGAACATGCCGCGCCGCGTCGACGTCCGGATCGTGGCGGCCACCAACCGGCCGCTCGATCGCGAAGCTTCGAACGGGCGTTTCCGGACCGATCTCCGGTTCCGTCTCGACGTGCTCAGAATCACCGTGCCGCCGCTGCGGGAGCGTGTGGGCGACATCGCCCTGCTGGCGCAGCATTTCTGGAAGCAGGCGACCGAGCGCGTCGGCTCGCACGCGACGCTCGGGCCCGAGGCGCTCGCGGCGCTGTCGCGCTACGACTGGCCGGGCAATGTCCGCGAGCTGCAGAACGCCATCGCCTGGATGGCGGTGCACGCGCCCCGCCGCGGCCGTGTCGGCCCGAGCCTGCTACCCGCGCAACTTGCGTCCGCGCCACTCGCCACAGGGTCATCCTTCGAGCTGGCGCGCGAGGAGTTCGAACGCCGATACGTCAGAGCCGCGCTGGCACAGGCCGGAGGCCAACGGCTGGTCGCCGCCAGAGCGCTCGGTGTCTCACGTCAGGGGCTTGCGAAGATGCTGCGGAGGCTGCGGATTGAGGGGGAATGACTCCATTGCCAACATTGCCAAGATTGCCAAGATTGCCAACATTGGGGGGGCAATTCGCAGGGCCGACCACGTTCGGCGACTGGTGATATCCGGGCGGATAATCCCCCAATGTTGGCAATCTTGGCAATGTTGGCAATGTTGGCAATGTTGGCAATGCCTAGCGCGCGATAGCGCGCAGCGCCTTCGCCACCTCATTCCCCGGATCCTTCTCGAGCAGCCGATTGAGGGTGGTGATTGCGCCCGCTTTGTCGCTGAGCCGCATCTGGGCGCGCGCGACTTCCAGCAGGTCGGAAACGGAAGACGATGACGCGGCGGCGTTGGTGTACCAGGTCACAGCCGCGGGGGCGTCTTTCAAACGCAGGGAGAGATCCGCAATGCGGCGGGCGATGTCGCCGCGACGCCGGTCCGTCGCCGGGCAGAGCGAGTAATAGTCCAGCAGCGCGCGCCGGGCGTCGTCTGCTTTGCCGGCACGTTCGGCGGCTCCTGCGAGATGAAGAAACATTGCACGGTCGGCCGGCAGTTTTTCAGCCGCCTGGCGGAGGGCGGTTTCGGCGAGCGCCGGATCCGCGGCCATCAGCTGCGCCTCGCCGAGCAACCCGAGCGCCCCGCCGGTCGGTTCGATCGACGCGGCGTGTTGAAGCGCCTCGATCGCCTTGCCGAGAGCGACATGGTCGCCGTTGCGCGCCTCGTCGAACCAGATCCGGCCGAGCGCCACGTAGGTTTCGGCTTGATCCGGATATCGCTCGGTCGCGTTGCCGAGCAACCGGACGGCGCGGCTCGTCTCGTTGGCCTCAGCGTAAGCCGCGGCCAGGGCCAGCTGGCGCCCCGCGCGCGGGTCGGCTTCGAACAGCGCCTCGAGCTGACGGATGCGTGCGGCGCGGTTGCCGGACGCGCCGTACAGGTCCGCCAGCTGCTCGCGCGCCGGCAGCAGGTCCGGCGCGATCGAGATCGCGCGTTCGAGCGCGCGCTGGGCGTCCCGGGGACGCTGCATGTCGCGAAAGCAGAGACCGAGGAGGTAGTGGGCAACGGCGAGGCGGGGATCCAGGCCCACGGCGCGCGTCAGCGCATCGGCGGCCTCGACCGGCTGTCCCATCATCAGGCGCGCCAGACCGAGCTTGTACAGGACGCGGGGCGCGCGGTCATCGAGGCGCACGACCGCGGCGAAATACTCCGCCGCCTGATGCGGCCGCTGACGTGCCAGCTCGACGTCGCCCCTCAGGTCCAGTGCCCGGGTCGCGGTCTGGTCCCGGGCAGAGGCAGTCGCAAAGTCGGCGGCGGCCGCATCCAGCTCGCCACGCCGGAAATGGGCTTCCCCCCGCTTCAAGTACCCGAGCATGGCGTCAGGCTTCAGGCCGATGGCGTCGTCGAAATGCGAGATGGCGCCGAAGGCGTCCCCGCGGGCGAGGGAGAGCTCCCCCTGGAGCACCGCGCGGCGGTACAGCCGCTCGCGACGGGTCATCGTGTAGCCGTACAGAATCGTCATCGCGACCAGCGCGAGTACGACGACGGCGAACGCCCGCTTCAGCACGTCTGCACGATACGCCGGTTTTTCCTGCTTTTGGGAACTTTCCCCGTCCTACGGGTTCTAACCGGCCAAAGGGTGCCAGCAGGACCAGGTTGGCGGGCGGGTGTAAGATGGCAGAGGGTTTGTCGGTGAAGCCGCTTCGAGCCATTACATGGACCGACGTCGACGGGCGCGAGGCCGGGCTGATTCAGCGCTGTGCCGTCCGCGACGAGGACGCCTGCGCCGAGCTCGTGCGCGAGCACCAGCGCATGGTCTACCAGCTGTCCCTCAACCTGCTGGGCGACCATAACGAGGCTCTCGATCTCTCCCAGGAGGTCTTTCTCCGCGTCTTCCGCACCATCCACAGCTTCCGCGGCCAGTCCACCCTCCGCACCTGGATCTATCGCATTGTCGTGAACCAGGCGCGAAACCGCCAGCGGTGGTGGCGGCGACGGCACCGCGCGCAGCAGGTCTCGCTCGACGAGCACCTGCGCGATCACGGTGACTTCCCCGAGCAGAACGACCTCGATTCACCGGACCGCATGCTCGGGCGCAAGGAGCTCGCTGACCGGATCAGGGGCGCGCTGGATCTGCTGCCGTTCGACCAGAAGACCGCGCTCGTCCTGCGCGAGATCGACGGGCTCAGTTACGACGAAATCGGGTTCTCACTTGGGATCGCGGTCGGGACGGTGAAGTCCCGCCTGGCGCGAGCGCGGGAAGCCTTGCGCTCGCAATTGAGGGACGTATGACGTTGTTCACCTGCTCATCGGTGCGGCGGCGTCTTCCGGCCTTCCACGACCGGGAACTGCCGATCCCGGAACTGATTGCCATCGAATCGCACGTCAGCGACTGCCCGCCCTGTGCCAGCGAGTTGAAGGATCTGCGCGCGGTGGGAAACATGCTGCGCCTGGCGGGCGCGCCGGGGCCGGCCGACGACTGGACCGGCCTGCAGTCGGGCGTCATCAGCCGGATGCGGGCGGAAGAGCACGAATCGTGGACCGCTCGTACCCGCCGCATGTTCGACGACCTGCATCTCGTCTGGATCGGCCTCGCGGCAGCGGTCGCCACCGTCGTCTGCGGCGCGGTCGCGCTCGGCGTGGTTCACTTCGCTTCGCCCGAGCGGGAGGATTCGCTGGCGTCGATGATCCAGGTGATTTCGGCGCCGACCGGCTCGGATCTCAACCCGGTCAACTTCGACAAGTTCCTGCAGGTCCCCACGGTCCCCGAGCGCGGTGCCATCGAGTTCATGCTCGCGCAGCCGATGACCCGCGACGAAGTGGTCCTCGCGCTCAATGCGGTGGTGACGCAGGACGGCCGGGTATCCGGACTGTCCGTGCTGAGCACGGAGTCCCATCCGCGCGAGGTCAATCCGATTCTGAACGTGCTCTCCAACGCCCGGTTCGAGCCGGGCCGGATGGGCGCGTCGCCAGTGGCCGTCAACCTCGTGTGGCTGCTCGCGCATACCACGGTCAAGGCTAAGGCGCCCAGGACCACCTAAGGGTCTCCGGCGTCAACTCCCAACGATCCAACAGTCCAACGATCCAACGCGAGAGGATCGAACAACGGGGTAGAAGGCGTACCAACCAGCTGATTGGTACGGATTCCACCGCGTTCTCCGGCCTACTCGCCTTGGATCGTTGGAACGTTGGAACGTTGGGAGTTGACGTCGAAGCCCCTATTTCCTGACATCGGTGACCGCCGTCGCCACATTGCTCATTCCATCGGTGGCGCGGATCAGGACGCTGCGGCCGATCTCGCTCTCCTCCAGCAGGATCTCGAACTCCTCCCGACGTGAATCGGCGATGCCATCTTTGGGATACACCGTTCGCCAGCGGCTGCCGTCGAGCGAATACTCGACCCGTTGAACCGACGACTGTTCGTCGCGCACCGTAAAGAACACCGAGCGGCTGTTCGAAGGCGTCGCCGCCTTGAGCTCGATGCGGGGCGGGGAGTTGTCTATCTCGAAGCTGCTGCTCTCGAGCTCCCCGACGAGCGTGGTGGCAGGCGAGTTGGACGGCCCGTCGGACGCGGCGATCTTGAGCACGTAAGTGCCGTCTGGAACGGAGGTCGTGTCCCACACCGTGATGGGATCCCACAAACCCCGTTTCAAGACCTTCCATGATGTCTCGCCTTCGCGCCGGTAGAAGACGTCGTACTGGAGGCGATCGTCATTCTGATCGTCAGCCTTCCAGACGAACGTCTGGAGCCCCTTCTGGTAGATTCGCCGCCCCAGCGGCGGAGTGACGGGGGTTGTCGTTGTCGTCGAAGAACCGGTCTGGGTCGGCTGCCGTCCGTCGGAGGTGTTGTCCTCGAAGCCGGCGATCTCCATCTCGCCGGTCGAGAACGGCCGCTGGAATACCGCACCGGGCGGATGCACGGTAATCGAAGTCACCTCGGGCCTGAGATTCCGCGGCAGATACGCCGCCGTGACCGAGGTCAGTACCGGACCTTCACCGCTCTCGCTGGTGATGGTCGCCTTCCACTGCAGGTAGCGCGCGTTGGGGCTGCCGATCGGCTCGCCTTCGGCGGTGGTATGCGGCTTCGACCAGGGGCTCCACGTTTCGTCCGGCGTTGCCGTGTTGCCGGATCGGGTGACGATCTGTACCTGGCCCGGACGGCCGGTGAACCGCCACCGAATCGCACCCCAGCTTGCGACGGTTCCGGCGTCGCGCACGTCGGACTCGTACGTCCCACGCTTTGCCGGAGACGGCGACAAAGTGAACACTTTTCCGGGGTTGCTGGTCGCGCCGACGATCCGGCCTGAGGGCTCCCGGAGAAGCGCGGTGACCTGACGTGCCGTCGCGCGCGCGAGGAGCGTCGGCCGCGCAGGATTGCCACTCAGCCGGAAGATTTTTCCTTCCGTACCGGTACCGACCAGAAGGCTGCCGCCATCCTCGACCACGACGTCGTAGGGCGCGTCCTCGCCGGTTTCCCAAATCGCGTCCCACAGTCCATCGTTCTTGATCCGGTAGATGGCGCCACGCGCCGGACGACGTGGGGCACGGCTCGAGGCCGGCGGGGAAGGGGAGGAGGGGCCTCCCTCCACCAGGGTCATGGAAGTGATCTCCGTCGACACTGACGGAACGACCGAGCGGCCGGCATCGGCCGGCGAGGACTCCGAGGGACGATCGCTGCCGCTCGATGGAGGGGTCGCGCTGACAGCTGCCGCGTAGATCGTGCCGTCGGGACCGATCCTGATCGCGTGGATCTCCCGATAGGGGGAATCGAGAAGGACGAACGCCTTGCCGGTCGCATCGATTCGGAACACGCGACCGGGCGATTCGGTGCCCGCGATCAGATCACCCGACTTGGCGACAGCAAGCGAAACGACGTTCGTCGAGCTCGTCTTGTAAAAACGGCTGCCCTTGCCGTCGGCCGTGATCTTGTAAATGACTCCCTTGTCGCCGGTCGCGGCGTAGAGCGTCCCGGACGGATCAGAGGCGAGGGCCCAGATGTACTTGTCCTCGGGATCGAACAGCGTTTTCGAAGAGCCGTCGGCGGCGACCGAATAGATCTTTCCGTCGGGAGACGTGGCGACGTACAGCCCGCCCTGCGGCGCCGGCGCAATCGCATGTACCTCGAGCTCCGCGGCATCGAAGAACGTGGTCACCGTGCCGTCCTTCGACACTTTGAGGACCTTGCCTTCGTTCCCGCTGCCGGCCCAGAGCGATCCGTCGGGCGCCGCCACGATCGACCAGAGGAACGGAGCCGAGGTCTCGCCCAGCACCGACGCGGCCGGGCCGAGGAACATGCGGCCATCGCTGTCGATCGACAGATCCTCGACGTCTCCTTTCAGAAAATCCGCCTGGGACGAGACCGTCCAGAAGGTGGGCGTCGCGCCGGTCAAGGCGATGGAGAGGACACAGACAAACGCACAGACGAACGCCAGCTGGCGTGGAAAACGGCGTGTGATCATGCGCTACCGCGCCTCGAGATTGACGGTCAGGACGCGTGAGCCGGTCACGGCCGCGTCGGCCGGAATTTCCCACTCACCGAGGGTGGCGTTCCGG
>Ga0307408_100002923_pt1 | contig 11838 bp, 12 predicted proteins | sample 322Cmetagenome_FD_202116 | JGI IMG/M metagenome (GOLD analysis project Ga0307408, IMG submission 202116) | Maize rhizosphere microbial communities from greenhouse at UC Davis, California, United States - 322HYB-C-3 | ecosystem: Host-associated > Plants > Roots > Rhizosphere > Soil | place... | reverse complement strand
GCGTAGTTGGCGACCTTCTGGCGCGCGCCGGTCAGACGGTTGAACAGCGCGGTCTTGCCGCAATTCGGGTTGCCCAGCAGGGCGACCATTGGCTGCTGCGCGACGACTGGCGCGGCCTTTTCTACTGCACCCATTGCAATTATTCCGGTTGGATCGAGATCAGCGCGGCTTCGAAGCGGCGCAAGGCAAACGTGGCATTGCCGACTTTGATGGCGAGGGGTTCGCCGCCAGGCATGCCACGCTTGAGCATGCGGATGCGCTCGCCGGGTACGAAGCCCAGCTCCATCAGGCGACGCGCCAGGTCGGCGCCATCCTCGGTATCTTCAGGATTGCCCGGGGCAATATGGATCACCGTTCCGCTCTGCCCCACCGGCAGGGAATCAAGCTTGATCAGGGTAGGCGCAAGGGTCATGGTGAACTTTCCAGGGCGAAATACAACCTCGCCATTATAAATGAGAATGGTTTTCAATTTCGCTTGCATTGTAGCCCTGTTCGGGTAGAATGGGAACCGTAATGATAATGATTCTCAATAACGGAATCGCAATCTTAGCCAGAAGGTAATCTCTGAAATGATCGTTTGTGTCTGCAACAACATCTCTGATCGAGAAATCCGTCAAGCCATAGATATGGGTATCAGCTCCATGGACGAGTTGCGCGAAGCGCTCGGCGTGGCCACCTGCTGCGGCAACTGCCTCAGCTATGCGGTGGAAGTGCTGGACGAACATCTGGGCAGCGGAATACAGGAGACTGTGCTCAAGCGCCCAACACTAACCGTGTAAGGAGCGCTTCATGCAATCGATGACTTTCCCGGCTGGCGGCGATTTCGGCGCCGGCGTTGGCAGCGGCAAGCTGACCAAGATCGCAGTGGTTGTCGCCTTGCATGCAGTCCTCGGTTATGCCTTTATCAACGGCACCATGCATCGCCTGGTGGACCGTATCCCGGAAGTGGTGAACGTCACGTTTGTGGCGCCGCCGCCACCTCCCCCGCCAGCCTCGCAGCCAAAGACGGTAGAGATCGCGCAGAAAGCGCCATCGATCACCCCGCCGCCGCTGCCGATGCTGCCGATCGTGATTGAAAACACCATTACCCCGCCGCCATCGCAGGCGCGCGTGACCGAGCCTGCGCCGGCGATGCCGGTTGCTCCGGCGCCGGTTGCCGCCGCTCCGGCGGCGCCTGCCGCACCGGCCGGCCCGCGTGTGATTTCCGCTGTTGAATATATCCGTGCGCCGCAGCCGGTGTACCCGTCGGTGTCGCGCCGCATGGGCGAACAGGGCGTAGTGACCTTGCGCGTGCTGGTCAATGAGAAGGGTCATGCCGAGCAGGCATTGGTCCAGAAATCGTCGGGCTTCAACAACCTGGACGAGGCTGGCCGCGCTGCTGTCATGCGCGCGCTGTTCAAGCCTTATGTGGAAGATGGGAAGGCGCAGCCGGTGTATGTGGTTGTGCCGATTAATTTCCAGATGTCTTAAACCCGGTAAACCAGGGTCTGACCCAAGGGTCAGACCCGCCTAAGCAAACGCCGCGGACTTCGAATGAAGCCGCGGCGTTTGCACGTCAGCGTCAGACCCTTGGGTCTGACCCGGGTTTACCGGGTTTAAAGGTCAGCCCACATCCGCAGCAGGTTGTGATAGTGCCCCGCCAGGCCGACAGTGGCCTCGTCATCGCCATGCGAAGCGCGCAGCTTCTGGATATTCTGGTCCAGCTCGAACAGCATGGTGCGCTTCCAGTCATCGCGCACCATCGACTGCGTCCACAGGAACGAAGCCACACGCTCGCCTGAAGTCACCGGATTCACGCGATGCACGCTGCTTGCCGGATAGATGATCGCATCGCCCGCCGGCAGCTTGACTTCATGCGCGCCGTAATTGTCCATCACGGTCAGCTCGCCACCCTCATACTCCTCGGGATCGGACAGGAACACGGTGGTGGAAACGTCCGAACGCATCACGTCCGACGAACCCGTCATATGGCGGATCGCACCATCGATATGCAGGCCGTAAGTCTCGCCGCCTGCATAGCTGTTGAAGTACGGCGGCAGAATCTTCAATGGCAAGGCCGCCGAATAGAACAGCGGGTTCTTAGCCAGCGCCTTGATGATGATATCCCCGAGTTCCAGCGCCAGCGGCGTCCCTTCCGCGATTTGCCGGTTGCGCTTGACTTGCGCCCCCTGCGAACCCACGCTGGCGCGGCCGTCGATCCATTCGGCGGCCGCCAGGCGCTGGCGGAAGGTTTTGACTTGCTCCGGCGTCAGCACGCCGGGGATATGCAGCATCATATTAGTAGCGGAAGTTCGCAGTCAGGATTGCGGTACGGCCCACGCCAACGCCGGCATAGTGGTTGGAGCCCACCTTGTCGTAGTAAAGCTTGTCCGTCAGGTTCTGGATATTCAACTGCAGGCTGATGTTCTTGTTCACATCATAGCTCGCCATCGCGTCGTAGCGGGTGTAGCCCGGCACGAACTTGGTGTTGTTGATATTGCCCCACACCTTGGAGACTGCATTCACGCCGCCGCCAACGACCAGGCCTTGCATGATCGTGTACGAAGTCCACAGCGAAGCGCTCTGCTTGGGCGTTGCCGGGAAGGCATTGCCGTTAAACGGGGAAGCTGCGTACACCGGATTGGCGGTGGTGCCCACGTTCACGAAGCCGTTGTCTTCCACTTCGGAATCGAGCCAGGTGTAGCCGCCGAAGACCTGCCAGTTGGGAGTCAGCGAACCGCTCACTCCCAGTTCGATGCCCTTGACCGATTTCTTGCCGACGTTCTGGGTAGTGCCGTCCACGTTGGTCACGCGGGCGTTGTTCATCTTGCTGGAGAAGATCGCACCGCTGACGGACAGCTTGCGTGCCAGGATCTCCCACTTGGTGCCCAGTTCGAAGTTCTTGCTGTCTTGCGGCTTCAGGTTCTGCACCGCGGTGGACAACGCATCGACGCCGTCGCCGCCGTCGTTGCCCGGCGGGGTGGACGAGGTGCCGTACGAGACGTAGATGCTGCTGTTGGCGGCAGGCTTGTACACCAGGCCCGCCTGGTAGTTCGCGAAGCTGGACTTGTTTTCCGCGTCGATCGCAGCCACAACCGGAGTGGCGGCGGTGTTGGCGTTGGTGTGCAGGCCGGTACGGAACTCGTCCCAGCGCACGCCCACGTTCAGCAGCCACTGCGGGTTGAATTCGATGGTATCGAAGCCGTAGACCGAGCGCGTATTGGTGTGCACCTTGGTGTTGTTCGGCGCCACGCTGCGCACCTGGCCGACAGTCCATGGATCGTATGGATTCGGGTTGGTCAGCGAGGTGCAGTTGTACAGGGTTTCCGCACCTGCGGTTGGGCAGTTGGTAGTTTTTCCTGGGTTGTTGGTGCCCGGAGTGAAGTTGTAGGTCGCACGCTCGGTCACTTCGCGGCTCACTTCCACCCCAGCGGTGAAGCTGTGCTTGATGCCGGCTGCAACCAGGGAGCCCGTCAGGCTCGATGCATTGGCCAGGGACTCGGTCTCCGTATTGCGGCTGTTATGGCGGCGCCATACGGTGCCATACAACACTACGTTGCCCTTCGAATCGTCAGGCAGGGTGTACACGTACTCGTTGCCGGTCTTGCCGTAACGGGTCACGTTGCGGAAGGCCAGGCCGTTGCTGAATTCGTGCTTGATGTCGATGGTGCCGATGTCGGACTTGGTGTCGCGGAAGTCGCGGTCGACCAGGCCGTAGAAGGTTTCGCTTGGCACGTTGACCGGCTTGCCGACACCGTTCTTGGCCACGTTCGCGCCGGTGGTAAACGGATTGTCGAACGGCACGCCAGCGTCCGGCAGCTCGCTCGACTTGTAATGGTAGTAGCTGAGGTTGACTTTGGTCGGACCGGTCAGGCCGAAGGCCACGCTCGGCGCGAAGCCCCAGCGGTCGCTGTAAACTTCGTCGTGATGGCCGGCCACATGGTTTTCATGGCCCATCAGGTTCAGGCGCACGGCGGCGTTATCACCGATCATGCGGTTCACGTCGGCGGTCACGCGGCGGTATTTCGCGGTACCCAGGCCAACGCTGGCGTTACTGAAGGTTTCGGCCTTGGCGGTCTTGGACACCATATTGATGCCGCCGCCAGCGGACGAGCGGCCGCCGTAGGCGGAATTCGGGCCTTTCACGACTTCGATCTGCTCCAGGGCGAAAATTTCGCGCGACTGGGAGCCGCTGTCGCGGATGCCGTCGATGTAAGTGTCGGTCTGCGCGTTGTAACCGCGGATGAACAGGTTGTCGCCTACTGGTTGTCCGCCTTCGGCAGCGCCCACGGTGATGCCAGGCACGGTGCGCAGCGCATCGGTCAGCGAGGTGGCGCCAGTCTGGGAAATCACCTCGGTCGGGATCACGGTCACCGATTTCGGGGTATCCAGCAGGGGAGCGGTGAATTTGTCGGAAGCCGACTTTTTAACCTGGAAATCGCTGCCATTCTGGCCGGTAACGACGACTTCCTGCATTTTCTGCTCTGGGGCAGCGGTATTGGTATCGGCTTGTGCTACAGGCAGCGCCAGGGAAGCGGCGATGGCTGCGAGCGTAGCTGGCGAATGCTTGCGGCTCTTAATGTAGGACATGGACAACTCTGAATTGTAGGGATAAAACGCAAATGATAATTGTTTTCATTTGCATTAGCAATGTCGTTAGCAATCCTATGTTGCCCCCATGACTAGGTTGGCGCCCTGCTTCGTGGCAAAATGCCATTATTCCCAACCAAACAAGAAGGAAACCCCATGAAGGGCGATAAAGACGTTATCCGTCTGCTCAATGCGCAGCTGACCAACGAGCTGACAGCGATTAACCAGTACTTCCTGCATGCGCGCATGTACCGTCACTGGGGCTTCGACAAGCTGGGCAAGAAAGAATACGACGAGTCGATCGGAGAAATGAAGCATGCCGACCGCCTGATCGACCGCATCCTGATGCTGGACGGCCTGCCTAACCTGCAAGCCCTGCACAAGCTGCTGATCGGCGAGAACACGGAGGAAATGCTGGCCGCGGACCTGAAGCTGGAAAAAGGCGCGCATGTGACCATCAAGGAAGGCATTGCGCAATCCGAGAAAGTCGGCGATTACGTGTCGCGCGACCTGCTGCTGGATATCCTGAAGGATACCGAGGAGCACATCGAATGGCTGGAAACCCAGATCGACCTGATCGGGAAAATCGGCATCCAGAACTACCTGCAATCGCAGATGTCGGAAGCCGAGTAATGCCCGGCCAAAGTCCGGAACTGTTGCGGCGCCTGCTGCGCGCCAAAGACAAGATGGACGCCGCCTCGCAAGAGGAGTGGCCGGTAAGCCGCCTGGCGGAAGTGAGCTGCGTTTCTGCGACTCACTTCGCCCGCTCTTTCAAGGAGGCGTTCGGCCTCCCGCCCCACCGCTACCTGCTCACGCGCCGCATCGAGCGCGCCGTGACGCTGCTGCGCGAAACCGACCTGCCCATCACCGATATCGCCTACTCGACCGGCTGGAACAGCATCGGCACGTTTGGCCGCACCTTCCGCGATATCACCGGCAAGAACCCGGGCGACATCCGGGAACAGGTCCGCGCCCAAGCTGAGCAGGCCAGCCGGGTGCCGGCGTGCGTCCTCAGCGCGGCGCACCGGCCGGACCTCACAATGGCAGTTTCGGAGAAGCGGCGCCAGGAAAGCGTCCCTACAATGGAGTCTCACTTAAAGGAGACCACCCCATGACTCAAGGTATTCAAACCGTAGGCCTGTACGTTCGCGACCAGGACGAAGCGCTGGCTTTCTATGTCGACAAGCTCGGTTTCAAGGTCCATACCGACGTGCGCAACGGCGACTATCGCTGGCTGACCGTGCAGCATCCTGACCAGCCATCGTTCCAGCTCGGCCTTTACGTGCCGGGCGCGCCGGTCCATGACGCGGCAACCGCGCAGGCGCTGAATGCGCTGGTCGCCAAGGGCGCCATGCCGCCGATGGTGCTGGAAGTGGACGATTGTTTCGCCACCTACGACAGGCTGCACCAGAAAGGCGTGGAGTTCAACCAGGAACCTGTGGAGCGCTACGGCACGGTGGATGCGGGCTTCCGCGATCCGTCGGGCAATGGCTGGAAGATGATCCAGACCCGCCGCAAGGTGGCAGCGGCTTAAGCCAGGCCCCAGGCCGTGCGCCAGGGCGCGTAGAACGCCGGATCCGGCGATACCGCGCCCGCAATGCCGCATACGGCGCCGGCAAAGGCGTTGGCACGCTCCAGTATCAGCGGCGTCTCCCAGCCGCGTGCGCGGCCCGCCAGGAAGACGGCGGCAAACGCATCGCCCGCTCCCACCGAATCGATGAATTGGGCCGGCTTGACGGCCTGGTGGTCGACCACGCGCGAGCCATCGGCGCCGAAATACATGGCGCCACGCTCGCCCAGCGTGACCAGCAATCCCTGGATGGAAAAATTGTGCATCATGGCGCGCGCTTCCGCCTCGACGGCGGCGCAGTCCATATCCACGGTGTCCGGGCAGGTGTGGCAGTACCACGAGAACAGCGCCTGTAGCTCATCCTCATTGACCTTGACGAAATCGGCCCGCTGCAGCGCGGCAAACACCACCGCTTCCTCCACCCCGTCGCGCAGGTTCAGGTCAAGGAAATGGTCAGCCTCGCTGGCGCCGTCCAGCACCGCGTTGAGCGCAGCGCGCGAAGTCGGCTCGCGCTGGGCCAGGGTGCCAAAATACACGGTATCGGGAGAGAAGGCGCGCATCACATCCACTGCGGCAGCGGCTTCAATATGGTCGTAGGCCTGTTCAGCCAGGATGTGGAAGCGGTGGCCGCCATTGCCGTCGCGTTCGACGAGCACACGGCCGGTCGGTTGCGGGCCGTGCTGCAGGCCCTCGGTGCTCATGCCAAAGCCCCCGAACGCGTCGCGCACCCGGTTGCCGAACGTGTCGTTGCCGACGCGGGTCACCATCAGGGCCGGCAGCCCCAGCGCCGCCAGGTTGCGCGCCACGTTGAATGGTGCGCCGCCGACCACTTGCTGGTCGCCAAAATCGTCCAGAAGGGCTTCGCCAAACACCAGTACTCGCTCTGACATCGCTGCCCTCCCCTTCGTTGATCGGCTCGGGCTATTCTAGCAAAACAGCCTCCTGGCGCGGGGCAGCATCGGACAGCGCTCGTGCGGCGCGCAGCTTGACGAACAGCACGGCCACCGCGGCGCACAGCAGCAAGCCGCCGGCCAGGCGCACCACATTGGCAGGATCGCCGTGCAGCAAGCTGCGGTAATACAGTGGCAAGGTGAAAATCTGGATGATCATCGGAATCACGATGAACATATTGAAGATGCCCATGTACACACCGGTGCGTTCAGGCGGAATGCTGCCTGCAAGCATCACATAAGGATTGCCCATGATGCTGGCCCAGGCCAGCCCGATGCCCAGCATCGGCCACATCAGTTGCAGCGGTTCGCGGATCAGCGGGATGCACAGCATGCCGACGCCGGCTGCCGCCAGGCAGATGCTGTGCGTAACCTTGGGTCCGAAGCGGCGCGTGAACGGCACCAGCGCAAAGGCGGCGATGAAGGCCACGAAGTTGTAGAAGGCGCCCACCTGGCCATTCAGCAGGCCCGCTTCGCGGAAGCCGGCCGATGCAGGGTCGGACGTCTTGTAGATGGAAGACGCCAGCGCCAGCATGATGTATTGCCAGTAGCAGAACATGGCGTACCACTGGAACAGCTTGACCACGGCCAGTTGCTTCATGGTGGGCGGCATGTCGCGCAGCGCTTCGGCGATTTCCTGCAGGGTGTGGCGCCAGCCGGTCGGCTTGGCGCGCAATTCCGCTTCTTCCTGCGGCGACAGGGGCAGCTCGGGCGTAGTCCAGCAGCTCCACAGCACCGACGCGATCGAGAACACCGCACCCAGCAGGAAGGCGCCGATCACCGTGTAGGGAATGTGATGGCTGTTGACCGCATCGCGGCTGGTGCCAAGGTAGACCAGGATCGATGGCGTGAGGTAGGCCAGTGTCTGCCCCAGGCCCGTGAAAGCGCTCTGGGTCAGGAAGCCAAGCGAGTGCTGGCGCACGGCCAGGCGGTCGCTGACGAAGGCGCGGTAAGGCTCCATCGTCACGTTGTTGGCTGCGTCGAGGATCCATAGCAGGCCGGCGGCCATCCACAGCACGGGGCTGAAGGGCATGGCCAGCAGGCCCAGGCTGCAAATCAGGGCGCCGATCAGGAAGTACGGCGTGCGGCGTCCCCAGCGCGAGACGGTGCGGTCGCTCAGCGCCCCGATGATGGGCTGCACCAGCAGCCCGGTGACGGGGCCGGCCAGCCACAGGTAAGGCAGGCTGGCTTCGTCGGCGCCCAGGTATTTGTAGATCGGGCTCATGCTGCTTTGCTGCAGCCCGAAACTGAACTGGATGCCGAAGAAGCCGATGTTCATGTTGACGATCTGCCGGAACGACAGATGCGGTTTCTGCTGAATCATCGCGTGGCTCCTTCCGCTGCTGCTTGCCAGCGCTGGGTCCATGGTTCGTAAAATGCCAGGTCATGCGGCACCGCGCCGGACAGGCTGCACACAGCGCCGGCGAAGGCGTTGGCGCGCGCCATGGTCAGCGCCAGGTCCCAGCCTTGCACATGGCCGTGCAGGAAGACGGCGGAAAAGGCATCGCCGGCGCCTACCGTGTCGACCAGCTTGTACGGCTCTTCGTTGCCATGCTCGCGGATCACCCGGCCGTCTGCGCCAATATACATCGCGCCGCGCGGTCCGAGCGTGACGACCATGGCCTGCAGGCCGAACTTCTCGATGAGCAGGGAACAGGCCGGCGGCAACTCCGGATCATGTGCCTTTACCAGGCGCGGCCCGTCCGGCGCATACCAGGCCAGCAAGGCCGCCAGTTCGTCTTCATTCACCTTCAGTATGTCCGCATGGCGCAGCGATTCGTAGACGCTGCGCTCGGTGTACTGGCCTTCGCGCAGGTTCAGGTCGAGGTAGCGGGTTGCCTGGCTGGCTTCCAGCAGTTCGATCAGCGCGGTGCGCGAAGTCAGGTGGCGCTGCGCCAGGGTGCCGAAGTACAGCACTTGCGGCCTGGCCGGTTCGAAAGCGGCGCGTGCGGAGGCGGCATCGATATGGTCATACGCCTGGCCGGGCAGGATGTGAAAGGCGTGGCCTTGCAAGCCGCGCTCCACCACCACGCGCCCGGTGGGCCAGGCGGGGTCGGTCTGCAGGCCCCATTGCGGCATGCCGTAGCGCTCGAACTCTGCGCGCACTGCGGCGCCATTGGCGTCCTGGCCGATGCGCGTGATCATCAGGGCCGGCGTGCCGAGCGCAGCCAGGTTGCGCGCCGCGTTGAAAGGCGCACCACCGACCACCTGCTCGCTGCCGAAATCGTCGACGAGGGCTTCGCCGAACATTGCCACACACATGGCTGTCTCCATCATTGTTGTCAGTTATCGCGCTCGAGCCAATGCATGGCCCATGGCGCCAATGTGATCTCCCCGGACAGCTGGCCGTGCTCGATGGCGTCGGTCCATTGGCCTTGCAGCGCGAACTGCTGCGCCTTGCCCGAGAAATTGTATAGTGCGAGGAAGGCAGGACCGCGCTGCAGCGCCAGCACTGCCGGTGCCGATGGCAGCAGCGAACGCGCTTGCCCTGCCGCCAATGCCGGAATGCGCTGGCGAATGGACACCAGGCCACGCAAGGCGGCGTAGACGCGGCCGGCTTGCATACTGCTGTCGCGGTACTGCGCCAGCCGCTGTTCGTCGAGCGCAGGCCGCTGCAGCCAGCGGCTGTCCATCGCACGATCCGGCCGCTGGCGGAAGCTGTCATCGTTGGTCTGCCCCAGCTCGTCGCCCATGTACAGCACCGGCAACGCGCCGAAGCTCAGCGCCAGGCCATGCAGCAGCACCAGTCGCCGCATGGCCAGCGCTTCGGCCTCCGCGCCGTTTGCGCCCTCAAGTCCAACCAGGCTGGCGGCCATGCCGTTGCTGCCATGTGCAGCGTGCGGGTCGCTGCTCTGGAAGGCTTCACCCCGCGCGTAGCTGTCCCCAGCGCCGGCAAAGAAGCGCGAGATCGCGGCCAAGCGCGCCTGCGGGTCGCCCGTTTCGGCAGCTTCCGCACGCAGCACATTCCAGCCGATGTCGTCATGGCAGCGCACGTAACTGAGCCAGCTGGCGTGCGGTGGCAGCGGCGGCGTGCCCTCAACCACGCTGCGCACCAGCGCCGCATCCTGCTCCGCCAGCGAACCCCAGGCCGCTGCCATCAAGCTGCTGTGGTAGGCGATATGGCATTCCGGTTGCGAGGGCTGGCCGAAATAGGCCGGCAGCTCGCGCATCGGGACGATGGCCTCAGCCTTCAACAGCACGCCCGGCGCGGCAATCGACGCCAAAGCACGCAAGGCCTGCAGGATCAGGTGCGCTTCCGGCTGGTTCATGCAATTGGTGCCTTCCCGCTTCCACAGGAATGCCGTGGAGTCGAGGCGGAAGACTTCAATCCCGCGGTTCGCCAATCGCAGCAAGGTGGCAGCCATGGCTGAAAACACTTCCGGGTTCGACCAGTTCAGGTCCCACTGGTAGGGATAGAACGTGGTCCATGCCCAGCCTTCCAGTTCCGGCACCTGGGTGAAGTTGCCGGGCGCCGCCTGCGGAAATACCTGCCCAAGCGTGCATTCGTAGGCATCAGGCTGCGAGCGGTCCGGAAATACGTGGAAGAATCCGCGCAAGCGCTCGTCGCCTTCGCGTGCACCTTTTGCCCAAGCGTGGTCGTCCGCCACGTGGTTCAGGATGAAGTCCGCGCACAGGCTGATCCCGGCATTGCGCAGTTCGCCGGTCAGCGCCTCGAGGTCGGCGTTGCTGCCAAAGCGCGGTTCGACCTCCTCAAAGCTGGCTACCGCAAAGCCGCCGTCGTTCTCCCCTTCCCGCATCTTCAGGAACGGCAGCAGGTGCAGGTAGCGCACACCGAGTTCCTGCAGGTGCGGGATACGCGCCGCCACGCCGCGCAGGTCGCCGCCCAGGCGGTCCACGTAAGTGCAGTAGCCCAGCATCTGCTGGCCGAGGAACCAGTCCGGCTGCGCAGCGCGCGCCGTGTCAAGCGCGGCCAGCGCAGGGCTGCGCGCCCCGTGCAGTTCGCCGATGGCGGACAACAAGTTGCCATACCATTGCTCGAACCCTGGCGTGGCGCCGTAAAGGCCATGCAGGCAACTGCGCAGGGCCGGGCCGTGGGCAGCGTAGCGGCGTGCAGCTTCCGCGCGGCGCGCCTCCGGCATGGCGTTGAGCAAATGGTGGATGGATGAAGACATCGGCATTGCGGTTTCCAGATCAGAAGGAGTAGTTCAGGCCCATCTTCACGGCGCGGCCGCCGATCGAGCGCGCGGCATGGCCGTCGCCCTCAACCTCGGTGTAGCCGATCTTGTTGAACAGGTTGTTCACGCTCAGGGACAGGCTCAGTTGCGAATTGAACTGGTAGCGCGCAAACAGGTTCACCGTGTGGAAGGCAGGCATGTTGATGGTGTTGGCATCGTCCGCCCAAGAGCGTCCGGTGCCGACCACGCTGCCGCCCACCGTCAGCGGTCCAGCGTTGTAGCTGGGCGCAATCTGGTAGGTGATGCGCGCCTGGCGACGCGGCGTGTGGCCGATGGTGGATTCCTGGCCGGTGGCCGCGCCGACGATCTCGGCATCGGTCCAGGTCAGGCCGCCGCTGATGCGGAAGTCGCCCAGGCTCCAAGCCGCTTCCAGCTCCGCGCCCTTGGCATCGTAGCGGTTGGCGGTGCTGATCTGCGTCGTCGCTTCGAAGTTCGATTCGTCGGTCTTGGCGCGGAACAGGGTCAGGAAGGCGCTGGTGCTGCCGGAGCGCCATTTCACGCCGCCTTCCACCTGGCGCACGGTGTTGATGTTGATCGGCGCACTGCCATCGAG
>Ga0307408_100002922_pt1 | contig 11844 bp, 8 predicted proteins | sample 322Cmetagenome_FD_202116 | JGI IMG/M metagenome (GOLD analysis project Ga0307408, IMG submission 202116) | Maize rhizosphere microbial communities from greenhouse at UC Davis, California, United States - 322HYB-C-3 | ecosystem: Host-associated > Plants > Roots > Rhizosphere > Soil | place: USA... | reverse complement strand
TCCGTGCCCCTGACGCTATTCTTGGGACGGCCTGATGTGCAAGATCGTGTAGGGCAGGATAAGCGAGCGACTGGCTGGGCCCGATAGACCGAAACAGCCCACACAACCAACGCGCCAAGACTGATCAACCCGCCCAGCCAACTGACTGCGATCCAGCCCCAGCGTGCATAGACCTGGGTCGCGGCGGCAGCACCGAGCGCACTGCCGATCGAGTAGAAGCACATGTAGGCGCCGACCATGCGACTCTGCGCGTCGGGACGTGCGGCGAAAATCAGGCTCTGGTTGGTGACGTGCACGGCTTGTACGGCGAAGTCGAGCAGGACCACGCCGCAGACCAGGGCGATCAGGGAGCTTTCGGCGAACGAGATAGGTAGCCATGAGAGCACCAGGAGCCCCAGCGACACGCCGGTCACGCGGTGTCCCAAACCCCGATCGGCCCAGCGACCGGCTCTCCTGGCCGCCAGCGCTCCGGCAACCCCGGCCAGGCCAAACAGGCCGATGGCGGTGTGGGACAGCGACAGCGGCGGGGCGCTCAACGGTAGCACCATAGCCGTCCACAGTACGGAAAATGCGGCGAAGATCAGCAGCGCGAACAGGCCTCTGGTCCGCAATAGCGGTTCGGTCATGAACAGTTGGAACAGTGAGCGGATCAGCGCCGGGTAGGACTGCCGATTACGCGGCGGCGCGGTGGTGGGAGCCACTTTCCAGAATACGGTCGCGATGATCAGCATCAGTCCCGACGACACAAGATAGACCGCGCGCCAGCCTGCGAGGTCGGCAATGAATCCGGAAATGAACCGCGCCAGAAGTATGCCCAGCACGATCGCGCTGGTGAGGGTTCCCACGGCCTGGCCACGGCGTGTTGGCGCAGATAACACGGCGGCGTAGGCCACGAGCACCTGGACGACGACAGCGAGCAAGCCGGTCATGATCATGGCGCCCAGCAGGACGAGCCAATGCTGGGATGCGCCGACGGCTGCCAGTGCGATTGCTGACAACGTTACCAGGGTCAGGATGAGCCGTTTGCCGTTGGTTTTGTCGCCCAGCGGGACGATGAAAAGTAATCCCAGTGCGTATCCGAGTTGAGTCGCTGTGACGACGATGCCGATCGCGGCGGGAGCGACGCCCAGGCTTTCGGCCATCGAGGCGAGGAGCGGTTGGGCGAAGTAGACGTTGGCGACTGCCAGTGCGCAGGTGATGGAGAAAAGGGTTGTTAAAGAGGGTGAGAGGCCTTGGCTTGGGGGGGTGTATGCGGTCATGTGCGCCTTCCAATCTGGTTGCAAATAAAAACCTGATTGGAGTCTTGCTTGATTAGGTTTTGAATTGCAACTAGTTTGATGGGGCTGCGATGGATCTTTCCGGTGGCGCGGGTTTTTTCTGCCGGGGATATACACACGAACAAAACAGCGCAAACAACCAGGAACCACAATGTCAGAAACCACCCCCTCCCCGAACAGCGAATGCCCAGTAGCCCGAACACTGGACGTCATCGGCGACCGCTGGTCACTCATGATCATCCGCGACGCCTTCGATGGCATCCGCCGCTTCAGCGAGTTCCAGAAGAGCCTGGGCGTCGCCAAGAACATCCTCGCATCGCGCCTCAAGGCATTGGTCGACGTCGGCGTATTCGACGTGCAGCCCGCCTCGGACGGAAGTGCCTACAAGGAATATGTCCTGACGGAAAAAGGCCAGGAGATTTTCCCGATCGTGGTCAGCTTGCGGCAGTGGGGCGAACGGTTTCTGTTCAGCGCGCAGGAAACGCGGTCTGTACTGCTGGACAACGCGTCGGGCGAGCCGCTGATGCCTATCGAGGTCCGCGCGTCGAATGGTCAGAAACTGCAGCCATGGGATTGCCACAGGGTCAGGCGCATCGCCGGCGAGCCTTGATCCGAGCGAGTCATTTCAGGGTTTGGCAGGTTACTCATAGCGCCGTTGGATGCGTGTCAACTCTCCGGACCGGCGCAGTTGTTCCAGCGCCTTGCTCCACGCGGCGATCACTTGGTCGTCGCTGTCGGTGCTGAAGGCGATGTACAGCGATGAGCGGTAAAGTTCGATGGGAATCTTGCGCAACATGCCCGGGGGGATGTTCAACTGGCGGCTGTAGTACGCCACTCCGGCTGCGGTGTCGCCGACGATGATGCTGGTTCGTCCGGCCAGCAGCATGCGGTATAGCAGCCTGCTTTCGGTCGCACTCTTGTCCAGGTTCTTGAACCCCAGCGACTGCAAGGTCTGTGGCACCAGGCCCGCGTGTCGCGTGGTGATCTGCGGCGCGTGCAGCAGTTGCTCCAGGGTATCGATCGGTGGCGAGTCGGCGCGCTGGTAGGCGTGGATGGATTCTTCGACAATCGGCCCGACCCACTTGTACAACGGCTCGCGCTCCGGTGTGCGGAACAGCGAGTACATGATGGTCTTGGGCCGGTTCTTCAATACCTGCGTGGCGCGCATGCTGGGTTGCACCGAGATTTCGAAGTGGTCGCCGGTCAGCGTCATGATGGCCCGGACGATTTCCGTGGTCATGCCGGTGAGCTGGTCATCCTCTACATAGTTGTAGGGCGCCCATTCCTCAGTGACGACCTGATACTGCTCGTCTGCGGTCGCTGAACCGAGCAACAGGCAGAGCAGCGCTGCGGCAGGCATCGAATGCTTCACGTGTTCTCCTGATGGACGGTGCGCCCTTGCTGGCGAACCCAAGACAAGCATAGACCCAATCACGTGCTGACAATTTTTACCTTCCACCGCTGGTAACATGCCAAGCCTCGCCAAGGCAGTCGCCATATGGGCGACAGAAAACAGGATCGCACGCTTGAACGAACAGACATTGTCCATGCGCCTTGAACGCGTGGCGGGGCTCGTGCCGAAAGGGGCGCGCCTGGCCGATATCGGCTCGGACCACGGCTACTTGCCGGTGGCATTGATCAAGCGTGGGGTGATCACGGCGGCGGTGGCGGGGGAGGTGGCGTTGACGCCGTTTCGCTCGGCCGAACGCACGGTGCGTGAAAGTGGCCTGGACGAACAAATCAGCGTGCGCCTGGCCAGCGGCCTCGAAGCGATCGAGCCGGCGGACGGCATCACGGCGATCAGTATGTGCGGCATGGGCGGCGAGACGATTCGCGACATTCTCGACAGCGGCAAGCGTCACCTGAACGGCGGGGAACGCTTGATCCTCCAGCCTAACGGCGGCGAACAGCCCCTGCGGCGATGGTTGATGGACAACGACTACCGCATCCAGCACGAAGAGGTATTGCAGGAGAACCGCTTCTACTACGAAATCATTGTCGCCGAGCGCGACGGACCAGTGCGGTACAGCGCCGAGCAGCTGTACTTCGGTCCGTTGCAACTACAGGCCCGCAGCCCGGTATTCCTCGCCAAATGGCAACGCATGCTGCGCCTCAAGCAAAAGACCTTGGCCAGTTTCACCCGGGCGCAGCAGGCCGTGGCCGAAGAGAAGGTGGAGGAAATCGCACAGCAGGTCCGGTGGATCAGCGAACTGCTGGCGTGAGTCCGACGAATCTCGATGACCTGAAACCGATTCAATCGGCTACGGGCCTGTCGCAGTCTGTTTAACGTGCCTTCAACCGTCCAGCAAGGTCATCACCTCTGCACTGTACCGCTCTCCCGCCACGGCGCCTTCGGGGGCGAAAATAGCGTCGAGATGATTCAAGTCATCGCTGCTCAGGTGAACGCCGGCGGCGGCGACATTGCTTTCCAGGTATCGGCGCTGCTTGGTGCCCGGGATCGCGGTGACGTTGCTGCCCTGGGCGAGCACCCAAGCCAAGGCCAATTGCGAGGCAGTGATGTGTTTCTGCTCGGCCATGGCCCGGACCCGTTCGACCAGCTCAAGGTTGCGATAGAAATTGTCAGCCTGGAAACGTGGGTTGAAACGCCGATAGTCGTCGACAGCGAAATCATCCGGGGTCTTCAGTTCCCCGGTCAAAAAGCCACGCCCCAAAGGGCTGTAGGCAACAAAAGCGATCCCCAGGCGCCGGCAGGTTTCGAGCACGCCGTTGTGTTCCGGCTCCCTGGACCACAGCGAATATTCGCTTTGCACCGCCGCCAGGGGATGCACGGCATGGGCACGCTGGATGGTTTCGGCGCTGGCCTCTGAAATCCCGATGTGGCGGACCTTGCCGGCCTTGACCAACTCAGCCATCGCGCCAATCGTTTCTTCGACTGGCACCTGCGGGTCGATACGGTGCTGGTAGTAGAGATCGAGGTAATCGGTTTCGAGGCGCTTGAGGCTGCCGTCGACCGATTGCCGAACGTATTCGGGGCGCCCATTGACGCCCCTGGCGTGTGGATCGGCGCTGCGCACCAGGCCGAACTTGCTTGCCAGGCAGATCCCTTCACGCTTGCCGCGCAAGGCCCGTCCAAGCAGCTCTTCGTTGGTATACGGCCCGTACATGTCGGCGGTGTCGAAGTGCGTTACGCCGAGCTCGATGGCGCGGTGGAGCGTGGCGATCGCCTCTCGCTCATCCGCGCCGGTGGTGTAGAAGTCAGACATGCCCATGCAGCCCAGGCCGATGGCGCTGACGTGTGGGCCTTGTTGGCCGAGTTGGCGAGTGATCATGCAATTCTTCCTTTGGGTTTAGAGGACGTGATCAGTCTCCGCAAATCGGTTTTCTGGATAAAGCCAGGGATTATGGTTTAACTATTCGTAATTTCTAAATAATGAGCCGAAAACCATGGACCGATTACAGGCAATGCAAGTGTTCCGGCGCATCGTCGAACTGGGCGGTTTTGGCCGGGCAGCCGATGACCTGGGGTTGCCTCGGGCCACCGTCAGCCTGTTGATCCAGCAGTTGGAAAGTCACCTGGGCGTGCAACTGCTGCAGCGCACCACCCGTCAAGTGCGCGCCACCCTCGATGGCGAAGCCTATTACCAGCGCTGCGGCCAATTGCTGGACGAGCTGGATGATTTGGAGAACTCGGTTTCCACGCAACGAAGCCAACCCCGGGGCACCTTGCGCGTGGACATGCCCATCGCCTTCGGCTGCACCTGGATCGTGCCGAACCTGCCGGCGTTCTATCGGCGCTACCCGCAGCTGCAATTGGACCTGGGTTTCCACGACCGCCAAGTGCACCTGCAACGCGAAGGTGTCGATTGCGCCATCCGGGCCGGCACTATCGTCGACCAGGCGCTGGTAGCGCGGCCGATCGTGCGGTTGCATCAAGTGACCTGTGCCAGCCCGGGATATCTGGTTCGCGCAGGTACGCCGCAGCGACTTGAAGCACTGGCCGAGCACCGCGCCATTGGTTTTGCCGCCGGCAATGGGCGCTTCTTTCCGTTCGAGTTCGAGGTGGCGGGGCAGGTGCGCGAGCTGCAGTTGCCGTCCGAACTGACCGTCAACAACGCCGACGCCTACGTGACGGCTTGCGAAGCGGGGCTCGGCTTGATCCAGGCGCCGCGTTATCACGTCCAGCGGCAGTTGGCCGAGGGGCGCCTGGTGCAAGTGTTGGCTGAACATCCGGTGCCGTCATGGCCGATTTCGGTGGTCTATCCGCCGCATCGGCAGTTGTCGCCCAGGGTGCGGGTGTTCATCGACTGGGTGATCGAATTGCTGCATGGCGTGGCGGACGTGCAAGGTGAACTGATGGAGAAAGTGTGAGGGTTGAAAAGGGTGCTGTGCTGATGGATCCAAAACTGGCGAAGCTGGCATGAGGGGCTATTTTGTAAGGTGCGAAATTTTCTGGAGCTCCCCATCGACACATGAGGCTCAGCATGGACAACGCAGACAGCAACGCAGGATTGACCCCACGAGCGGGCACCGGCAAGACCTTCGTCGACCTTGACGGCTACAACGACAGCAAGAAAATCGCGGTGGCCCCGGACGGCAAGATATGGCTGGCGGGCATGACAGGAGTGGACAAGGGCTGGGAAAACGAAGGCTACCGGACCTCGCTGATGCGCTTCAACGCCGACGGCACCCCCGATACGACCTTCAGCGACGATGGCAAGACGCAGCTTCCCCACGATATCTACCCGGGGGAAGGCTACAGCGCGGCCGTCCAGCCGGATGGGAAATATTTGCTGGTCTATCCGCAATTCACGTCCGGCATCGCCATGATCCGGATCAATACCGACGGCACGGTGGACCAGGGGTTTGGTATCGACGGCAAAGCCATCGTGCCGGCGACTTGGGGCGATTATGCCAGTGCCACGGTACAGCCTGACGGCAAGATCCTCGTGTCGAATCGTGACAGCTATGAGAATCTTTTTTCGGTCAGTCGCCTCAATGCCGACGGGACGGTTGACTCGACCTTCAATGGCGGCAACGCCATCGAATTCAACATCCCGGACATTGGCGCGCTGGAAGGGTACGGATTCACGCTGCAAGCGGACGGCAAATTACTGGTGCCGGGTTACAACGGCGAGATGGTGGTCGCGCGCTTGAATGCCGACGGCAGCCTGGACAGCAGTTTCGGCACGGACGGCCTGGCCGACACGCAGGTGGCAGGCTTGGCGGCCGCCGTCACAGTCCAGGCCGATGGCAAGATCCTGCTGGCCGGTGGCGGCGAACAAGAGGGCAGCGGTTATGATTTCAAGATCATCCGGCTGAATCAGGACGGCACGCTGGACACCAGCTTCGGCAATGCCGGCGTAGCGGTGCTTGACCTGACCGGGGATCGGGATATGGCGCGGGACATCACCGTACTGGCGGACGGGAAAATCCTCGTGGCGGGGCAGAGCACCTATTTCGGCAACCCTGATTTCAGCCTCATCCGGCTCAACCCCGACGGCACGCTCGACACCACGTTCGGCGCCCTTGAAGGTGTCTTGCCGCGCATTGATGGGGGGCAGGGCGATGATGTCCTGTCAGGCAGCTATGTCCCGGAGCGACTCAGCGGTCATGACGGTGCCGACTTGCTCGACGGCGCCGGGCAACGGGACGTGCTGGAGGGCGGCGCCGGTGCCGATGTCTTTCGGATCAACGTGATCGGCGACAGCTATCGTATCGACGGCCAGGTGGTCAGCGATCGCATCGCCGATTTCGACGCCAACCTGGATCGCATCGACTTGACGTCGCTGGGTTTCAGCGGGTTCGGCAATGGATTGGACGGAACCTTGGCGGTGCAGGTCAATGAGGCAGGGACGCGAACCTATCTGAAAAGCTTCGAAGCGAACTGGCAGGGCCATCGTTTCGAACTGGCCTTGGACGGTGACCTGGCTGACGCCCTCAATGAAACCAATGTGGTATTCGCGCCGCAACGGGTCCAGGGGACGGACTCAGCCGACCGGCTGGTGGGCTCGGTAGTCGGCGACGAGATACTCGCCGGTGCCGGTAACGATGTCGTTTCGGGCGGCAATGGGCACGATGTCATCGATGGCGGGCTGGGACGTGACGTGCTCAGTGGCGGCGAGGGTTCGGATGTATTCCGCTACGATTCCCTCGAAGACAGCTTCCGCACGGCGGACGGTAACTTCCAGGATCGGATCACCGATTTCAATCCGCTCACCGACAAGATCGATGTGTCGGCGTTGGGTTTCACCGAACTCTGGAGCGGTTACTACACATCGCTGCGAGCGGTTGTCAGCGAAGACGGCCAGCGGACCTACCTGAAAAGCTACAACGCCGATGAAGAAGGGCGCCGGTTCGAGATCACCCTGGAGGGCAATGTGGCTTCGGAACTGAGCGACAACAACTTTATCTTTGCTTCCGGCGACGATGCCTTTACCGAGCTGCAACTGCTGGGCGTAGCTGCCCCGGAGCAATTCGGCTAGCAGGCCATTCGTTCCAATCCCTGGTGACCTCCCTGGCCGGGGATTGGCTTGGATCCGAAAACATTCTGGCCAATCGCGATACACCCTTGCCCGCCATGATCTACGCTCCAGAAGAGGGTCTCTCGGGCAGGGGGTTTCAATGCGAAGCGCACCTGAAAACAGTCTGAAAAAAGCATTGAAAGCCTGTCGGGACAGTTTCATTTCTGTCGGTTTCTTCAGCTTTTTCATCAACGCGCTGATGCTTGTCCCGACCTTCTACATGCTCCAGGTGTACGAGCGCGTGATCACCAGTGGAAGCCTCACGACGTTGGCGATGCTGACGCTGATCATGACGACCCTGGTGATCACGCTTGGCTCCCTGGAATGGATCCGTTCGCGCATCATGGTCCGGGTCAGTACCCGGTTGGACGTGTTGCTTGGCCGCCAGGTCTACAAGGCCAGTTTCAAACGGGCCTTGGACAGTGGCGGCATGGATGCCTCGGCCCAGTCGTTGAACGACCTGACAGGCTTGCGGCAGTTTCTTTCCGGCAACGGGCTGTTCGCTTTTTTCGATGCGCCTTGGCTGCCGATCTATATCGCCGTGATGTTTCTTTTCCACCCCTGGTTTGGCTGGGTTGCCACGGCCAGCGCCTTGTTGTTGCTGGCGCTCGCCTTTCTCAATGAGCGGCTGACCGGACCGGCACTGGCCCAGGCCAACAAGGAACACATCGGGGCGACACTCGACACGACGAAAAACCTGCGCAACGCCGAAGTGATCGAATCCATGGGCATGCTTGAAACCCTGATTGACCGTTGGGGACGGCGCCAGCGCAACGTGCTGATGTTGCAGTCGTTGGCCAGCGACAGAGGCGCCCTCATCAGCACGCTCTCACGCACCTTCCGGCTCCTCGTGCAATCGCTGGTGCTGGGGCTCGGCGCCTACCTCGCGGTGGACCATCAAGTGGGGGCGGGCCTGGTGTTCGCCGGGGCGGTGCTGCTGGGGCGCGCACTGGCGCCTATCGATCTGATCATCGGCAGTTGGAAAGGGTTTATCGCCGCGCGCTCACAGTACAGCCGCCTGAACGACATTCTCGACAAGCAGCAGGCGCAACCCGAGCGCATGCCTTTGCTGGCGCCACAGGGGGACGTGCGGGTCGAGAACCTGGTTGTCGCCGCACCGGGTTCCAGGACCGCGATCATCAGGAACATCAGTTTCAGCGCGCCGGCCGGTTGCACGGTCGGCATCATCGGCCCAAGCGCTGCGGGCAAGTCGACCCTGGCCCGGGCCCTGATCGGGGTGTGGCCACCACAACTCGGGGTGATTCGGCTCGATGGCGCGGATATCAGTGCCTGGGACAAACAGGAGTTGGGCCCCTACATCGGTTATTTGCCCCAGGACATCGAACTGTTCGAAGGCACCGTCGGTGAGAACATCGCCCGTTTCGCCGAGGTCGATTCGGCGAAAGTCATCCTGGCGGCCATGACCGCTGGCGTGCACGAGATGATTTTGCAGCTGCCCGATGGCTACGACACCGTGCTGGGCAGCGAGGGCATCATGCTGTCGGCGGGACAACGCCAGCGCATCGGCCTGGCGCGGGCCCTGTACGGGAATCCGCGGCTGATCGTCCTCGACGAACCCAACTCCAATCTGGACGACGTGGGTGACCGTGCCCTGGCAGCCGCCGTGCAGCAACTCAAGCTGACCGGCGCGACCTTATTCGTCATTACCCACCGGACCAACATCGTGTCGCAACTTGACCGGCTGATGGTGTTGAACGCCGGTGTCATCAGTGTCTATGGGCCTCGCGAGCATGTCCTGGCCGAACTCAACGCGCAGCGACAGCAGGCACAGACGCCAGCCGTACCCGCAAGCTCCGGCGCGGCTTCGGTCGACACCGGCAAGGGTGATTCCGATGAACCCCGTGGTGCCCATTCGCCCAATTGACAGCTTCGCCGACCTGCCGATATCCGACCATAAGATCCGACGCCTGGGTGTGATCATCGTAGGGCTGATCTTCGGCCTGTTCGGCACCTGGGCGGCCATCGCGCCACTCGACGGCGCCGCCTATGCACCCGGTGTCGTCACCGTGCAGGCTTATCGCAAGACCGTCCAGCACCTTGAGGGCGGCATCGTCAAGGCGGTACTTGCCCATGACGGGGACATCGTCAAGCGCGACGATCCGCTGATCATCCTGGACGACGCGCAGCTGCGCTTTGAATACGAGATGACGCGAAGCCAATTGCTCGCGGCCAGGGCGATGGAGGCGAGGCTCATCGCCGAGCGCGACATGTCGTCGACGGTAGGTTTCGGCGAGATGACCGAGCCGCAGAACCTGCGGGGCATGGAGGCGCGCCAGGGCGAGAGCCATGTATTCAGCGCCCGGCAAAACTCACGCCTGGGCCAGATCGCGGTGTTGCGCGAGCGCATCGGCCAGTTCCGGCAACAGATCAAGGGCCTGGAATCGATGGTCGGCGCCAAAGTCAAGCTGGAGAAATCCTACAGCGGCGAAATCAGCGACTTGTCCGAACTGCTCAAGCAAGGCTTCGTCGACAAGCAGCGCTTGCTCGAGCAGGAACGCAAGTTGGGACTGCTGCGTTCGGAAGTCGCCGACCACCGCTCAACCATCGACCGGACGCGTTTGCAAATCAGCGAAACACAGTTGCAGATCCTCCAGGTGGACAAGGAATTCAACGCCGAGGTGGTCAAGCAACTGGCCGAGGTACAAACCAAGATCTACGACCTCCAGGAAAAAACCTCGGCCCTGGAAGACCGGCTCAGCCGCGTGGTCATCCGTGCGCCCGACGCGGGCATGGTGATCGACATGACGGTGCACACCATCGGCGGCGTGGTACGACCGGCCACGCCATTGCTGGATATCGTTCCTTCGGTATCCGACCTGGTAATCGAGGCCCAGGTCGCGCCGGTGGATATCGACCGCATCGCCATCGGCAAGCGGGCCGACATCCGTTTCGGCGCCTTCAACAGCGCGACCACCCCCGTGATCGAGGGCCAGGTCAGCAGCGTCTCGGCCGACCGGATGACCAACGAAAAGACGGGGACGGCTTATTACCTGGTGCGGGTGCGAGTGACCCAGGAGGGCGCGCAAACGCTGGGTGAGCGCAAATTGCTGCCAGGGATGCCGGCGGATGTGTTGATTATTACGGGGCAACGCACGCTGTTGCAGTATCTGATGCAACCGGCGCGCAATGCGCTTTCCCAATCGATGATCGAGGAATGACCATGGTCGTGTCGGTCGCGTTGCTGGGCAGTGCCTGGGTGTTGGCGGTGGGCGTCGCCGTGGCGCAAACCGAGGTCGCGGTGCCCCCCGGGGTAAACGCCTCGATGTATTCCACCGACCTCATGCAGTTGTATCGCGAGGCGCGGCTGGAAGACCCGCAAGTGCTCGCCTCCTTTGCGCAAGCACAGGCGGGAACCGAGCACCAGCGCGAGGCCAAGGGCGCGCTGTTGCCGCAGCTGTCGTTCAATGCCGGGTCGAACCGGATTCATCAGGAAAGCGATCTGGTGGAACGTAGTTACGACAGCGAAAGCTATGGCCTGGTGTTGCGTCAGTATCTCTACAACAAGGCGGCATGGGAGAACTATCAAAAATTCAAGAGCCTGGCCAGGCAGTCCGAGTCGCAAGCGCTCGACAGCCAGGCCGAGGCCGCCGTGGAACTGGCCCAGCGCTATTTCACCGCGTTGGCGGCCGAGGATGAACTGGAACTGGTGAAGGCCGAGCGTCGCACCACGCAAAAGAGCCTGGACCGGGTCAATGCGCTGTACGAGAAGCAGATGGCGTTGATCACCGATCAACTCGACCTCAAAGCCAGGGTGGACCTGCTTTCGGCGCAAGAGCTGGACGCCCGCAACCAGGCCAGCCTCAGCCGCGAGGCACTGGCGGAGATTGTCGGTCGGCCAGTCAAGGAACGGCTCGACCGGATTCGCAGTGACCGGCAATTGCAGGTGTCGGCACAGAGCCTGGAGAGCTGGGTCCGTGATGGCATCGCCTTCAATCCTGCGCTCAAGGCCAACGAGAGCGGTGTCGAGGCGGCAGGCGCGGCGCTGCGCAGCGGCAAGGGCGGGCATTATCCGACCCTGAGCTTGAACCTCAGCGCGCAACAGACCAACGAGGGTTACAACAACT
>Ga0307408_100002920_pt1 | contig 11845 bp, 11 predicted proteins | sample 322Cmetagenome_FD_202116 | JGI IMG/M metagenome (GOLD analysis project Ga0307408, IMG submission 202116) | Maize rhizosphere microbial communities from greenhouse at UC Davis, California, United States - 322HYB-C-3 | ecosystem: Host-associated > Plants > Roots > Rhizosphere > Soil | place... | reverse complement strand
TCGTGCCCGTATGCGAAACGCACATCACGCAACATTGCGTGCTTGCCGTGCGCCGCCAGCGCATCGGGCAATCTCACCTGAAGGCTCACCGTGCCGTCGTCGGCAACCGATGCCACGCGATTTCGCTTCAGAGTGAACCACAACCGTCCCTGTTGGCAATTGCTCACAGGGGACAGGCAACGTCCCAGCCTTCCACATGCGCCAGGCGGTTTTATAACTGATGCCTTGGAGTTCGGCCCATACGCTTGGTTTTATGGATACGAGTATGGCCCGTATGTCCATAATTGACTACATTTACTTCAGCAGTTGGCTACCCCGCATGGCGGGGCGTCTTGTGCGGCTGGAACGGCGCGCGAACTTATTTGTAGACGCCCACGCCGATCAGCATGTCGCCCACTTTTTCAATGTAGGTCGACTTGTCTTCCATATTCTTGCTGATGGAATTGGGCCATTTGTACGACACCCAGCCCTTGCCCGCCGGGCTGTTGGCGATTTTCATGAATTCCTTGACGGGAAAGACGCCGCCGGCGTTCAGTTCCATCAGGTTCTTGTTGACCATTTTCGGGTTCTGTCCGTGCGCCAGCGCCACGCCCTGCTGCTCGCCCGTCATGCCGAACATGAAGACGTACAAATCACCCTTGATGAATTCGCCCTTGGGATCATTGAAAGCGGCAATGGCCTTGTCGCGGCCATTCTTTTCCAGGTACGCGGCGGCTTTCTTGACCATCGCCACGGCTTCGTCCGGCGTGCCACGGTGGACTTCCTGCGCCAGCGCCGTGGTGGCGACCAGGCACAGCGCCAGGAAAGCTGCAAACAGGGTGCGAAGGTGCTTCATGCGAACGTCTCCAAGGTTAGTGGCTAAGCGACTCGGTGGCGGAAAATCACTTCCGTTAGGAAAACCTTAACACATGCCTTGGAGCAACTCTACCGTTTGTCACCGCACAAGCAGTGCATTTGATTAAAATCAAACAGTTAATCGTCCGCAACGATCTTTTTCGGTGGTGGCGGCGGCGCCCACTCGATCACTTCCGATTCCGGCGCCGTCTCCAGCGCATCGGATTGCTCCAGCCAGCCGCGCAGCTTTTCCATCCGCCGGATCGTGATGCCCTTGTTGCTGATATAGCCGATTTGCTCGAAGTGGTCCATTTTCCCCGTCATCTTCGAGGTGGTGGGCAAGTTGTCGAACAGGCGCTCGAAAGCCTTGCGGGCTTTATGCTCCCACTTGACCAGCGTGACCTCATTGAAACGGTTGCTTTCGTAGTAAATCGTCAGGGTGCGGTCATGGTTGCCAAAGCCGACAATGGCGGCGCCTTTGCGCACCGTGTTCAGGATATCTTCCTTGATCGCGGCCGTCGGTACGAACAGGGCGGCGCGGCCGTCCGGCTCGTCGGGCCGCTCCAGTGGCAAATCCTGCCCCTTCTGTACTGTCATCACTCCCTCCACGCGGTCTGGTCAATGCCGAATCTGGGTTATATGGAAAATGCAAATGTTTCCGTTCGGCTATATCCCACCGATTCTACAGTGGCCATTTGCACCGTACAAGAATAAACGCCCGAGTCCGCCGGGGATGCGACAGCCGCCACTTATAATGACGGGATTCTTCTTGGAAAAAGCAACATGACTGAGGATATGACTTATCAATCCGGCATCTCGTCCCCGATTCCGCCCCATGCCGCCGACATGGCGGCGCGCAACGTGGCCGACACCGTCCACCTGGCGCTGGAACACGGCCCCGCGCACCAGGCGCTGGTGGTGTACGACCGCCGCACGGACTTGAGCCGCACGCTGGAAGGCGCCTACCGGCACGCGCTGCCGGCGGCCCGTTTCATCGATTTCGACACGGTGGCGCCGCACGAGGTGCTGGCGGCGTTCGCGCAACTGGCGGCGCGCGACCTGGTGGTGCTGGTGCAATCGACCAGCTTCCGGCTGGAAGCGTACCGGCTGCGGATCGAACTGTTCAAGCGCGCGCTGAAAGTCATCGAACATATCCACCTGTCGCGCATGCCCGGCGAACAGGGGCTGCATTACATCGCCTCGCTGGCGTACGACCCGGCCTATTACCGTGGCGTGGGCCGCGCGCTGCAGGCGCGCATCAATGCCGCGCCGTGCGCCGTGGTCGACAGCGGCAACGGCGCCCTGCTGCGCTTCGACAGCCCGCTGGAAGGCGCCAAGGTCAATATCGGCGATTACACCGGCATGAACAATATCGGCGGCCAATTCCCGATCGGCGAAGTGTTCACCGAAGCGCAAGACCTGGAAGCGGTCAACGGCGCCGTGCGCGTGTTCGTGTTTGGCGACACCCAGTTCCTCGTCAACAAGCCGCAACACCCGATCACCATGATCGTGGAAAAAGGCCGCGTCACCGGCGCGATCGATTCCACGCCGGCATTCGACAACATGCTGGCCATCATCCGCGAACATGAGGGCGAAGTCTGGCTGCGCGAACTGGGCTTCGGCATGAACCGCGCGTTTTCCCGCGATTGCATGGTCAACGATATCGGCACCTATGAACGCATGTGCGGCATCCATTTGTCGCTGGGCGCCAAGCACGGCCAGTACCAGAAGCCGCAATTCAAGCGCAAGGATGCGCGCTATCACGTCGATGTGTTTGCCGTGACGGAAGCGGTGTACCTGGGTGAACACGCCGTCTACCGCGACGGCGCGTGGCGGCCCTGAGACGCCCGAGGTTCAGCCCCAGGGGATGTATGCCATCCCCTGCCCGGTTATTACAGCCAGTTGCGCCTGGTTCTCCGGGCTGTCACTGAAACTGGCCAGCACCGCGCCTATCAGTGTCGTATCAGGCTGGCTGCCCAGCACCTGGGTCCAGTACGCCAGGCCCGCCGCATCCGGGGTCCGATGCAGCACATGCTGGTACAGCCGCGCGGCCACGTCCGCGCCGGACGGTGCCTCTCCCATCATGGCGTGGAATTCCGCCGAGCCGGCAAAGCCGGCGGCGATCGCGTCCAGCGTGGCGCCCTGGTCGCGCTGCGCGATCCAGTAACCGAGGCCGGCCTGGTCCGGCATGCGGTCGAACGCGGCCTGGTACAAGCGGTAGATCTGGCCGGCGCCGCCACTGGCGTCAAACGCCAGCGCGCTGTCCGCAAACAGCACGCGCTCCACATTGAACAGCGTATCGAGCCCGCCGCCGCCCGCCAAGTCGTCCACCACCACGCCGCCCGCCGTGGCCGACACACGGTATTGCCCGGCGGCCTGCGCATACACGGCCGTATCGCGCCCGGCGCCGCCCTGGATGATTTCAGCGCCCGCGCCAGCCATGAAGCGGTCGTCGGCCGCGCTGCCGGCAATGGCGGCGCCGATGGCCGGCACGAAGGCATAGGTGCCACGGTCTATGTCGCTGTAGGACGCGTTCGAGATTTTCACGTAATAGTCGCCGCCACCGGGCAGCGGCTGGGTGAAGTACAGATTGCCTTTGGCGGTGCGGGTCGACAGCGTGGCGCCGGCCGCATCGAGCAGCGTGATACCGATGCCCGCGCCATCGGCGCCGGCGCCGTCCGGGTGCAGGAAATTGAGCGCCAGGGTGGCGCCGCCCGCCGCATGGAAACGGAACATGTCGTTGTCCATCCCGTTCAGGGCGCCGGCAAACTGATCGCCTGCCGCGCCGCCCACCGCGCTGGCGGAGGTATTGTTGGCCGCGCCGTCGTAATGGGTATGCGCCTGGGCGGGCGCCAGCGAGGGCGTCAACTGGTACAGCGCCTGTTCGATATTGTAGCTGCCCGTCAGTTTCAGGTAATAGTCGCCGGCCTGCGCCAGCGTGGTCCGGATCACCGTGCTGCCAGTGACAACGCGGGTGCACACTTCGGCGCCGCTGGCGTCGTACAGCGCGACGGTGGCGGCATGGCCGGCGGCGCCGGCGCCGGCCGGGTGCTCGAACGCCAGCGTCAGCACGCCGGGGCCATCCGCATGCAGGCGGAACGCGTCGACATCACTGCGCTGGTCCAGCAAGGTGCCGATAATGGGGGCGCCCAGCGTGGCGGACAGCGCGGTCGCGCTGCTGTTGTTGGCGCCGCCGTCATAGGTGGCCCCCGGCTTGCTGGCCAACGTCGGCGTCACGCTGTAGATGCCATCCGGATTGCCGCTGTAGGCCCATGAGCGCAGCAGACGCACGTAATAGTCGCCCGCCGCCGGCACCGGGGCCAGCAATTCTCCATTGCCGTTGAGGTTGCGCGCCACCAGCGGATTGCCGGCGCCATCGATGGCTTCCACCACCAGCGTCTCGGCCTCATGGCCGGCGCCGCCGGGGTGCACAAACGCCAGCGCCAGCACCCCGGCCTGCGGCGCATGGATGCGCAGGTAGTCGGTGTCACGGATTTCCAGCGTGCCAACCAGGGGCTGGGCCAGGCGGGCCGTCGTCGCCGTGGCGGCCGTATCGTTGGCCTCCGCTTCATACACGGCATTGGGGCGAGGTTGCAAGACCGGCGTTACGCGATAGACACCGTTGGGCTGGTGCCGGTCGTAGAAATTCACGTCGCGCACGACGATATCGAGGTCGCCGGCGCCGGCCAGCACCGTGGTGTAGGTGGCGTCGCCGCGCACCACGCGGCTGGCCAACAAATGGTTGCCGCTGTCGTACACTTCCAGCGCGATTTCCTCGCCCTGCGTGCCGGCGCCCTCGGGATGGGCAAACGCCAGGGTCAGGATGCCGCCGCTGTCCGCATGAACGTGGTGGCGGTCATTGCCGCGTTCATTAAAAGGCGCCGTCAGCGCCTGCCCCATCGTGCCTGTCATTGTTGCCATGCTTGCCTCCTGACGTGGTGTAAGAGGCATATAGACCGACTGTCCGGGCCACAGTTCCGCACCCCGGGCTGACGCAGCGCAAGCCGGCCAATTACGGGCCGTTGGCCAGCGCCTGGTCCCACGGTGGCACGGGCTGGTATTCGGCCACCAAAAAATCGATCAGCGCCCGCACCTTCGGGCTGGGCTGGCGGCTGGCCGGGTACAGCGCGCTGAGGTGATTGAGCGGTAGCTGCCAGTCGCCCAGCACCCGCACCAGCGAACCGTCCAATAGCGCCTGCCACGCCAGGAAGGTGGTGCTGTAGACGATGCCCAGCCCCTGCAGCGCGGCCTGGTGCAGCACCAGGCCGTTATTGGCGGTAAAGGCCGCGTTGATGCGCACCGGGCGCTGTACCCCGCCGCGTTCGAAGCGCCAGGTGGCGCCATCGGTCAAATGGCTGAAGTGCAGGCAGCGGTGGCGGTGCAAATCTTCCGGGTCGTGCGGGCGGCCCATTTTTGCCAGGTAGGCCGGGCTGGCGCACAGCACGCCGTGACAGGGCGCCAGCGGCCGCAGCGCCAGCGCGTGACTGTCGGGAATGCCGCCGACCCGGATCGTCAAATCAAATCCGTGCGCGATCGGATCGAGCAGCGCATCGTCGACATACAGCATCGGCGCCAGTTGCGGGTGCGGCGCGGCAAAGCGCGCCACCGCATCGGCCAGCCACAGGCTGCCGAAACTCGACGGCGCCTGGATCCGCAGCGGCCCCGCCAGGCCCAAGCCCGCGTGTGCCACCACCCGCGCCGCTTCCCGCGCCTGCGCCACCGCCGCCATGCACGGCTCCAGGTAGGCCTGCCCGACATCGGTCAGGCTCACTTCCCGGGTCGAGCGGTGCAGCAGGCGCGCCTGCAGCTTTTCTTCCAGCAGCAACACCTGCTTGCTGACCAGCGCGCGCGTCAGCCCCAGCTTGCGCGCCGCCGCGCTGAAGCTGCGCAGGCGCGCCACTTCGGCAAAGATTTCCATGGCTTTCAATTGGTCCATGCGCTGATTGTCAACAGTTTGACGACAATGTGTCAACCGTTTGGCGGTATTCGCGCCCGCCGCGCCGTCCTACAATGACGCCATTGGATGAACCAGGAGTACTTTGCCATGCTGACCACGGAACAAAAACAGCAATTCCAGCGCGACGGCTACGTCGTCGTCCCCCACTTCAAGACCCTGGACGAGATCGCCCGCCTGCGCGAGCGCGCCGCGCAGATTGTCAACGAATTCGATCCAGCGGTGGCGCAAGGCGTGTTTTCCACGAAAAACCAGGCGGCCGACGATTACTTCCTGCGTTCCGATAACACCATTCGCTGCTTTTTTGAAGAAGAAGCGTTCGACGCCAATGGCAACCTGAAACAGGACAAGGCGCTGTCGATCAACAAGATCGGCCACGCCATGCACGACCTCGACCCGGTGTTCCGCGCGTTTTCCACCGATGCGCGGCTGGCCGCGGTGGCGCAGGACGTCGGACTGGAACGGCCGCAAGTGTGGCAATCGATGTATATCTTCAAGCAGCCCGGCATCGGCGGCGAAGTGCGCTGGCACCAGGACGCCACCTACTTCGACACCGATCCCATCAGTGTCACCACGTTCTGGTTCGCGCTGGAAGATGCCACCCTCGACAACGGTTGCCTGTGGGCGGAACCGGGCGGCCACCGCACCCCGCTGCGCGAACGCTTCCTGCGCAACGGTAACGAGATCCGCATGGAAAAGCTGGACAGCACGCCATGGCCGGATGACGCCACGGCCGTGCCGCTCGAATGCAAGGCGGGCAGCCTGGTGTGCTTCCACGGCTTGCTGCCGCACTACAGCGCACCCAACCGTTCGCCGGTCTCGCGCCACGCCTACACCCTGCACGTGACGGACGGGCGCACCGCCTATTCGCCGCAAAACTGGATCCAGCGCGATGCGGCGTTCCCGGTGCGGGGGTTCATCTGATGGAACTGAAGATCTTCGCCCCGCAATGGGGCAGCAATGAATTGCCGGCCAGCGTGTTCGTGCCGAAAGTGAAGGCGGCCGGTTTTGACGGCATTGAAATGTCGGTGCCGATGGAAGCCGAAGTGCGCGCCGAGTGGGCCGCCCGCATGGCCGACGCCGGCTTGCTGCTGATCGCGGCGCAATGGGAAACCGTGTTCCACCCGCAATTCGACGAGCACAAGGCGGCGTTGGAACGCCTGCTGCGCCATGCCTGCGAAGCCCGCCCGGTGCTGGTGAATTCGCATACCGGCAAGGACTGGTATACCCGGGAACAAAACCTGGAATTGCTGGCGCTGGCCGACACCATTGCCGGCGAATACGGCGTGCCCATCGTGCATGAAATCCACCGCAGCCGTTTTTCCGGCCACCCGATGCTGCTCTTGCCTTACCTGCGCGCACGGCCGCAGCTGGCATTGACGGCCGACCTGTCGCACTGGTGCTGCGCCTGCGAATCGCTGCTGGAAGACCAGCCGGACACGCTGGCCGCCACCTTGCCGCACGTGCGCCACATCCATGCCCGCGTCGGTCATCAACAGGGTCCGCAGGTGGCCGATTTCCGCGCGCCGGAACATGCCGATGCGCTGGCCGCGCATTTGAACTGGTGGGACCAGGTGGTGGCATTGCGGCGCGCCGCCGGCGCCACCATCATGACCATCACGCCGGAATTCGGCCCGGCGCCGTACACGCCCACCCTGCCGTATACGCGGCAGCCGGTCAGCGATGCGTGGGAACTCAATGTCGCGATGAAGGACTTGCTGCGGGGACGCTACCGCCACTAAGGCTGCGGCGCCACTTCCTCCTGTTCGGCGGCGCGCGCCGGCACCACCATCGGCATCACGATCGACACGAGGGTGCCGTGTTCCGGTTCCGACTGGATCGAGATCGAGCCGCGCAGCACGCCGGTGACGATGTTGTAGACGATATTCATGCCCAGGCCGGAACCGCCCTGCCCCATCTTGGTGGTAAAGAACGGGTCGAAAATCTGGTGCAGGGTGCGCGGCGCCATGCCGACGCCGTCATCGGCAAACTCCAGCACGACATGGCGCTCCAGGTGCGGCCGCTCCTGCCCCGGCTCGGGCTCCTGTTCATAGGCGCGAATACTCAGCTTGCCGCCATGACGGCCATCGAATGCGTGCAGCAGCGCATTGCTGATCAAATTCGACAACACCTGGCTGATACTGCCCGGATAAGAATCGAACTCCAGGCTCTCCGGTATCTCGATCGAGGTTTCGCAATTGGCGCGCCGCAGTTGCGCCGCGTAGGTCGCCACCGTATCGCGCACCACCCCGGCCAGGTTGAAGTGGCGCCGGTGGCCGCTGGTCTGGTCCACCGCCACCTGCTTGAAGGAGGTGATCAGTTCCGCCGCGCGGTTCAGCGAACCGGCCAGGATCGAGCACGCATGGCGCGTGTCATGCAGGTGCGCATCGAGTGCCGAACGCTTGATGCCACCGCCCTCGGCCAGCTTGCGCTCGAAGCCCACCACCATGTCGTCCAGTGCGGACGCCGTCAACAGGCTGTTGCCGATCGGCGTATTCAATTCGTGCGCAATGCCGGCCACCAGCGCGCCCAGCGACGCCATTTTTTCCGACGTGATCAGGTTGGCCTGGGCTTGTTTCAGCGTGGCCAGCACCAGGGTCAGGTCGCGGTGCGCCAGTTCCGCGCTGGCTTTTTGCGCCGCCACCTCATCCAGGCTGCGCTCCAGTCCGCGCTGGGTTTCCACCAGCGCGGCCTCGGTCTGCTCGCGCACCTTGATATCGCGCTGCAGCTGTTCCGCCAGCGCGCGCCGGTTCAGCGCCGTCACCAGCAGCATGGCGATCAGCGCGCTGATCAGGGTGCCGGCCGCGCCGATCCAGGCCACGTACATGGTGCCGTCCGGATAGCGGGTCCCCGCGTGGCCTTCGAAACGCATGATCCAGCGCCGTTCCCCCACGGACAAGCCGATGTCGGAAGTCAGCCCTGGCAGCACGGCCGGGCGCGGCGTACTGCCGATCTTGCCGGCGCTGTCGAACATCAGGTTATCCAGCGATGGCGGCGCCGGCGTCTTGTCTTGCTCGTAACCGGCATCATTGATGCGGATCGTCATGTGCGCCAGCAGCGGTGTATCCACCACTTCGCGCATCAGGTTATGGACCCGGAACACGATCGCGACAAAGCCGACCAGGGCGGCGCGCCGCTCCTCGACCGTGCCGATCGGCGCGCCCGGACGGTACACCGGGGCGCGGGCGACAAAGCCGGGCTGGCCGCTGGTGTCCTGCACCAGCGTGATGCGTTCGGTGGCGACGATGCGGTTGATGTCGCGCCCCATTTCCAGCGCGCGCCGGTGCGGCGGCAGCGCGCCCAGGTCCAGGCCGAACGCGTTTTCGTTGCCCGCCATCGGCTCGTTGTATTCAATGATGTAATGCAGGTCGCGCGCGGCGGCCGGGTGGATATTGAAATGCGGGTAGCCGCCGGGCACCAGGCTGGCATCGCTCTTGATGGCGGCCGCATACTGCGCCAGGTTGCTGGCCGGCACCATGCGCACGAACTGGATCGCCTGGAAGCCGGGGTAGCGCTCGGTCAGGCGCAACTCGTGCACATAGCGGGAAAAGCTGACGCGGCTGACATCGATTACCGCATGCAAGCCCTTCATGCTGAGCAGCATGTCGAAATACGTTTGCAGGCGGACCGAGGTATCGCGCGCGATCTTATCGGCATCGCGCTGGAAATTCGTGCGTACGATTTGCTGCTGGGTATCTGCGACAAACAGGCAGACCCACACAGTGACGCAGAGTCCAAGGATGAACGCCAGGTAACCGTGTATCCGCATGCCTGCTCCACGTTGGCACGACGGCATTGCGCCGTCTCATGCGACGACTATAGCATAGTGACGTACGGTTGATACAGGTCAACTATCGTGGCTACAACACTGCCAGTGACCTGGTTTTACGTGTCAGGCGGGGTCCTGAAACTCGGCCGCGATCGCCATGAATTGCTCTTCCACCATCAGCATGGCGTCCACCACATCCGGGTCGAAATGTTCGCCGCTGCCCTGACGGATCAGCTCGATCGCGGTTTCATGGGTGAAGGCCGGCTTGTAGACCCGCTTGGAAATCAGCGCGTCATACACGTCCGCCACCGCCATCAGGCGCGCCGAGACGGGAATGGCGTCCCCGGTCAATCCTTGCGGATAGCCGGAACCATCGTATTTTTCCTGGTGCGAAAAGGCGATTTCCCGGGCAAAGCGCAGGAAATTATTGGAAAAGCCCAGGTGCTGCTCCACGTCGGCGATGGCATTGTGGCCATACACCGTGTGCAACTTCATTTGCGCGAATTCCTCGTCCGTCAGGGGGCCCGGTTTCAGCAGGATCGCATCGGGAATGCCAACCTTGCCGATGTCGTGCAGCGGCGCGGCCTGGTACAGGAAACCGATGTTCCGGCTGGACAATTCGTGCGAAAAGCGCGGATGGGTTTGCAGCTGGCGCGCCAGCGCCGTGATGTAGTGCTGGACGCGGCGCAAGTGGTTGGCGGTTTCGTAATCGCGGGTTTCCGCCAGCGACGCCATGGCCCACACCACGGCATCGATCATTTGCGTCAATTCCTGCGTGGTTTCCGTCACCAGTTCTTCCAGGTGCAGGCGCTGGTGGCGCAGCAATGCGTTGGACCGGCACAGCTGCAACTGCGTGGCCACGCGCGCCAGCACGGTGTCCGGCACCAGCGGCGTATGCAGCACATCGGCCGCCCCCGCCGCCAGGCTGTGCTGCTCATCGGCCGCCTGCCCCTGCGGGATCGCCAGCAGCACGGGAATCGCGGCGGTATCGGGATTGCGCTTGAGTTGCCGGCACACTTCGCGGCCATCGATCTCAGGCAGGGCGGCATCGAGCAGCAACAGGTCGGGACGGGGTACTTCCTGCGCGATGCGCAGCACGGCATGGCCGTCGGCGGCCAGTTTGACGTCATAGTGGTCGTGCAGCAAACTGCCGAGCCACAGCAAGTTGTCCGGCACGGCATCGGCGATCAACACGATCGCCTTCTGATGGTCATTCATCGCGGTTTCCGTTATCCCGTTAGTTACCAGACAGCATCATACCGCAAGGGACCGTCGGGGAAAGTCCGGACCGGGGCCTTATTCGCACAGGGCCGGCGAGCCGTCTTCCAGCAGCGCACCAAAGCAGCGCGTGCAGTGGTAGCAAAACAGGTGGGCAACGCGGACGTTATCCTGGCGTAAAACCAGTTGCAACTGGCCTTTGCGGCAGGCCGGGCAGAATTCACGCATCACGCCGCACGAGACGACATCCTGCGCCAAATAAGTGTCATCGAAGCGTTCGCCATCGACGACGGATTGTGGATCGAGTTCAACAAGCATCAGCGGCGGTGCTTCGCCCCTGTGTTCTGGTGTCCATTTCATGTCACGGAATCCCAATGTTGTCTTGCGTCGAGACAGACCTGCTTCAACGATAGACAAATCAACATCAACTGGCAAGCGTTTTCTTGGCGCGAGCTTGCAATTTAATAGTGCACTACCTATACTGCGGAGATGGAAAACACCCCCGCTACTTCGCCAGGTTTGCCAGCCCTGGGACAGGTCCCCCGGCTCGATGCGCAACTGTGTTTTGCGCTGTATTCCACGTCGCTGGCCATGAACAAGCTGTACCGCAAGCTGCTGCGCCGCCTGAACCTCACGTATTCCCAATACCTGGTCATGATGGTGCTGTGGGAAAAGAATGAACAGACCGTGTCGGAAGTGGGCGAGCGCCTGTTCCTCGATTCCGCCACGCTGACGCCGCTGCTCAAACGCATGGAACAGGCAGATTTGCTTACCCGCACGCGCTGCCCCAACGATGAGCGGCAAGTCATCATCGCGCTGACGGCGCACGGCGACGCGCTGCGCCATGAAGCGGCCAAGCTGCCGGAAGCGATTATCAGCGCCACCCAGTGCACGCTGGACCAGGTGGTGGGCATGAAAGAGCAACTCAATACCCTGCGCGACAGCCTCATGAAAAACGCCTGAAATTGACATCCTCCCCTCGATGAACCGAGGGGATTCCTACGGCGCCGGCGGTACCTTGCCGGTCGCTTCGGCGGGTTCCTGCTTCAGCGAGACTGCCCAGGGGCGCA